>Ga0316201_10003863_pt1 | contig 11166 bp, 9 predicted proteins | sample CS6wburrow_MG_FD_204516 | JGI IMG/M metagenome (GOLD analysis project Ga0316201, IMG submission 204516) | Coastal sediment microbial communities from Delaware Bay, Delaware, United States - CS-6 worm burrow | ecosystem: Environmental > Aquatic > Marine > Coastal > Sediment | place: USA: Delaware... | reverse complement strand
CAGCCGCTGAGGCCCTGCCTCGAAGGGCCTGAGAGGGTAGTGGAACTGGCAACTTGGTGGCCAAAGGGCACAAAAAAAGCCTGCCGCAAATGTGCGGCAGGCCTTTTTTCAGTTAAGGCATGTCGTAGCGGATTAGCGCTTGTTCAACCAGTCACCGATTGAGGGCGGGATCATCTTTTGTGCCTTGCCGCTGACGTAGATACCGATGTGGCCGCCCGGAAAGGACAATTCAGTATAGTCCTTGCTGCCGATGTACTTCTTCATCGCCCTCGAGGCATCTGGCGGCACCAGGTGGTCCTGCTCGGCGAACACATTCAATACCGGCATGGTGACGTTGCCCAGGTCCACAGTAAAATCACCGATCTCCACCTCGCCTTTCATCAGTTTGTTTTGCTGGAAAAAGTCCTTGGCAAACTGGCGGAAAGTCTCACCGGCCTGGTCGGGGCTGTCGAATATCCATTTTTCCATGCGCATGAAGTTCTTCAGCGCCTTGGGATCGTCCATCAGATCCACGACACCCAGATACTTTTGCGCCATCAGCTGGTAAGGCTTCAGGTTCAAAAAGGTCCAGTTCAGCATCTCGCCCGGGATGTTGCCCTGAGTGTCGACCAGCAGGTCGATGTCGATGTTCTGCACCCAATGACTGAGCATGTTATCCGGGGTCTGAAAATCGACCGGGGTCACCATGGTCACCAGGTTCCGGACTTTTTCCGGATGCATTGAGCTGTAACACAGGCTGAACGCACCGCCCTGGCAGATACCCAGCAGGTTGATCTTTTTAACCCCGTGACGCTTGGCGATCACATCGACGCAACGGTCGAGATAACCGTTCAGGTAGTCATCAATGGTGAGAAAACGATCCGCCTCGTCCGGGTAACCCCAATCGACCAAATAGACGTCCTGGCCGGCATCCAGAAGACCGCGGATGGTCGAGCGGTTTTCCTGCAGGTCGGTCATGTACGGACGATTGACCAGCGCGTACACGATCAGCAGCGGCGTCTTGTTTTTGGCGGCTTGTTCGCCCTTGTACCGATAAAGCACCATTTTGTCTTCTGTGTAGACGGCTTCTTTTGGGGTGACACCACTGGGGATATCGCCCACGTCCATCAGATGGCCAACACCCTGAGCCAGTTTTTCGTTAAAGCCACGAGCTTCGTTAAGGATCTCGTCGGGACGCATTTTAAATGGAATCATTTTGTTAAAACCCTTTTGATCTTGGTTCGCAGTCAACGGCGAAGTTTCTTGGCCTGGCCAATCCAGTCGTCACGAAGGATACGGCCCTGAGTCTTGAGTGCCTCGTCGAGCTCCTCGGCGAACTTGGCATTGATGGCCGCCAGATTCGAAAAATTCTTGATGCCCTGTTCGTAAAGCTTTTCCGCCATTTTCGGGCCGATACCCTTGATCGCGGTCAGGTCATCTTCGACATTATCGATCGGAAGACTCTCCTGGGCGGGTGACTTGCGCCTGCTCCTGCTGACCGCAGGCCTGGCACTGGCCAGCTCCTCAAGCTCAGCTCGCAACTCGGCGATCTCGCGGCGCAGGTGCCGGTTTTCGCGGCGATTTTCCTGCTGGCGGTGCTGCATGGTGTTGATCTCCGACCGGGTCGGAATGTTCATCAGCTTGTAATGTTGCTCGGCCAGTTTATTCATGTCCTTGCGAACCTGCATCAACGCGTTGACTAGATCGCCGTAAACGACCTGGTATTCGTCACTGGTCGCGAAATCTCCATAGGCCTCTTCACTGGCGTCGACCCACATGTCGTACAGGCCCCGCAGCGACTCTATCTTTTCGCCCTTTTCATGCATCGCCTGCAGACGTTTCTGGACCGATTCAAGAGACGCGAGCGCCGTCTTGGCAAACGCGAGTTTGTAGGCACGCAGCGCGTCATGGTAAGTCAATAGATTACGGGCCAGCCCTTGCAGGTGTTCCTGCTGCTCGCGGGTGTAGCCCAGACCCGGCATCGAAAGCGCGCGACAGAACTGTTCCTGAGCAGCACCCAACCCCGGTATCTCGACGCCGCCAGGCAGGTGTCCCTCTGCAATCTCTTTGAGCACGTTCTGTGACATGTTCAGCCAGGGAGAAACCGAATCCGCAAACCGGGCCCAGTTGTTGAGGGTGGTGCCGCTGACACCCGGAAGATCGGGAGTCGCAAAGTCGGCATTGGACTGAATCTGGGCAATCCACTGTTGCAGCGCGGCCTGCATAGAAGACATCCACATGTTCATCGCGGCATCAGGCTGCTCCTGTCCCGATACGCCAAACAAGCCTTCGGACATGGACATGAAACTCTTGCCCATATCGTAAAAACGCTGGGCTACGGTGCCGATATCTCCCAAAGCGTCCGGACGCATTGAAGACCCCCATTGGTCCAGCATGCCAGCGAAAGGGTTCGCGCCCGCACCAAACTGCGCGAACGGATTGCCGGCAAAGGGATTTTGTGTGAACGGGTTCTGCACGAAGGGGTTTTGTGCAAACATGTTTTGCCCGAAAGGATTCAATGAGAAAGGGTTGATGCCTTCGAAAGGGTTCCGCGGAGGGGAAAGGCCGGCACCAAAGGCGCCCATGCCGGCATTTCTGGCATAGTCGCTCCAGGTTTCCCAATATTTCCGCTGAGTCTCGGCCCAGTCGTTAATCAAAGATTGGTTCCAGTCATTCGCATTTGTACTCATATTTGGTGGTCCAGGTGGTTTATCGCAGTTGCTTTTAGTGGTCCATCAACCGGCGTTTGCCGGATTTGTGCAATGCACAAAAACAAGCTACCATGCAATCTTGTGCAGTGCAACATAGTTCAGGTGACGCTACCGGGCACGACAGAAAAAGTCCGGGGTACAGCTGGAATTCTAGTATCCATGCTTGCGCCGGGGGAGACCGTCGAACCGGATGAGTGCGTGAGTAAAGATGATGTTGTGGTGGCCGCAGCGCGCACCGCCCTGGGTAATTTTGGCGGCAGCCTGGCGGGCATGCCAGCGGATTCGTTTGGCGCCTGCGCGGCCGCCGGCGTCGATCCTGCGATAATGGTTGCAAGCCGGATTCCAGCCACGAAAAAGTGCCTGGAAAAAGCCGACTGGTCAGTGTCCGATCTCGATCTGGTAGAGGTCAACGAAGCGTTTGCCGCCCAGGCCTTGTCGGTCGAAAAGGATGTCGGCTTCTACACTGCCAAGGTCTACATCTCGGGCGGTACGCTCGCACTCGGCCACCCGCTCGGCGCGTCCGGTGCCCGCGTGTTGGTGACACTCCCCAACGGCAGGCATCGAGAACAAGCCTGCAAGGGATTGGCTACACTTTGTATTGGCGGCGGACAAAGCGTCGCTATGGCTGTGAAAACAGTGGACTACAAATATGCCAGTAGTCTTCAATAACGATCCAACCCAAATAGCTTGGATGTTTGTAAATTAATGGCGCGAGGAGTGCCAACGTATGCCTGCCGAACGACTGATCAAGAAGTACCCGAACCGCCGTCTTTACGACACCAGCGAGAGCCGTTACATCACCCTGGATGAAGTCCGCGCGATGGTGTTGAGCGAAATCCCGTTCAAAGTCGTCGACCGGCAGAGCGAAGAGGACATCACGCGCAACATCCTGCTGCAGATCATCATGGAGCAGGAGTCCGGTGGAGCCCCCCTGTTTTCTGCGGATGTGCTGTCGCGCTTCATAAGAAATTATGGCGAAGCCACGCGCAGTGGATTCACCGAATATCTCGATACCAGTCTGCGTTTTTTCAGCGAGCAACAAAGCACCATACAGGAACAGATGGGCAAGGCCCTGCAAAGCACACCGATGGACTATTGGATGAAGCTTGGCGAACAGAACATGAAGATCTGGCAAGAGATGTTCAATGCCTCCAAGGAATCCAAGAAAGAGAGCTGATCAAGCCTTTCTTTCGCAAGCTCAACGCTGCCGCATGTTCTGCCTCGCCGCATAACCGCGGCGATATCGGGTATCATATGAACTTCGCGCAAGCCATCTTTTTCAGGTTATTAACCCGGCATATTGGGTGGCCGTGTTGATAGCATACCGGGGGAGATAAAAGCTGCAGGACTTCGCACCATGACAGCAGGCTCGGCAAGAGAGGTCTTCGCCACCTTTCTCAAGTTAGGTTTGACCTCATTTGGTGGCCCGATCGCCCACCTCGGTTTTTTCCACCGGGAGCTGGTGGAACGCCGGCAATGGGTCACGGAAAGCCACTACGCTCAACTGCTCGCCCTCTGTCAGTTTCTTCCCGGGCCCGCCAGCAGCCAACTCGGTTTCGCGCTCGGCCTGCTGCGCGCAGGCTGGGCTGGTGCAATCGCGGCTTTTTTGGCCTTCACCCTGCCCTCCGCGCTGTTGCTGTTCGGCTTCGCTGCGCTGCTGCCACGGATGTCTGGCCCGATGGGTGCCGCGGCCATACACGGCCTGAAGCTTGTGGCCCTGTCTGTCGTTGCCCATGGCGTGATGACCATGGCGACGAAGCTATGCCCGGATGCGCGCCGCGCGGGCATCGCCACCGTAGCTGCCGCGATCATCCTGCTCAGCGGCGAGGCCTGGGTTCAGGTGCTCGCCGTAGTACTGGGTGGGGTAGCTGGTTTATATCTTTGCCAAGAAGCGAAACCGGCGCCGGGTGGAGAGCTATCCCTGCCCCATGGCCCCCGAACCGGCTGGATACTGCTCGCTGCATTCTTCCTTTTGCTGCTGGGATTACCGGTGCTCGCAAATGCAGGCACGCTCTTTGCCCTGTTTGAAGCCTTCTACAGAGCCGGTGCACTGGTGTTTGGCGGCGGGCATGTCGTCTTGCCGCTGTTGGAAGAAAGTGTGGTGGGAGCCGGTTGGATATCAGCCGACGATTTTCTCGCGGGATACGGCGCCGCTCAGGCCGTGCCAGGTCCCATGTTCAGCCTGTCTGCATACCTAGGGGCGAGCATGCCAGGTGCCGACGGCGGCCTTCCAGGTGCATCCGTGGCACTGGCGGCGATGTTCCTCCCGGGGTTCTTACTACTTTCCGGCATTCTGCCCCTTTGGCGAGCGCTCTCTCGGTATGCCGCAGCGACACGGGCGATCGCCGGCGTAAACGCGGCGGTGGTCGGATTGCTTGGGGCGGCCCTGTATGATCCGGTGTGGACGAGCTCGGTGTATCTGCCCGTGCATGTCGCGATCGCTCTGGTCGGTTTCACCATGATCAGCGCCTTTCGCCTGTCGGTCATCTACGTTGTGGTCTGGTGTGTGCTTGCCAATATGGTGCACACACAGCTGCTTTGATCCGTGGAGGCCTGACGACGCGGGGCAGAACGATGCCGCGTCGAAATGATCTGAGACCAGGTCTCATTGAAGACTTCGTTCACTCACCCCGCCAGTCGCGATAAGGTTTTACCTCGTGCGGTTGCGCCCGTTTAGCGCGGCCACCCTGTATGCCTCTGCCATTGTCGGATAGTTGAACGTCGTATCGACGAAATAGTTGATCGAATTCGCCTCGCCCGGCTGCGACATGATCGCCTGGCCGATATGCACGATCTCTGAGGCTTGATCGCCAAAACAATGTATGCCCAGCAGCGCCAGCGTCTCGCGATGAAACAGGAGCTTGAGCATACCGACGTTGCGACCGGCGATCTGTGCGCGAGCCAGGTTTTTGAAATCAGCCCGGCCGACTTCGTAGGGAATGTTTTGTTCTGTCAGCTCCTTTTCTGTGCGACCCAGAGAACTTATCTCCGGGCTCGTATAGATGCCGGTCGGAATCTCACTCAACAGTTTCCAGTCGCAACTTCCGTTCACGATGAAATGTCCAGCGAAGCGACCCTGATCGTAGCTGGCGCTGGCCAGCGCAGGCGGACCTATGACATCACCAACCGCAAAGATGTTCTCAACCGAGGTACGAAATGTCTCGTCCACCTCGATCTGACCCCGGTGGTTGATCGAGACGCCAATTTCGCCCAACCCCATGCCATCGGTATTGCCGGTGCGGCCGTTTGCCCAGAATAGCACGTCCGAGCGCACCTCCTTGCCTGATCTACAACGCAGAACCACGCCCTTTTCTGTACTTTCTACCGTATCGATTTCCTCGTTGTGCAGAATCACCACACCCTGGTCGCGAAGGTGATAACTCAGGGCATCGGTAATCTCATCATCGAGAAAAGACATCAGCCGATCGCGCGTATTGACCAGGTTAACCTTGACGTCCAGATTGGCAAAGATCGACGCATACTCACTACCAATGACGCCCGCACCGTAGATGGTCACACGCCGCGGCGTGTGCCCCAGCTGCAGCACCGTGTCACTGTCGAGGATACGTGGATCCGAAAAATCCAGCTCCGGCGGTCGATAGGGATGAGACCCCGTAGCAATCAAAAAGTGTTCCGCACGAATAGGGATTGCGTTTCCCGAAGAGCGCATTACCTCGATATTTTTTGCGTCCAGGAAGCGCGCCCTGCCATGGATCACGTCCACCCGGTTACGGCTATAAAACCGGTGCCGCATACTGACCTGGCGCGATATGACGTCATCGGCGGTCTTCAGCAGTTGCGGCCAGGAAACATCCATAAATCCGACCGTATGCTCGAACAATGGGTGATGACGGTAATCGGCCAGCAATTGAATGGTATGACGCAGCGACTTGCTGGGGATGGTTCCCTTGTGGGTGCAGTTCCCACCCACCTGGTCCTGCATCTCTACGACCGCGACCCGCTTGCCCTGTTTGGACATCTTCATGCTGGCGCCTTCACCAGCCGGTCCACTGCCAATTACAACGACGTCATATTCCTGCATGCAATGTGCTCCTGATCCGACGCACGACACTATGCCGCACTTGCGATGCAGCTTTCATGTTTTATCACAACGCCGCCCCCAAAGGCCGGCAGGAGTATTGAGGAATCGCCAAACACCGGGTCGGACGCCGAAATTCGTCTACAGTTGAAAAAACGGCCGGCGCGACTGCGAAGGTCTGCTGACAATGGAGCAATTATTCTTGAGCCCCAGAGACTGGCTACATCGACTGCTTCTCCCGCATTGGACGAGAGACCGCTCACCGGATCTCAAGCACCCGCACAAACGCCGTTTTACCCGCCTGTATCGACGCAAGCAGGGCATCGTCAAGAACCTCTGGATCGCCAGCGGTCTGGTCATGATCCTGCTCGCGACACCGGCCATGATCTTGGCACTCACCCTGGGCACGACGTTCCTGTCGTTCGTCATTCTGGACGAAACGGCCTGACCCCTCAGGATGCCTGGCTCCGGGCACGAGCAGGTCAGCATGATGGCGTACGCCACAAGGTCTTCCAGGGTTTGTGGTCCGGGCGGGGTTCCTGTCACAATCTGCCGTAGTTACCCATCTGAAACCCGCTGGATGCCGGCAGAGCAATGCCCTATTTCGACGACAACCCCCTGGAACAACTCGCCTTTCAGGCTGGCGATGCCGAAGCTCTGCTGGACCTTCAGGGATTGTCCGCGGAACAGGCCATGCAGGCAGTCGAAAAACTGCTGTTGGAACCGGCCAGCGCAAAAAGCTTCCTGATCCGATTTGACGCCGCCGGCGATGATGGTCGCGAAACACTGTTCCAGCCACTCGGACGCCGACTGCTTCAGGCCCGCCGAGAGGGACGCCTGAACCGCTGCCTCCCCGCCTCCGACGGGGCCGGTTATTTCATCATCTTTGCCGACTAGGAGCCACTAGCTGCACTGCAACAGTGGCAGCTGCAGACTGCCGCCCATCTTGTCTCGAAGACGTGCAAATCTCACCTCGCGCTCAGCCGGGTCGCACTGGCTGGCAAAATCCAGGGCCTTGCAGAAATCCCGCCTGCGGTGTTCGTAGTATTTGCTCAATGCCAGGGCCGCGGACGCGTTCCCTTTGGCATGCAGGCGCAGCCAGAGTTTCTCCGCCCGCGACCACTCCCCCAGGTGGCGGTACAAAGCCGCAAGCTGCAGGCTACCCTTGTCGTTCAGCCGTTCGCCCGCGCTTTCCCAAACCCTGCGTGCCAGCTCAGGTTGCCCGGCCTCACGCCACGCCCTGCCGATGGCGGCATGGTTGAGCCCTGATCGCACACTACCCGAGTAAACGGGCACGAGGCACCGATGCAGCAGGGCCAGCGAGACGACATCCTGATAGTTGTGTTGCAACACGCGCGCAAGCTGCGAGGCTACACCCCTGCGCAACCATGACTGCCACGCGGCCGGCGCCTCGGCTCCGGGAAGATCGTCCTTTCGCCGGATATCGAGCAAACGCCGCTCCGCCGTCTGCAGGCGACAGTCGGGCCAATGATCACGGTAGGCGCGACGCACGCTGTACATCAGGTCGAGATGCCGCGGCGACCCGAGTTGGACATCGATGTGGTGCATCCGCAGGCGCGTGGTGAGCAGAGGCATGTCAAAACACTTGCCGTTGTAACTGACCAGCACTGCGTCCGGCCCCACCCAATCGGAAAGCTCGCGGAGCATGCGCTGCTCTGCGGCAAAACTCCCGAGCACGTACTGCCGCAACTCGAGTTGGCCACCGCCGCGATAACGGGCAACACCGACCATGAAGGCGAGATTACCCGTGCCGCCTGACAATCCCGTGGTCTCGGTATCGATATAGACCCATTCGGGTTTCGACAGGCCGCACGCCTCAGGCAGCCGTGAGAGATCCCCCGTATTGAGCCCATCTGCCGGTAGACAGTATTGGCGGCTGCACAAGACCAATCCGCCGCTTTCCCAGTCTGCCTGCAGCGCATCCGTCAACAGGATCGTAGGTGCAGACCCCGGCAGCTGAGGGGCCGGCTTAGACTGCAAACGCCGGCACTGAGAACCGGACGGATCAGCATGCGCGTTCGCCGCCAGACCACGCAGCCGATCGATCTTCAAAGCCAGGTTCACGCCTGCGGCCCGTCGGACGCCGGGGCCGACGCGAACAGAGCCAGCACCGTGAACGCCAGCTCACGCGGCGAATAGCCCCTTTCCTCGTCGCTCGCCAACACGGGTCCCACACAGGACGGACAGCCGTAACGGCAGTCACAATGTTGCACCAACTCCAGGGCACCCCTGACAACCTCGGCCTGGCGCGCATAAAGGGGTTCTGACAGACCAATCCCACCCGGATGGTTGTCATACAAAAACACGGCGGGACGAAACGCGCCTTGGAAATCGGGCGCCAGCTCATCACCGGAGACATCGCGCATCTGGCCCCGGCCGTTCGAGCCCTGGGTCGCAAACCAGCACCCATCACCATCGCCGACGGCACGACCGAGGTCCGTGGTCTCGCTCATCATCTGCAGGGCCGCCACATGGTGCATCGCATAGGCGGCACCGAGAAAACCATCCAGTGCCTTCTGCCGCGAAGGCAGTGCGCGCTCGAGTTGGCCGGGCCGAATCTCCCACCAGACGGCCGTGGTGTGCATCTCCTGGTCGGGCAGGTTGATATTACCGTACCCAATATTCTCGTGACTGTAGTATCGAATCTTCTTGTAGCCCGAGAAACGCCGTACCAGGTGTACCTCGCCATGCGCCACCTTCACCTGCACGCACTGCAATTGAGCAAAGCACTCTAGGATCTTCAAGCGTGTATACACCACCGCATCCGTGTAGTAGTCGGCGCGGGTCGGGCGCACGTAGGCCTTACGCCCGTCCCAGTCCAGTGATTCAACCTGATAGGGCGCGGCCTGGATCATGTATATCGCTCCCGGATAAAGCGTTTCCGGCGCAGAACTGAAATCAACCTCTGCAATGATCTGACGACCACCCTGCTCCTGGTCGATCACCAGAAAATTGCCCTCGGCCACCGAGCGCAAAGACACCGCGTTGGCCGGGTAGGCATCGGTCATCCAGTGCCAGCTGTCGCCCTCACGATGCAGAACGCCCTCGTCCAACAGATAGTGCAGAAACTGCTCGAGCGGTGCTTCGCAGCCAAAACTCTCGCCCGCGTGGAACGGCAGCTCGAAGGCTGCGCAACGCACATGATCGAGCAGCACCAGCAGTTGATCAGGATCGATACGCGCGTGTTCGGGCGAGGCGCCGAGGAAGAATTCCGGATTGCGCACAATATACTGATCGAGCGGCTCGCTGCCGGCCACCAGGACGCCAAGCGAAGAACGGTTTCGTCGTCCCGCCCGGCCGAGGCGCTGCCAGGTTGCCGCGATACTGCCCGGGTACCCGTTGAGAATGCATACATCCAGGCTGCCGATATCCACCCCCAACTCCAGCGCCGAGGTACTGACGACGCAATCGATACTGCCGTCACGCAGGCGCCTCTCGGTTTCACGACGCTCGCTAGGCAGGTAGCCGCCGCGGTAGGCAAAGACACGTGGCGGCCGGCGCCGATCCTTGTCGAACGCATCTTTGAGGTATTTTGTCAGCACCTCCACCATCAGGCGGGATCGTGCGAAGACGATACTCTTGAGACCGGCACGGGTTGCATGACGCGCGATACGGTTGGTCTGCGAGCGGGCCGATGCACGAATCCCCAGATCAGGATTGATGACCGGCGGGTTCCACAACAACAGACGACGCTCGCCCTGCGGTGCACCACTGCGGGTGACAGGGGCGACGTCCTCGCCCAACAGACAGGTCGCAAGCTCCACCGGGTTGGCGATGGTTGCAGAACAGAACACAAACTGCGGGGCCGAGCCATAAAAGGTCAAAATCCGTCTCAGGCGTCTTATGAGGTTCGCCACGTGTGCACCGAACACGCCACGGTAAGTGTGCATTTCATCGAGGACGACATAGCGCAGGCCCTCGAAAAACTGCGCCCACTTGGTGTGATGCGGCAGGATCGCCTGATGCAGCATGTCGGGGTTGCTGACCACGATGTCGCCGCGGGTGCGTACCGCTTTGCGCGCATCACCCGGGGTATCGCCGTCAAAGGTGTAGGCACGCACACCAAGCTCGCCGGCCTTGTTCAACTCGAGTAGCTCGGCCACTTGGTCCTGTGCCAATGCCTTGGTTGGGAACAGGTACAGTGCCTTGCCCTGACCCCGGCACACGGACTGGAGCACCGGCAGGTTGTAACACAGCGTCTTGCCCGAGGCCGTGGGTGTCACAACGACGTAGTGCCGTCCCTGCTGCGCCAGCCGCCAGGCCTCTGCCTGATGTGAATATAGCTGCACGACACCCCGAGCCTGCAGCGCCCCGCGCAACCGCTGATCCAGTTCACCCGGCAGTTTTTCAAACTGCGCCGCCTTTGCCGGCAGGGTCAGCTCCGCACATATCCGGCCCGCGTAACGGGACTTGAGC
>Ga0316201_10003862_pt1 | contig 11167 bp, 11 predicted proteins | sample CS6wburrow_MG_FD_204516 | JGI IMG/M metagenome (GOLD analysis project Ga0316201, IMG submission 204516) | Coastal sediment microbial communities from Delaware Bay, Delaware, United States - CS-6 worm burrow | ecosystem: Environmental > Aquatic > Marine > Coastal > Sediment | place: USA... | reverse complement strand
AAGGCGCCCGAACCACACAATTATCCGAAACCTCAATGGGGTCAAAGTTCCGTTCCCATTCCTCGTTCCAGTTTACTTGCTCAATTACTTCCGAGGTATATTCCGTGGAGAACAATTCGGAATCCATAATCTGAACATCCCCGAGCTTCTCTTCATCAAATTCATTTTGCTGAATATAGGCAGTGACTCCCTCCTCGGTTTCTACAAAACTTTCGAAACCGATCTCGCCAAGCTGGGCGATCAGGATATCTGTCCCCGGATCGCGAGGGCTTACTTTGAAGTGAAAAGCGAGATAAGTCGTGGCCATTATATAAATGCGTTCACTATCGCCATAAAGCTATCGGCATCCAGGGAAGCACCACCAATAAGTCCGCCATCCACATCTTGCTTTCCGAAGATCTCCGCCGCATTACCCGGTTTTACACTTCCACCGTACAAAATACTCACGGACTGCGCCATGGCATCAGAATATTTCTCGGCAAGTGTTTTCCGTATGAACGCATGCATTTCCTGAGCTTGTTCCGGGGAAGCCGTTTCGCCGGTTCCTATTGCCCAAACCGGTTCGTAGGCCAGGATGATATTGCTCCAGGCATCTTCCGAAAGGTGAAACAAGCCGTTCTTTAACTGGTCTCTCACTACATCGAACTCCCGCCCATGTGTTCTATCTACCAACTCTTCACCGAAACAAAAGATAACCGTCATGTTATTCTCCATTGCTGTGCTTACTTTTTCAGCCAGGAGGGCATCCGTTTCTTTAAAATAAGCGCGTCTTTCGCTATGACCCAGTATCACGTGATCCACTCCGATACTTTTAAGCATCCCGGCTGATATTTCCCCTGTGTAAGCCCCACTGGCCGCCTGGTGCATATTTTGTGCAGCCACGGTGATGGGGTGATCTACAAGCGAAATTACCGACAATTGAAGGTTGGTATAGGTAGGTGCTATCATTACTGAAGTTGTTCCGGGTATCTGCCTGGATTTAAGATCATTAATGAGTGCTTCTGTTTCTGAAAGATCACAGTTCATTTTCCAGTTGCCGGCAACGATTTGTTTCCTCATAATATGTTTTTTAAGTTCTTATTTTCGGATCCAGCCATCCGTAGATGATGTCCACAAATATATTGATCAATATGAATAAGGTCGCAATAATTAGTACGGCGCCCATGATCACCGGGAGATCCAGTGTATTCAATGCGTCCACGATCTCCTTGCCAAGTCCGTTCCATCCGAATATGAATTCCACGAACACTGCCCCGGCCAACATGGATGCGAACCAACCCGACACAGCTGTGACGACGGGATTAAGGGCGTTCTTCAGCGCGTGCCGCCGGATTATGGTTACGAAGGCAAGGCCTTTGGCTCTTGCGGTCCTGATGTAATCCTGGCTCAAAACCTCCAGCAACGAATTCCTCATGAGTTGTGTCACTACGGCCAGCGGACGTATCCCGAGGACTACAGCAGGGAGGATAAGGTTTTTCCATTGAATGTATTTGCCTTCTCCAAAATCGTCTACTTCGTACAAACTCCCAGTCATATTCAATCCCGTGTATTCATGCAAGAGGTAGCCGAAGATCCAGGCAAAGATGATAGCGCTAAAGAAGGAAGGCACACTCATGCCGAAGGTGCTCACCAGCTGTATGGTTTTATCTATCCAGCCGTCTTTGAAGATAACCGAAAGTATCCCAAGGCCTATTCCAAGCAACATGGCAATTATTATAGCGGAAACCGCCAAAATTGCCGTATTCGGGAGTGTTTCCGCGATCACTGCACTTACCTTTTTTCCATTCTTCTGAAAGGATTCACGCATATATGGCCATTTGAGTACTACTTCGGTATTCCCCACGGTAAACAAGCGGGTTGCACTGTATTTGTTTTCTGAAAGGTAGGTGTAATCCTCCTCGTCATTACTGTGAAAAGAAAGGGGTGAAAGATCGTTTATGTAGTAGAGGTATTGCTTGCCAACAGGCTTGTCGAAACCGTATTTCTTCTTAACTATGGCGACCTGTTCGGCAGTTTCATTCTGTCCCAGCATCATGCGGGCCGGGTCTCCCGGGAGTATGTTGAACAACAGGAAAATTACGGTAACCACCCCCAGCAAAGTGAGCAGTGCGTACCCTAATTTCCGAAGTATATATCCACCCACTTATTCCGTTTTCACATCGTCCAGTGTTAGAACTCTGTATTCAAAGTCTTCACCAAAAAGGTCTTTCCCGTATTCCTCCACCGTAGAATTGAAACCAGCTTCTTCTCTACGCTGATTTACATTTTCAGGGTCCTCAATGGGCCAGATCACATCGCCTCGTTCGTCGTCATAACTCATACCCTGTGTTCCGTATATCTGCATCTTCCCCTGCCCCATAAGGAAACGGTCCTCCATCATGGCTACCAAACGAAAAGGAAGCTCTCCATTCTTAGCCGCTTCTTTGATCATTGGTAAGTATTCACCTATGAAATCTGGGTTGTGTTGTACAACATACCAGGCCGTTTTGTTTGCCTCTCCTACCATGGATTCACCCGGGTAACCTTTAATATCCAGTATATTCGCAATGAACTCCATATTGGTGCTGTCGATCTTTTCCTGGCGGTACCACAACCTACCCATAGAATAATCGTCTTCTTCAAACCCAGCCTCTTCGGCCGCCGCAGCTCTCTCCTCTTCAGTTTCGAGATACATGAGTTTGCGGTAGCGTTGGTCCAATTCGGCGATACTGTCAAGCTGAACTTTAAGAGCCTCATCGAATTTTGGCTTGGCCGGACCCACTTGCTTCATGACGAATTTAGCCGCATCGTTCCAATGCAATTTCCGTTTAATGGTTCCTTTGTGAAGTTCCAGTATTCCGGGATTACTGCGCACAATGGTTTTCAGGGTGGTCATATCGCAGAAATAGAACTTGAAATTCAGGTCGTACTCTTCAACGAGGGCATCCGTCACCTCTTCCGAAGAAGCGGAAAGGGCAATCACCTCGTACCCATTCTCCAGGGCCTTATCCGTAACTTCTTTTATCGGGATAAATCCTTCCTTTTCTGAATTGCTCAGACTATAGGCTATAATAACCACAAGATGTTCTGTATTGAGATATTTCTCGGTGTGATCCTCACCGCCCCTTTCCATACTAAAATCGTGTATGGGCGGTTCGTATCCTGCCTGGATCTCTTCGGTTTCCACACCTATGAATTCTCCCTCCTGGTCGGGGTAGTCCCCGTTGGTGGTAACGATCTTTTCTTCCCCATTCACATTGAACTTCCAGTTGTATTCGAAGATGGGTTCGGGTGCACCTTCGGGTATGGTCATTCCTTCGGTGATATTGGCTCCTATCTTATAGGGACGGAAATCGATGATCGGGAGGTGCATCAGTACCTGGTAGGTGATCCCAAGGCATACTACCAGTGAGGCAAATACGGCCAGGCTCCTTACGTTTCTGCTGAAGAAGGGCTGGATGTATTTCTTTCCGAAGAATAAAATAAGAATGAGCACCAAAAGCACAACGTCCTTGTAGAACGACTGCCAGGGCGTCAATTTCAGTGCATCTCCAAAACAGCCACAATCGGTCACTTTTCCCGTTACTGCCGAATAGAAGGTGAGGAAGGTAAAGAAGACGATCATAAGCAACAAGCTCCACAAGGTGAATTTTTTGGCATAACCCAAAATGATCATCACCCCCAGCAAAACTTCGTAGATCACCACGAAAATAGCAATCACCAGTGCAAAGGGAGTTAAGAATTCCAGGTTGAGAACTTCGGGTGCGAAATAGTCCTGAAGCTTAAATGAAAATCCTACGGGATCGTTCAGTTTGATAAGTCCGCTGATGATAAACAGTACACCAACAAATATCCTTGTTATTCCTACTAATGCCTTCATGCCGCTTCGTTTATGTGAATGAGAGCAAACACCGCGTAGTTGATCATATCCTGGTAATTGGCATCAATTCCTTCGGAAACTATGGTCTTGCCCATATTGTCTTCAATTTGTTTTACCCTAAGTAATTTCTGAAGGATAAGGTCGGTAAGTGAACTCACCCTCATGTCGCGCCAGGCCTCTCCATAATCGTGATTCTTGTCCATCATGAGTTGCTTGGTAAGTACCACTTTTTCATCGTAGAGTTCGAGTGCTTCAGCCACGTCTATGTCGGGTTGTTCCACCACTCCTTTATCCAACTGAATAAGTGCCATGATGCAGTAGTTGATGATGCCGATGAACTCGCTCACTTCGCCCTCATCTACTTTTCTCACTTCGTTTTGCTGAAGGCTCCTGATTCGCTGCGCCTTGATAAAGATCTGGTCGGTAAGGGATGGAAGCCTGAGAATACGCCATGCGCTTCCGTAATCTTTCATCTTATTTTCAAAAAGGGCTCTGCAGTTCGAAATAACCGTATCGTATTGTTTGGAAGTATCGGGCATCAGGTCTCTCAGATTTTGCGTAAATTTCGCTTAAATAAATCAATTTAAAAAATTGTACTCACTCAATTGCAAAGGCACACTCATCGACCTCTCAACGCCCAGGGTGATGGGGATCATTAACGTTACCCCGGACTCGTTTTACGACGGTGGGAAAACCACGCAAACCAACGAGGTCCTGAGGCAAGCTGAGACCATGTTGGAGGAAGGGGCCACCTTTCTCGATCTGGGTGGCTACAGCTCACGTCCAGGGGCTGATGATGTTGCCGAAACCGAAGAACTACAACGCGTTATCCCGGCCATCGAAGCATTGATCACCACCTTTCCCAACGCCTTGATTTCGGTTGATACCTTCCGAAGCCCGGTGGCGAAAGCAGCCATAGAGGCAGGTGCCTGCATTGTGAACGATATTTCGGCAGGACAGCTGGACAGGGAAATGATGCAGACAGTGGCTCGATTACAGGTGCCCTACATCGCTATGCACATGAGAGGCACACCGCAGACCATGACGCAATTTACGCATTACGAACAGGTAAGCCGGGATGTGCTTGGTTACTTTTCAGAAAAGATAATGGAGGCGAATTCTCATGGGATCAATGATGTGATTGCGGATCCGGGATTTGGGTTTTCGAAAACGGCGGCACAAAATTTCAGCTTGCTAAATGAATTGGAACTATTTAAAAAACTGGACGTTCCTTTCTTGGTAGGCATCTCCCGAAAGTCGTTTATCTACAAGACCCTGGGATTCACGGCAAAAGAAGCATTGAACGGAACCACCGCCCTGCATAGCATTGCGCTGCTTAAAGGCGCGTCTATTTTACGGGTGCATGATGTAAAGGAAGCCATGGAATGTGTTAAGTTAATTTCCGAACTCGCGCGCGCTCAGTAACTTTAATTTTTTAACTACTTTTACATAAAGCCTGCACCCATTGGAGATTTTTGATTGGACCAACATTCGGATAATTGATATTGTAGACATCGTCCTTGTGGCCCTTCTGCTCTATTACCTCTACAAACTGGTAAAGGGTACCGTTGCTATCAATATTTTCTTCGGAATTGTAATTCTCCTGGCCATCTGGCAGGTTACGGAACTGCTGAAGATGGAAATGGTGCGCTACGTCTTAAGGGCATTCCTGGGGGTTGGAATGATCGTACTTGTGGTGGTATTCCAACCGGAGATCCGAAAGTTCCTGCTGGTGTTGGGTTCTGCAAATTTTCGAGCCAGGAAACGACTTTTTAAAAGCCTGAAGTTCTTTTCGGCAGAAACTACTTCCTATACGGATATCGATGCCATAGTCAACGCCTGTGCCAAAATGGCCACTTCCCGCACGGGAGCCCTTATCGTGATCCAGCGAAACAACAGCCTGGATTTTGTCAAAAACACGGGGGACGCTATGAACGTGGCCGTAAATCAACCCATCATAGAAAGTATCTTTTTTAAGAACAGTCCGCTGCACGACGGTGCCATGATCATAGAAGACAATACCATCACAGCTACACGGGCCATCCTGCCGGTATCCAACGACAGGAATATTCCGCAGCGCTTCGGACTTCGTCACAGGGCAGCGATTGGGATCACCGAGAAGAGTGATGCTGTGAGCCTGGTTGTTTCCGAAGAGAATGGACAGCTGTCCTACATCAAAGAAGGCGATTTTGTGTTGTTTGAAGACATTGAAGAATTAAAAAATATACTCGAAAAGGACCTCAGCTAGGATGAACTGTAAGAATTGTAACTATCCCCTTTCACAATCGGACAACTATTGCGTGGAATGCGGCGCTAAGGTGATCCGAAACAGATTGACTATCAGGAACCTATTTGCTCATTTGAGTGAACAATTTCTCAACTACGACAATAAATTCCTGCAAACGTTTTTAGGACTTCTGATACGACCACAGGAGGTGATCGGTCTATATATCAACGGTACAAGGAAGCGTTATATGAACGTGATTAGCTATTTCGCTATAGCTATTTCATTTGCGGGATTTTTCACTTTTGTTAATCAGAAGTTCTTCCCTGATACCTATGCACAGTTTTTCAAGAGCATGAATCAGGATGAATTTCAAGCAGAATTCACATCGCAATTCTATTCAATGATCCTGGAGTATCAGTCGTTCATTATCTTTATGATGGTTCCGGTACTCGCCCTGATGTCAAAGCTGGTCTTTCTTAGGAACAAAAAATTCAATTATACGGAGCACCTGGTCATAAACATGTATGCCTACTCGGAAGTTTCGATAATCATCACTTTTTTTTCATTCTTCCTTCAATTGGATACTGAACTTTTCGGCCTGTTTTCCCTATTCTTCTTACCGCTTCAGATTTTTTATTTCGCTTATGTGTATATGCGATTATATCAACTAAGCTTTGTTCAGATCGTGCTTAAAAGCATGCTATTTTTGGTAATACTGGCCGTTTTTTACATAATATTCGTAATTCTCCTTTTGCTTTACACCGTCTTGTTTACGGATCTTATGGAGCGAGCCATCGAAATCGAAAAGGCGAAACGGGCGACATCTTACATCATCTCCTCTGCCATGAACTGGACTTCGTAAAGATTTCGGTAGTGACCGTCTTCTTTTTTGAGAAGTTCTTTGTGTTTCCCCATTTCAACGATCTTACCCGCTTCCATCACGATGATCTTATCTGCTTTCTTCACCGTTGCCAATCGGTGAGCGATCACAATGGAGGTACGTCCCTGGGTTACTTTCTCGGTAGCTCGCTGGATCATTTCTTCGGAATAGGAATCAACCGAAGACGTGGCTTCGTCAAGCACCAGGATCTCCGGATTAGTGACATACGCCCGCAGGAAGGCAATTAGCTGTCGCTGCCCTGAAGATAACATGCTCCCGCGTTCCTTGACATTATAGTGGTAACCGTTCGGTAAGGAGGCTATGAATTTGTGTACCCCTATTTCTTTGGCCGCCGCTATTACTTCTTCTTCGGTGATTTCGGGATCGTTCAGGGTAATGTTGTTCAGTATAGAATCGGCAAAAAGGAACACATCCTGCAATACAACAGCTATCTGCCTGCGCAGTGAAGCCAGGGTATATTCCTTGGCAGAAACCCCATCGATAAGGATCTCACCCCCATCGATCTCGTAAAACCTGCTTAGCAGGTTGATTATAGTGGATTTCCCGGCGCCTGTGGCTCCTACAATGGCAACCGTTTCTCCCGGTTGAACCGTAAAACTAATACCTTTGATCACTTTTTCGTCTTCGTTATAGCCGAAATGAACATCCTTGAATTCAATGAGACCTTCGCTCCTACTCATCGGGATGGTTCCTTTATCTTCAATTTGGAAATCGGTATCAAGGATGCCAAAGACACGATTGGCGGCCACCATCCCCATTTGCAACGTATTGAACTTATCGGCTATTTGCCGTAGTGGACGGAACAACATCTGGGAGAGTTGAATGAACATCGCTATCATCCCCACCGTTATGACACCTCCTGCAGCGGCATCAAACCCACCATACCAGGCGATAAGGCCAATGGCAACACTTGAGGCCATTTCAGCAATAGGAAAGAAAATAGAGTTATACCAGACTGTCTTGATCCAGGCTTTTTTGTGTTTTTCGTTTATTTTCTGAAATTCCCTGTACTCGGTTTCTTCGCGGGTGAAGATCTGAACGATCTTCATGCCCGAGATACGTTCCTGAACGAAGGAATTGAGATTGGCTACCTGGCTTCTAACTTCTTCGAAAGCTGTTTTCATAGCCTGCTGAAACACCCGGGTGGCGTAAACCAGGATTGGCAGTATAGCAAATACTATAAGGGACAGGCGCCAGCTTTGGTACAACATAAAACCCATGATCACAAGCATCTTCAGCAAGTCGCTTATGATCATAAACAGCCCCTGGCTGAAAATGCTCGAAATGGTCTCAATATCATTCACCGCCCGTGTGGTAAGCCTTCCCACCGCACTTTTATCGTAGTATTTCATCTTGAAGCCAAGCATGAGCTCGAACATCCGGGTTCGGATATCCTTGATCACGCTCTGTCCCAACCAATTCGCATAATAGATAAAGGTGTACTGGAAGACAACTTCCAGGCACAACACCACTATCATCATGACGATGTAAAACATCAGCTTCTCACCGTCCTGGGGGATGATGGATTTGTCTATGGCTTCTCTGAGAAGGTGCGGATGCAATATGGACAATGTCGACATTGCAATAGCTGCAAAAGCAAGGAAATAGAAGGTCAGGCGATACTTGTTGGTATACACCAATAATCGCCTGAAAAGTCTGAAATCGAATGCCTTGCCTGAAGACGCCATACTAGATGAAAATAGATTTAGGGTATTCAACCTTTGTCAGAAACAATCCGTGAGCTGGTGCTGAGGCACCAGCCTTCGAACGGTCTTTGCTTTCAATGGTTTCTTTGAGGTCCTCGAGACTGGATTTACTCCAACCTATATCGAGCAGGGTCCCAACGACCGCACGTACCATATTCCGAAGGAATCGATCTGCCTCAATGGTAAATACCAGCTGATCGTTATTTTGTTCCCACGCTGCCTTTTTCACATCACAATAATACGTCTTTACGTCGGTATTTGAACGTGAAAAACATTGAAAATCCTGATGGCCCAATAACAGGGTCGCTGCATAGTTCATTCGCGAGATATCAGGTGGCGAATGCAGAAGGAAGGAAGTTTCTTGTAGGAAGGGGTCCTTTTTCAAATGCACAAAATACTGATATTCCCTTGATGTGGCATCAAAACGCGCATGGGCATCGTCCTTGACCCGGTGAACCTTGTTTACTGCAATATCTTTCGGCAGGAAAGAATTTATTCTGAATTTGAACTCATCCATTTCCAGCTCGTTCTCACAATCGAAATGTGCCATCAGTTGCCTGGCATGTACTCCGGTGTCTGTTCGTCCCGCACCGGTTACCTTTATCTCTTCCCTTAATAAGGTGGATACGGTCCGCTCCAGGACTTGTTGCACCGAGATTGCATCCGGCTGAATCTGCCATCCATGGTAGTTTAATCCGTGGTAAGATATGTCGATAAAATATCGCAAGAATGATGTATTTTTAGTCCCTTACTATAAAACACGGGTTCCTGAGAAAACAAAGATAGTCAATCGAATTCTCGCAGTGGTATCGGTCGATAAATTCAAATGAAAAAAATCTTACTTCTTAGCGATACACATGGTTATCTGGACGATGCGGTATTGAAGCATGTGAAGGAGGCCGATGAAGTCTGGCATGCAGGTGACATAGGTTCCATCTCCGTTACCGATACGCTTAAAAAGTTAACCCCCCTTAGGGCAGTTTATGGAAACATTGATAATGCTGAAATCCGTGGTGAGTTCCCACTACACTATCGGTTTATGTGTGAAGGCGTGGATGTCTGGATCACGCACATTGGCGGTTATCCGGGTCGCTACAGCCCTGAAATAAGGGAGGAAATTAAGAATGACCCTCCCCGACTATTCATTACAGGTCATTCGCATATTTTAAAGGTGATGAATGATAAGAAACTGGGAGTGCTGCACATGAATCCGGGAGCAATAGGCAAGCACGGCTTTCACAAGGTACGCACCATGCTTCGATTTACGATATCGGAAGGCGATATTGGTAATCTTGAGGTCGTAGAATTTCCTCGATAGACTGAAAACAAAACCCCTGAAGTTGGCATACTTCAGGGGTTGCACTAATATACTAAGATGTATGGTTTAGCGTAAACGGTCCACAGATTTTACGAGATCCTCGTCCCTTTTGATGGCCTTGTTGGCCAACACAAGAAAAACGATAGAAATGATGGGAAAAAGCACCCCAATACCCTTCTCTGAGACCAAAGTCTCTCCGGATAAAGTTAGCGACCTGTATACGAAAACTCCCAGTAATACAAAGTTTGATATTATATTAAGGCGATTCAGTACAAATTGTAACTTACGCTTCTTAAAGTTAAAGATCGAAATAACGGCCAGAAAGACCGATACACCCAAAAGGCCTAACACTAACGGCTCATCCCTGCTTATTATTGCATTCCCTGCATCATCCTGAACCAATGGAAACCAAAGGTAGAGCGCAGCGATAACAAAAGCTGAAACTACAAGATAAACTGTTTGAATGCGTTGTATCATAGCAGCCTTTCAAATGGAAAGCAAAAATAAGCTTTCTTTTTAAAAAATTTCAATGCAAAATATAATTTATTGTTGTATTATTGCAGTACCAACAGGTAACCACTTCAATTTCGGTTACTTATTCTTCAATTATTTTTCAACATACCATCCTGGTCATTAACGGCCACAATATTCAGATTATAACTTAGAAAATTTAAATGTTTGAAATTTCAGAATTAAAAGCAAAGAAGATGCCTGAACTTCAGGACCTTGCTAAAACTTTGGGAGTACCTAAATTCCGAAGCTTGAAAAAATTAGACCTCGTATATCAAATCCTTGATTACCAGGCAGCAAACCCTGCAGCGGTAAAGGCAGTCGCTTCGGAAACGTCTACCGAATCCAAAGCACAGGAAAAACCCAAACCACCTCAGCAAAAAGATAACCGCGGTGGACGTCAGCAACCGAGAAAAGAGGGCCAACGCTCAGACGGACAGCGTTCCGACAGCCAGCGAGGGCCACAGAAAAAGCAGCAGGGACAGAGCCAATCAAAAGGCCAGCAGGGTCAGAAACCAAAACAAGATAATCGCCAGCAGTCGGACAACCGACAAGGTGGTGACAGGAAAAAAGAACAACCACGCCGCGATCAGCAAAAAAGAAGTGGTCAGGACCAGGATTCTTCAGGAAAGAATGGTAATAAAGA
>Ga0316201_10003861_pt1 | contig 11168 bp, 11 predicted proteins | sample CS6wburrow_MG_FD_204516 | JGI IMG/M metagenome (GOLD analysis project Ga0316201, IMG submission 204516) | Coastal sediment microbial communities from Delaware Bay, Delaware, United States - CS-6 worm burrow | ecosystem: Environmental > Aquatic > Marine > Coastal > Sediment | place: USA... | reverse complement strand
TCAAAGTGTGTTAGCCACTCCCCGAAGCTTTTCGCAGCTGCCCACGTCCTTCATCGCCTCTCGACGCCAAGGCATCCACCGTGTGCCCTTCCTAGCTTGACCTTTTCCTAAGACGCATTTCGTCTTGTGCTTCGATAAATCCGCGATCCGCCGCTTACCTCCTCGGTCACTCCGCTGCGAGCTACCGAGGTAGCTCTCACTTCGTTTCCTGCGGGGGCGCTGGCGCCTCGCGCATTTCTCTTCGCACAAGGTGGTGGCGGAACCGAATGCGAATATTCGGAATACCACCGCGGTGCCTTGCCATGACGGAAAGTCATTTAATGGCGCGGCACCCTCGCAACTCGAGACCAGGGTTCGAAAGAAGAGCCTGGTCACAGTTACGGCTAGAAAGAGAAAATTTCTACAGTTATTCAGTTGTCAAAGATGCGAGAAATCGAGCGTTGAAACTTGATTGCTCGGGTCGATTGCGCGCTTGCTGCGCTGCCGACCGAAGGAATCAAGACTGGGTCTTCACGGGATGATTGGCAACCGCCAATTTTGTGGAGCTGAGGGGGCTCGAACCCCTGACCCCCGGCTTGCAAAGCCGGTGCTCTCCCAACTGAGCTACAACCCCTCGGTTTTCGTCCCAGCTCCGGCACCTGACCGGCTTATTGCCATCGTCGCTTCGCTACTCAGGCAAACGCTCGCCCATGCACCGAATCTGAAACGAAAGCCGTTCGTTTTCAGTGCATGTCTAGCTTGGGACTTTTCTATTGGGCCTCAGAGCCTTGGCCGGCGCAGGATTTTTGCGTCGGGCCCGAGCGCCCCCGCAGAAGCGGAGTGAGAGGTACGAACGTACCTCGCAGCGCAGCGCCGAGGAGGAAAGCCGGGCTTGGCGCAAAGAGACAAGCCGGTGGGGCACGCTAGACTCGAACTAGCGACCTCACCCTTATCAGGGGTGCGCTCTAACCACCTGAGCTAGTGCCCCGTGTATTCTCGCAAACTGTCAAAGAGAGGCTGAAGCCGTTTTCGCGAACCGTTTTCGAAGCTTGTTTGGGCCTAAACCCTGATAACTACTTCGCTTTGTTGGTCCCCTGCCCGTTCTCAACCTCAAACGGACGCCTTCTTTAGCGGCCTTCCTCAAACTGGTCAAGGACTTTCAAACGACAAATTCCAGACGCGACGAGAGCCTGGCTTTTGCAGCGTTTGGTGGACTGGGCGTCTCCCAAATGATCCGCGGCGCGACTCGAGCTCGAAGCCGTCCGTCCCTTTTCGCGGAGTCGGCGCCAGGTGCCCGAGAACATGAGGCAATTGGACGCCAATGGCGCTATTCGGGAGCCGGAAGCGCCCGAACCGTCCGCAGTCTCTCCCTATAGTAAGGAAGGCACCGCCTCATCGCCTCCGCCGGGCTCACCACGGGCTCGTAGCCGAAGTCCCGCTCGGCCGCCGCGTCACTGGCGACATGAGAGATCGCCAGCTTTCGGATCTCGTGCGGCGTGAAGGGCGGCTTGGGCAGCCCGATGCGAAAGTGCAGGTACTGCCACAGTCGCAGGAAAGTGAGCACCGGCCGGTAGGCGATGTTCACCTTCGGCATCTTGTAGCCGAGGCCCTCGATCAACGGCCGCATGAACTCGAACAAGGGCAGCGGCTCACGGTCGGTGACGAAGTATGCCTTGCCACAAACCGCTGCACCGGGAACCAAGTGCTTCGCGAGCCGGATCTCCGCGTGAACGAGGTTGTCGATGTAGATGTGATCGTGCATCGCCCCTGGGAATCCGATCGTCGCGACCAGTCGCCCCTTGGTGACCTGCTCGAACATCTCATCGAGCATCAGGTTGTTGCCGGGGCCGTAGATTCCATCGGGACGCAAGGAGCTGCTGAGCAGTCCGCCTTCTCCATTGGCAGCGAGAACCCGCTTTTCACCTTCGATTTTGGTCTCGGTGTAGAGGCAGCTCATGTTCGTCGCGTAGGGGGTGTGCTCGTCCATTCCGGTGTTCACTTCGGAATTGAAGCAAACGTCGATCGAGCTGGTGTGGACGAAGCGGCTCACGCCCTGCGCGTGACATGCGCGGATGAGGTTCTCGACGCCTCCGACATTCGACGCGTATGCAGAACGTCGATAACTCTCGGACGCAGCGCTCCCCCCGAGCAGCGCGAGCTGGGCGGCGGTGTGGAAGACGGTGTCGATGCCGTCACAGGCTTCCATCATCCGCTCGGCGTCTTCGACTTCGCCCCGGATGATTTCGAGGTTCGGGTGCTCGAGCTCTAGCGGCGTGTTTCGGATGACCGCGCGAACACGATGGCCCTCGTCGAGCAGGCTTCGGACCAGATGACTACCGAGAAAACCGGCCGCGCCGGTGACGAGGCAGGTCCCCAGATGGTCGAGTGGTCGGGTGGAAGGCACTAAGACGCCGATTGGAGCACGGCTTTGCCGAGGATCAAATCCGCCGCCCTTTCGGCGACGGCAACGACCGGTGCGTGAGTGTTTCCAGAGGGAATCAGCGGGAATATCGACGCATCGACGACCCGCAGGCCTTCAACGCCGTGCACGCGAAGGTCGCGGTCTACCACGGCCTCGGGGTCACTGGCCGCGCCCATCTTGGCGGTTCCGACTGGATGGTAGGTGCTCATCGAGTCGCTCCTCCAGAAATCCAGGATCTCCTCGTCGGTCTGAACCGAGTCGCCAGGCACCAGCTCTTCGGTTGCGTGCTCCGCAAAGGCCGCAGCCGCGTAGATGCTCCGCTGGAGCTTGAAGCCTTCGATGCTGAGCTTTCGGTCGTGATCGGTCGACAGGTAGTTGTGCTCGATCTTTGGCGCGTCCCTGGGGTCGAGACTCGTCGCATGGACACTACCCCGCGAGCTGGGACGAATGACGCAAACGGTCGAGTTCACGCCCGGCTCCGGAGTGCCGACCATCTTTCCGTTTTCGTCCATCCCGCCCGCGCCGGGTGTGAAGTGAAGTTGAAAGATGGGCCGGCCACCCGACCCGGAGCTGATGAAGGCGCCTACATTGGCCGCCGGAAACGCGAGGGGCCCGGTCTTGGTGAATAGATAGCGAAATACGTTCAGAACGACGCGCGGGAATTTTCCGTCTTCGGACAGAACCTGCTTGGTTCGAACACCGTGCTGAACCCAGAGTTGGAGATGGTCCTGCAGGTTCTCTCCCACGCCTCGAAGCTCGTGCTGGAGCTCCACGCCCAGGTTTTCGAGGGCATCGCGACGTCCGATGCCGGACATTTCGAGCAATGGGGGAGAGTTGTAGGCGCCTGCAGAGAGGATGACCTCCCGCTTGGCGAGGACCTGATGCAGCCTGCCCTTTGGGTCCTCGTACTCGACGCCGATCGCTCGCTTGCCTTCGAGAAGCACGCGCTTCGCTGCCGCGTTCAAGATCACGTTCAGGTTCGGACGCCTACGCACCTCCGGGCTGAGGAACGCGTCGGCTGAGCTCCATCGACGCCCACCTTTCATCGTCACCTGCATGTAGCCGATGCCGTTCGGTGATTCGGTGTTGATGTCGTCGAGACGTGGAATGCCGATGCTTTCAGCCGCTTGAATGTACGCTTCGCTGATCGGGTACTTCATTGCAACGTTGGTGACATTCAACTCGCCATCGTTGCCGTGATAGGGGTTGTCGGTAGAGACTTCGAAATGCTCGGATCGTTTGAAGTACGGAAGCAGGTCGTCATAGGACCAGCCTTCGCAGCCCGGAAGCGCGGCCCAATCGTCGTAGTCAGCTCGCTGGCCGCGCGTGTAGACCATCCCGTTGATCGAGCTGCAGCCGCCGAGGACCCTTCCGCGAACGACGCTGACCTCGCGACCATGGAGCTCGGGCTCGGGCTCGGTCTTGTAGAGGTTGGTGACCTTCTCGTCGTACATGAGCTGGGTGAAGCCGATGGGCATCTTGATGAGCGGGTTACGGTCGTTTCCGCCTGCTTCCAAGAGCAGGACGCGAAGCTCAGGGTCGGCGGAGACCCGATTCCCGAGCAGGCAACCTGCAGAGCCGCCGCCTACGACGATGTAGTCGAAGTCATTGTTAGACATGCTTGACGCTATATGTAACGTTCGTTATATCGCTGCAAGTCAAAACCCAGGGAGAGAAGCAAGATGTCGGAGCCCCATTTCCTCTACGAGAAGCGCGGACAGCTCGCGATCTGCACCTTCAACCGGCCCGAGAAGAAGAACGCCCTGAGCATCGAGATGCTGGTTCGCATGGCCGATGCCTGGGACGAAGCCGACGACGACGACGATGTGCGAGCGATCATTCTGACCGGCAAGGGGGGCGTCTTCTGTGCGGGTAGCGATTTGGGCTCCATGAAATCGGGCCACTGGGATGCCCACGATCTCTGGCTGAACCGCATGAAGAACGACCCGGACATCCATTGGAAAGCGCTGCTCCGCCACTACCTGACGAAGAAGCCTCTGATTGCGGCGGTCGAAGGATACGCGCTTGCTGGTGGCACCGAAATTCTGCAGGGCACCGACATTCGCGTAGCGGGCGAGGGGGCAGTGTTCGGAGTCACCGAAGTGCAACTTGGCCTGTTCCCGCTTGGGGGTTCGAGCGTGCGCCTTCGACGGCAGATCCCCTACACCATCGCTGCGGAGATGTTGCTCGCAGGCCGGCGCCTCAGCGCCGACGAAGCCCTGCACTACGGGCTCATCGGTCACGTGGTGCCCAAGGGGCAAGCCCTCCAAAAGGCCCTGGAGATCGGCGAACGCGTCGCCGCCAATGGTCCGGTCGCCGTTCGGGCGGTCAAGCAGTCTCTGATCGAGAACGACGGCGTTCCCGCGAAAGAGGCCCTCGCTCGATCCCTCGAGATTGGGCAGCCGGTCTTCAAGACGAAGGACGCCATCGAAGGGCCGACGGCGTTCATGGAGAAGCGCAAGCCGGTCTTTCAGGGCTCTTGATGGCCCGACCGGAACCAGCGCAACGCAACGGAAACACGCGGGAGGTCATCCTCGAAACCGCGGAGCGTCTCTTCGCCGAGCGTGGTTTTGTGGCGACGAGCGTGCGCGACATCGTGGGTGAAGCGGGTATCTCGGCGCCGAGCCTCTACCACTTCTTCGGCAGCAAGGAGAATCTCCTCGTCGAGTTGATCGATGATCGGCACGCCGCGTATTGCGACGAGCTCGAAGCAGAGCTGGCCTTGGCGAAGACCCCGTTCGAAGTCTGCCAGCGCTTCGTGAAGTTCCTGCTCAGCAGCATGACCAAGAGGCCGACAACTGCGAAATTCTTGCTAGGCATCATGTTTGGACCTCGGCAGAACGTTCCCGAGGACGTCGTCGGCGAAACGTTGATGCGTTCGCAGATCATCGTGCAGGCCCGGCTACGGGAGGTCAGCGAAGGTGTGTCCACATCGCGCATCGATTTTGCGCGAATGATGCTGCTCGGGATGGTGACCCCGGCGATCTTGCTGTTTCTCACCTCGGATGTTCAATCGTTTTCCCCGAAGCTGCCGGGCTGCATCGCCCACCGGGTCGTCGACATGTTGACCGACTCGCACCCCATCTGTGCTTGGCCAAGCTTGGATCTCGATGGCTGAGGCGATGACCAAGGCGATCGCCGCCGCCTCCCTGTGCTTCGAGTTGCCAAACGGCATGTCGATCGCCGCCGACGCTTACGGTGACCCAAGCCATCAGCCGGTCCTCTTTCTGCACGGCGGAGGTCAAACGCGAAACGCCTGGGGCAACAGCGCCGAAGTGCTAGCTCGGCACGGCTTCTACACGATCTGCATGGACCACAGAGGCCACGGCGAGAGCAGCTGGGCGAGCTTGGGCGAGTATCGAGTCTTCGACTTCGTCGAGGACCTGCAGCAGGTCATCGCTCTGCTGAGCGACAAACCGATTCTGGTGGGCGCGTCCCTCGGTGGCATCGCTTCTTTGCTCGCCGAAACCGAGCACGAGGGCTCCGTTGCCAAGGCTCTGGTTCTCGTCGATGTGACTCCTCGCCTCGAAACCGACGGCGTCGATCGAATCATCGGCTTCATGAAAGGCGGCACATCCGGCTTCGAGTCGCTCGAAGAGGTCGCCGACTCGATCGCGAAGTACCTGCCTCATCGCACGCGCCCCAAGGACCTCTCCGGCCTGGCGAAGAACCTGAGGCGCGGAGAAGACGGGCGCTACTACTGGCACTGGGATCCGAACATGCTGAAGACCTGGGAACCGAACGAGTCCACCGAGGAAGACGATCGTGAGCTCGAGGAGCGGCTGCGGGAGGTCCGAACCATCGACATCCCGACCCTGCTGATTCGCGGGCGCCTGAGCGACTTGGTGTCGACGGAGACCGCCGCAGAATTTCTCGAAATGGTGCCACACGCGGAGTACGTCGACTTGGCAGACGCCCATCACATGGTGGCGGGTGACCGAAACGACGCGTTCACCGATAGCGTCAGCGAGTTCTTGATTCGGCGCTTCGGGTCTGGAGACGAACAAGCATGAGCGCTCGAGCCGCGTTTGTGACCGGGGCGGCAACCGGCATTGGCAAGGCGCTTGTCGAGAAGCTCGATCGGGAGGGCTGGCGCTGCTTTGCGGGGTACAACCGCCAGGCGCCAGACGCCATACTCGCGACCTGCAGTGAGAACACACGGGCCGTGCGGTGCAACGTCACGGATGAGGCGAGCGTCGAAGCCGCGCTCGATGAGATCGGCGAGGCGATCGGCGAGGGCTCACTCGACTTGCTGGTCAACAACGCAGCAAGCACTGGCGGCGCCGGCGGTGGCGTAGAGAACGTGGACATCGATCGCTTCAAGGACCTCTTCGAAGTCAATTTCTGGGGACAGCTCCGCGTCACCCAGGCCGCAATGCCGCTCATTCGCAGAAGCACGCAGGGCCGCATCATCAACGTCGGCTCGGCCTCACAGTACCTGACCATTCCCATGGCTTGCTCGTATCCAGTGACGAAGGCCGCGTTGAAACGGCTGACACAGGCCCTTCGCGTCGAAATGAAACCGTTTGGCGTTCAGGTAACCTGCGTCGAACCCGGCGGCGTCAAGACGCCGATGATGGACATCAGCGAAGAACAGGAAGCGCAACTCTGGGCGTCTTTCCCGGAGCATTTGCTCTCGGAGTACAAGGCGCAGTTCAAGTTCCCGGGCGATGCGATTGAATCGACCTTCCCGCTCTGGACTGCGGAGAAGTTCGCCCACCGCGTCTACCGTGACGTGATCAGCGCCAAGAAGCTCAAGGTCAACTACGTCATCGGGCCGGGTGTCTGGCTGCTTCCCGCCATGGAACGCGCCCTACCCGACTCGGTCCGTGAACGGATTTTCGAGCGAATGTTCAAGCGCTGAGCAGCATCCAACCAGCGCCCGGCCGCAACCGGATTGAAACCCGTCGCACGGGGTATATATAGAGCGCATGATCAATAAGACAGCGCTGGTTACCGGAGCTGGTGGCGGCCTCGGGCATGCAACGGTGGAGCGCCTCGTCGCCGCTGGCTGGAAGGTCTTCGCGGCCGACATCAGCGAGGAAATGCTCCGGGCATCGATGCACGACCCCGATGTCGTGCCCGTCGTCATTGACGTGACGAGTCAGGAGAGCATCAATAGCGCGTACGACGCCGTCGCGAGCCAGACCGATCGGCTCGACGGGATCGTCAATTTCGCCGGCGTCATGGGCGTCGGCTCCTTGACTGACATCCCCGAGGAGCGACTCGCGCGCATCCTCGACATCAACGTGATGGGCACCTATCGGGTCAACAAGACGTTTCTTCCCTTGGTCGAAGCCGCTAAGGGTCGCATCGTGAACCTCAGCTCGGAGACAGGCTGGCAGAGCGCGGCTCCGTTCAATGGCCCCTACGCGATGAGCAAGCATGCCATCGAGGCGTATTCGACTGCGCTCCGCCGCGAGCTCGCGCTCCTCGACATCAAGGTCGTCACCATTCAGCCGGGTGCCTTTCGCACCAACATGGTTGCGGGCATCGAGAAGGCGTTCACTGCGGCAGAAGCCGAGACACCGAAGTTCGCTCAGGTCCTACGCAAGCTCAAGACGCTGGCCGGCAAGGAGATCGAATCGGCGCGCGACCCGGACATCCTGGCTCAGGTCATCGAAACCGCGCTCACGACGAAGCGACCAAAGCCGGTCTATTCGGTGAAGCCTGACCGGCTGCGGTCGACGCTCGAGAAGCTTCCACTACGCGCGGCCGATGGCCTCTACATCGCCGTCTTGCGACGCGCGCACAGGGGCTAATCCGCAATGACGACCGACATCGTGAAGATCAAGCCCAGGCCTGAGGGTCTCGACAAGCCCTACGTGGGCAAAATTATCAAGACCATGTCCACCGTGCATCTGGCGCTCTACCGATGGACCGGGGGTGTGCTCGGGTCGAAGTGGCGGGTGGGGAGCGCATTCCCCTGGGGCATTCCGGTGTTGCTGCTCACGACTACCGGACGCAAGACCGGTCTGCCGCGAACTCTGCCGCTGCTCTTCATCGAGGAAGGCGAAAAGATCATCGTCGTTGCGTCGAAGGGTGGGCTCCCGAACGAGCCACTCTGGTACAAGAACCTCGTCGCCACTCCCGACTGCGAAGTTCAGATCAAGCGCCGCAAGATGAAGATGCGCGCGCGCACCGCATCGGCGGAAGAACGAGACGCGCTATGGCCGAAGCTCGTGGCCCACTATCCGGATTTCGCCAGTTACGCGACCTGGACCGATCGCATCATCCCTGTCGTGATCCTCGAACCGGCTGGTTGATCCCCAGGCTGCCCGCAATGGGTCTTAGGGAGCTCAGCATGAAGCTCGCGGTCCATGACGCTTTCTAATCTTCACAGACTTTCAGCGTGACCTGGGTTTCGGCACCGCCGACTAGCTTCGTTTGGCAGCAAAGACGAACCTTGTCGGGGGTGTCGCCGAAGATGTCGAGGACTTCGAGCTCGAACTCGTCGGCAGTCGAGAGAGCCTCGCTACCCTCTACGACTTCGACCCTGCAAGTCCCGCAAGTAGCGGCGCGACAAGAGTAAGGGACATCCGCCGCGGGATTTGCGTCGGTGATGTCCATGATCGCTTCTCCGGGCTCGGCCTCGACCTCCAAACCGGAAGGCTCAAATCGTACTCGAATCATGCTCATGCTTTGATTCGAATCGGGATCTTCGTGAAGCCACGGGTGAACGCCGACTGACGGCGCTCGGCTCGGTCCCAGTCGATTTCGAAGTTCTCTCCGATGCGCGAGCCCATCTCTTCGAAATAGATGCGAATCATCATTCGCGCAACGTGAGCACCGATGCAGAAGTGCGGGCCCTGCGCGAAGGACAGGTGCCGATCGATCTCGCGGTGAATGTCGAGTACGTCCGCGTCGTCGCCCCAGTGCCGCGGGTCGCGATTGCCGGAGGCGTAGAGGTTGTGAACTTTGCTGCCCGCGGGAATCGTCGTGCCGTGAAGCTCCACGTCTTCTTTCGTTGTTCGCGAGAGCCCCTGCACGACCGACTCGATGCGCAGGAACTCTTCGATGGCGTTCGGGATCAGGGATGGATCGGCGAGCAGCTCGCGGTGCTGATCTGGGTATTCATGAAGAAACTTCATCGAATTGCCGATCAGGTTGGTCGTCGTGTCGTTGCCACCCGCGATCATGACGAAGCAGAAGCCCAAGATATCCCAGTCGGTCAAAGTGTCGCCGTCGATCTCGGCTTGGGTGAGCTTGCTGATCATGTCGTCGGTCGGGTTGGCCCGGCGCGACTGGCACATGGCGCCAAAGTAGGTGACCAGTCCCTGCACCGCCCCAATCGCCTGCTGAATGTCGAGCGCAAAGTCGGCGGAGGCCGAGGTGATGCCATCAGACCAGGGGTCGAACTTCTCGCGGTCCTCCGGCGGCACACCGAGAATGTTGGCGACCACCATGGTCGGAAGCGGAGAAGCGATGGCTTTGATCAGATCGACTTCTTCACCATCGGCGGCCTTCCGCTTCATCGCCTCGAGATGGTCGATCACGAACTGCCGAATGGTCGGTTCGAGCGCCTTCACCGTGTCGGGCGTGAACGCCTTGGTGATCAAGCGTCGAAGTCTCGTGTGGTCCGGCGGGTCCATCATGATGAAGGTCGGCGGAATGCCGAGCTGGCTGATCTCGTCCTTGGCCGGCGTCAGGCCCTGAGCGGACGAAAAGATCTGCGGCTTGCGCAGCGCGTGGAAGATGTCGTCGTACCGAGACAGCACGTAGAAATCCATCCGCTCGTTGTAGTGAACCGGATGCTCGTCCCTCAGGCGCGCATAGAACGGATAGGGATCGGCGATCAGCTCCGGGTTGAACGGATCGTAAATCGGATCGTATTGGATTTCTTCTGCCTCTGACGCCGCGGTAGTCATGCTGCTGCTCCTCTGATTCATCAGGACCGTCGGATCAGACAAGATGAATATTTTTGACTCATTGTACAGACAAAAATATATTTTTGTCTCAGCCGGCAACCAGCGCGGGGATCAGCATCTTCTCCAGATATTTCCGCAGGTCTGCCGCCGATCGAGCCTCCGCGGGCAAGACGGAGAACGAGAAGATCGCGCGTGTCAGCCAATCGGCGGCCTCAGGCGCGGAAAGCCCGTCGCGAAGCCCTCCTTCAATGCGCTCGGATCGCGACTCCGCGTCGAGTTGGCGAGCGAGTCGCTCACGAAGAACCTCCGCATTGGACGTCAGCCGCGCAGTCAGGCCGAGCCCCTCCTCGCTGAAGAACGGCGCAACGTCCTCCCTTTGCTGGATCAGCTCGATCGACGTAGCCGCCGCTTCAACGAGGCGATCCCCGAAGGAACGGCGGCCGCGGAGCTTCTCCGCGAGCATATCGCCGAAGTCCCTGGCCACTCGCTCCATGTATGCGTGCAGGAGAGCTTCCTTGCTCGGGAAGTAGCGATAGAGCGTCGCCCGGGCACAGCCGGTGGCCTTGGCGATGTTCGCCATTCGGGCGCCCTGAATTCCGTCGCGCGCGAACACCTCGCGCGCCGCCGCCAAGATGCGATCGACCGCCAGCTCTTGCCGTTCTCCGTTGAGCCAGTCGGTCGCCGTCGTCAATGATGGCTCCGATTGCCCGATGCGGAGACGTCCTGGATTTGATTCATGGACGAGACGAATTACACGAACCGTCCCGCCCGTCAAACACGGGCAGTGTGCAGTGAGGCAAAAAAAACCGGCGCTAGTCGATGACCAGCGCCGGTTCTTCGTGTTGCATGTCGTTACGCGAACGCGTTAGACAGCTCCACCAGCTCCGCCAGCTCCGCCA
>Ga0316201_10003860_pt1 | contig 11169 bp, 8 predicted proteins | sample CS6wburrow_MG_FD_204516 | JGI IMG/M metagenome (GOLD analysis project Ga0316201, IMG submission 204516) | Coastal sediment microbial communities from Delaware Bay, Delaware, United States - CS-6 worm burrow | ecosystem: Environmental > Aquatic > Marine > Coastal > Sediment | place: USA: Delaware... | reverse complement strand
TGATCGACAATACGACGAACGCTCCCGGCCAGGACGCCACCGCGACCGAACAGATCGATTCGCTCCTGCGCGAGCTGGGACTGCTCGATGCATCCCTGCAGCAGGAACTGTCGGGAATCGGGCGGCGCGTCGATGACGGCAGGAAGCGTAGCTCGTTACTGCTTGGTCGCCTGCGCCTGGCCAGCCAGGAACGCGAGATGCAGGAACGCATCGCGCGCATACAGAATGACGCTTCGCGGCGCGTTGCCGAACTTGCATCGTCATCGGCCGTGTCACAGCAACAGGCCGATGAATACCGCGTGGCTGCGATTCGAGCGCGAGTCGCCGCGCAGGGCCTGGATCGGGAGATCCTGGGGCTCGAAGCCGATATCGAGTCGCTCGACCGCCAGCTGCTCGACGACCAGGCCGCAGCTCAGCAGTTAAGGACGCGCACGGCGATGCGCCGCGAGGCGCTCGAGCGAGAGATATCCGGGCATCGCGCCGGAGCTGCGATTGAAGTGGCGGCGACAGTGTCCGGTGAGGTAACCGGCCTGTCCGTCCAGCAAGGCGGCTATGTGGAGGCGGGCGAGGTCCTCCTGACACTGCACGAGCCCTCGAGCCCGATCGGCGTCCGCCTGTACGTGCCGGCGTCGCAGGCCGGGAGGGTGCGACCGGGGCAGGAAGTGCGACTCAAACTTGCCGCGTTTCCGGAGCAGCTCTATGGGGTGCAGACAGCGACGGTCACGGCTATATCGCCGGTAGCGCTGCCCGCCGAAGATGTTGCAGTACCGCTGTCACTGCGCGGTCTCGTGTTTGAAGTGCGGGCGGAGACACTGGACGCCGGCAGCCTGGCCGGCCGTTTGCCTCCTGGAACGGTCGTGCACGCCGACATTGTCCGTTATCGATGGTCGCTGCTGCAGTGGCTCTTTTCGTCTCGTCGCGGCGTCGCTGCGTGAGCGTTGCGCCGCTCATTCTGCAGTCGGACCAGTCCGATTGCGGCTTCGCGGCACTGGCGATGATAGCGGCCTGTCACGGCCACAATCTCCGCCTCGAAGAGATCAAGACCCGTTATTCCAACCTGGATGCGGGCCCGACGCTAAAGACCGTGCTCAGCGTTGCCGAGGCGCTGGATCTCGTGCCGCGACCGCTGCGGCTGGAGCTCAGGGAACTCTCCGCGCTGAAATTGCCGGCGATCCTGCACTGGCAGTTCGATCACTTCGTCGTGCTCGTCAAGGCAACTCGCGGCCGTTGCCTCATTCACGATCCGGCCGCGGGAAGGCGCTGGGCATCATTGAATGAGATTGACGAGAGCTTCACCGGTGTCGCGGTCGAGTTCACGCGGGGTGATACCTTCGCCGCGCAGCAGGGCAAACGCCTTTCGGCAATCCGGGAGCTCCTGCGACATTGCTCGGGCCTCGGCAGGTATTTCGGCCTGATGCTGGCGACGCTACTGGCCACGCAACTGCTCGCTCTTGCCCCGCCTGTTGCGACGCAACTGCTCATAGATCAAGCCGTGGCAGGGCAGGACAGGCGCTGGTTGCTGGGTATCCTCGCCGGTACCGGCGTCATTCTGCTGACGAGCATCCTGCTCGATGTCGTCAGGCGTCGAATTACGTTGTTCGTGTCGACGCGCTTCGCGATCGATACGTCTGCCGCCGTCATCGCTGCTCTCTTTTCCATGCCCGCGTTATCGATACGCAAACGCAGTGTCGGTGACGTGGTTGCGCGGACCGACTCCCTGGCCCCGTTACGCAAGGCGCTTACCGAGACAACGCTGGACGGCATCGTTCAGCTGGTCATCGTCCTCACCACGCTTGCGCTGATGCTTATATATAGTGTCTCCCTGACGGTGGTATCGCTGGTCGCGATGTCTCTGTCCGGGCTGCTCTACTTCCTGGTTCTCCCCTCGGCCAGGTCGCGCAATCTCGAGGCCATAGTGCACTCGGCCAGCGCAACGAACTCGCTGATCGAATCGTTACGAGGCTTCGAGTCTCTCGAATCCATGGGGCTGCGGACACAGCGGCTCGCGCATTGGCAACGGTCGTTCTCCCACGCGATGAACGCGCAGGCCAGGCGAACAAGCCTGATGATCACGGCGTCCGCGGGAAACGCGATCGTCGCGGCTCTCGACCAGCTGCTGTTTCTCGGACTGGGGGTTGCTTACGTATCGTCGGGCGCGCTTACGCTCGGAGTGCTGTTCGCCCTGTTCGCGTTGCGCGGCCGGCTTGGCGGCGCAACTTCGAGGCTCGTCTTCGTGGCGCAGGAGCTTTACATGCTGCGTACGCATGCCGACCGGCTGGCGGAACTGCTCGGCGGGTCACGTCCGCCGGCTACACCGGCAGGCGCTGTCAGCTTGGGGCTGGGCGGAAGGATCAGCTGTAGCGACGTCGGCTTCTCGTGGCCCGGTGGTCGCCGCCTGATCTGCGGGCTGTCTTGCGATATCGGGCCGGGAGAGCGGGTCGTGATCTCCGGACCGTCGGGGGCGGGCAAGACAACCTTGATGAAACTGCTGTCCCTCTCGCTCACGCCGACCAGGGGCTCCATTGCCTATGACGGCCTCGAGGCGGACCTGTGGGACCGACGGTCCTTGCGGCAGCAATTCGGTGTCGTTCTGCAGGACGATCGCCTGTTCCAGGGCTCGCTTCTCGACAACATCAGCGCTTTCGACCCTGTCCCCGACCTGCACAAGGCAAAAAGGTCTGCAGAACTCGCAGCAATCTGGTCTGACATTTGCGCGATGCCGATGGGCGTGCACACTCTTGTCGACATCGCGGGCTTGTCAGGTGGCCAGGTACAAAGGGTGCTGCTCGCCAGGGCCCTCTACCGGGATCCGGCGATCCTGTTTCTCGACGAAGCGACTGCACACCTCGATCGAGTGACTGAACGGCGGGTGCTCGGCAACCTCAGGAACCTCGACATGACGATTATCAGCATCGCACACAGCGAGCAGGCGCTGTCGCTGGGCGGGCGATGTATTAAACTAGCCGCCAATACCAGCCCGGAAGTCTCCCTTGAAAAAACTGCTGATTACCAACGCCCGCCTCATCAACGAAGGAGAGGTGACTGACGCGGATGTGCTGATTCACGGCGAGCGCATAGAAAAGATAGCGCCGGGTATCGCCGCGACGGACCCGGTCGAGGTCATCGACGCCGCAGGCAAGATCCTGATGCCCGGCATGATCGACGACCAGGTCCATTTTCGAGAGCCGGGCATGACACACAAGGGCGACCTCGCAACCGAGTCCGCCGCTGCCGCCGCCGGCGGTATAACGAGCTTCATGGACATGCCGAACGTCAATCCGTTGACGATCGACGACGATACCCTCGCGGACAAGTACCGTGTCGCCGCAGGGCGCTGTACATCCAACTACGGCTTCTATCTCGGCGCGACCAATACCAACATCGATGAGATCCGCAAGCTCGAGGTCGGCAACGCCTGTGGTATCAAGGTTTTTATGGGCGCATCGACGGGCGACATGCTCGTCGACGATGCCGACACGCTCGACAAGATTTTCAAACATGCGCCCGTAATGGTCGTGACCCATTGTGAGGATTCACCGACGATCTGGGCCAACGAAGCGAAAGCACGCGAAAAATATGGCGACGACGTACCCATGTCGGAGCACCCGAACATCCGCTCTGTGGAAGCTTGTTTCAAGTCTTCGAGCATGGCCATTGAACTCGCACAACGTCACGACGCGTTGTTGCACGTGCTGCACCTGACGACCGCAAGGGAAATGGAGCTGTTCTCACCGGCGCCGCGCCATGCCAAGCGCATTACTGCCGAGGTCTGTGTTCACCACCTCTGGTTTGATGCAGCCGGTTACGACACTCTCGGTTCGCATATCAAGTGCAATCCGGCCATCAAAACGCAGGCTGATCGCGAAGCGCTGATCGCCGCCGTAAACGACGGCCGAATCGACGTGATCGCAACGGATCACGCGCCGCACACGCTCGAAGAAAAAGATGGCCCGTATTTCAAGGCGCCGTCGGGATTACCGTTGGTGCAACATGCTGTATTGACCCTGTTCGACCTCGCGGCGCGCGGCGAGATCACTCACGAGCTGCTCGTAGAGCGCGCCTGCCACGCACCTGCCGATCTTTTCGGCGTCGTCGATCGTGGCTACGTCAGAGAGGGTTGGTTCGCAGACCTGGTCATCGTCGATGCCGCCAGGCCTTACGTCGTGGAGCGCGGCGGGGTGCTCGCCAAATGCGGCTGGTCGCCATTCGAAGCGCACGAGTTCTCCGCGACCATCGATACGACGATCGTAAACGGCAAGGTGGTGTATTCGGACGGCAGGCTGACGGGTAACATAGCCGGTCAGCGGCTGGGCTTCACGCGTGCGCGCTGAACTGTTTACTTTGCGGGGCATACAGTTATGCTAGCGCCGGAACGATGAAGCCGACCGATACGTCAAACCCGGACTACTTTCACAAGGTAGTCGATTGCCAGTGGGGCTGCCCCGCTCACACCGACGTTCCCGAATACATTCGCATGATCGCCCAGGGGCGATTCAGCGACGCTTACATGGAAAACCGCAAGTCGAACGTTTTCCCGGGAATTCTGGGTCGCGTCTGTGACCGTCCGTGCGAACCGGCGTGTCGCCGGGTTCGCGTGGAAGACAAGCCGGTTGCGATTTGTCGCCTGAAGCGCGTCGCCGCTGATAACCGCGACGATATCAGGGATCGGCTGCCGACCGCGCCGGCGAAAAAAAACGGCAAAAAGATCGGGCTTGTGGGAGCAGGCTGCGCATCGCTCACGGTCGCGAACGACCTGTTGCCGCTCGGTTATGACGTCACGATATTCGAAGCGCTGAAAACGACGGGCGGGCTGATGCGGACGAACATCCCGCAGTTCCGGTTGCCGCCCGAAGTGCTCGACGAAGAAATCGGCTACATCCTCGACATGGGCGCCGACCTCAAACTGAATCACCGTATCGACAGCATGAAAGACCTGCTCGACAATGGCGGATTCGACGCGATCTTCGTCGGCTCGGGCGCACCGCGCGGCAAAAACCTGGACATCCCCGGCCGGTACGAGTCGGATCGCATACACATCGGCATCGATTGGCTCGAGTCCGTGGCCTTTGAACACGTCAAGTCGATTGGCAAACACGTCCTGATCATCGGCGTCGGCAACACCGCAATGGACTGCTGCAGGACGTCGCTGCGGCTGGGCGCCGAGGACGTCAAGGTCATGGCGAGAAAGCCGCGCGGCTTCTTCAAGGCGTCGGACTGGGAACTCGAAGACGCCGAGGAAGAAAACATCGAGATCGTCGTCAATCACTCGCCGAAGGAGTTCGTCATCGAGGACGGCAGACTCGTCGGCATGAAATTCGACGTCATGGAGTACCAGGTCGACCAGCGGGGTCGCATCGACCGCGGCACCTCTGTTGGCGAGAAATTCTTCCCCTGCGACGATGTCGTGCTCGCCATCGGCCAGGACAATGCATTCCCCTGGATCGAACGCGATATAGGCATCGAGTTCGACAAGTGGGAATGCCCGGTCGTGGACGAAAAGACGATGATGTGCGGGCGTGACGGCGTTTTCTTCGGTGGCGACGCTGCGTTTGGTCCGAGGAACATCATCTGGGCCGTCGAACACGGGCACCAGGCCGCAATATCGATTCATCGCTACTGCCATGGCGCGGATATCGCGGACCGCCTTCCCGATGGCCTGAACCTGATCTCACAGAAGATGGGCATGCATGAGTGGAGCTATTCCAATGCTTACGACGATGCCGAGCGCAGGCTCATGCCGCACGTCGACCTCAAGGAGCGCTTCAGCAAGCTCGATATCGAGGTTGAACTCGGTTTCAGCGCCGAGCAGGCTGCCGAGGAAGTCGAGCGCTGTCTCAATTGCGACATCCAGACCGTGTTCACGGCTGATCTTTGTATCGAGTGCGACGCGTGCGTCGATATCTGCCCGGTCAACTGCCTGACGATCACGGCCAACGGCAATGAAGAAGATCTGCGGACGCGCCTGTTGGCGCCTGCCGAGAACCTCGAGCAGGCGTTATACGTCTCCGAAGAACTCCCGCAGACGAAGCGCGTCATGATCAAGGACGAGGATCTTTGTGTGCACTGCAGCCTTTGTGCCGAGCGTTGTCCGACCGGCGCCTGGGACATGCAGAAATCGCAGATCCTCATCCCGTATGCGAAAGACGAGTTGTCCGACGCAGCAAAGGACACCGCGGCATAAAGGAACGCACAAGTGGCCAAAGTCAACGATGTCGTCATCAAGATAGGCACGGTCAACGGGACAGGCTCCGCCAGCGCCAATGGTCTGCTGAGAAAGGCAATTTTCCGCATGGGCGTGCCGGTCGTCGGCAAGAACTATTTCCCGTCCAATATCCAGGGGCTGCCGACCTGGTACGAGATTCGTGTCACGGGTGACGGTTACCAGTCCCGCTCCGATCGCGTCGACATCATGGTCGCGATGAATGCGCAAACCTACGCGAGAGACCTCGCCGATGTCACAGCCGGCGGGTGGCTACTGTACGACTCGACCTGGCCCCGCTCGAAAACGCTGGATCGCGACGACATCACGGTCCTCGGAATCCCGCTGTCGAGAATGTGCAACGAGCATTTCGAAGGCGCCCGTGCCCGCATCCTGATGAAGAACATCGCCTACGTCGGGGCGCTGGCCGCGTTGCTCGACCTCGATCTCAGCGTAATCGAGGGATTGCTCGGCGAGACATTCGCCGACAAGCAACATCTGATCGCCTCCAACATGGAGGCAATCCGGCTGGGCTACGACTACGCGAAGGAAAACTTCGTCTGCCCATTGCCGTCCAAAGTCCAGGCGATGGACGAGACGAGCGGCAACATCATCATTGATGGCAACACGGCTGCCGCGCTCGGCTGCGTCTACGCGGGGGCGACGGTAGGCGCCTGGTACCCGATCACGCCATCGACGTCCCTGATGGATGCTTTCCGTTCGTTTTGCGCGCAATACCGTATCGACAAGCAAACGGGCAAGCGAACCTACGCGATCATCCAGGCCGAAGACGAACTGGCGGCGATCGGCATGGTGCTGGGTGCGGCCTGGAACGGGGCCCGCGCGTTCACGCCGACGAGTGGACCAGGCGTTTCGTTGATGAGTGAGTTCATAGGCTTTGGCTATTACGCCGAGATTCCGGCCGTGATCTTCAACGTGCAGCGTGTCGGTCCGTCTACGGGTATGCCGACGCGCACGCAACAGTCCGACATGCTCAGTAGCGCATACGCGTCGCACGGCGACACGAAGCACGTCATGCTGTTCCCGGCCGATCCCGGCGAGTGTTTCACGATGGCGCCGCAGGCGTTCGATCTTGCAGAAAGGCTGCAGACGCCCGTGTTCGTCCTGACCGACCTCGACATCGGCATGAATGACTGGATGGTCCCCGATTTCGAATGGGACGACGAGTACGTTGCCGATCGCGGCAAGGTCCTGTCCCCCGAAGAACTCGAGGAAATGGACAACTTCTACCGCTACCTTGACGTCGACGGCGATGGAATTCCCTACCGCTCCCTGCCAGGCGTGCACCCCAAGGGTTCCTATTTCACGCGCGGTTCCGGGCACACGAAATATGGCGCTTACACGGAAGACTCGGCGGCGTACCAGGACGTCCTCGACCGTTTGCTCGTCAAGTGGGAGAAGGCGCGAAACCTCGTGGCGCAGGCCGTTATCGAGTACTCGGAGTTAAACAAGGCGGCGATCCTGACGGTGGGCTCCGGCCACGGCGCGTGCGTCGAGGCCATAGACCGGTTGAAGACGCAGAACGTCAATCTCAACTACTGCCGGGTCAGGGCATTTCCGTTCAATGATGACGTGAAGGAATTCATCGACAAGCACGAAGTCGTCTATGTCGTCGAGCAAAACCGCGATGCACAGCTGCGTTCACTGTTGATGCTCGATATCGATGCGGACCAGCGTAAACTCGTATCGCTGCTGCATTACAACGGCATGCCGCTGAACGCCGGATTCGTCGTCAGCCGCGTGCTCGAGGAAGTCGCCAAGGGGCGTGCCGCATGAGCTACATATCGAAGCCAGGGGTGATCCATCCGAGCCTGCCGAAGAACGAACTCGGCCTAACCGTCAGGGACTACGAGGGCACGATCTCGACGCTTTGCGCGGGTTGCGGCCACGATTCGGTAACGGCCGCCATTATCCAGGCCGTATTCGAGCTGGACGTCGAACCGCACATGCTGGCAAAGATGAGCGGCATCGGTTGCTCTTCCAAAACTCCGGCGTATTTCGTCAATGACGCTCACGGCTTCAACGCGGTGCACGGTCGCATGCCTTCGGTTACCACAGGCGCAAACATCGCGAACCGCCACCTGACCTATATCGGCGTGTCGGGTGATGGCGATTCGCTGTCGATAGGCGTCGGGCAGTTCGTGCATGCCATACGTCGCAATATCAACATGTGCTACATCATCGAGAACAACGGCGTCTACGGACTGACCAAGGGCCAGTTTTCGGCGTCCGCGGATATCGGCAGCAAGCCGAAGAAAGGCCTGCCCAACCAGCAGGAACCCATAGACCCGGTGAGTACGGCGCTGAGCCTCGGCGCAACCTACATTGCACGCAGCTTTTCTGGTGACAAGGCGCAACTTGTGCCGCTGATCAAGGGCGCACTCAAGCACAAGGGCTTTGCGCTCGTGGATGTAATCAGTCCTTGCGTCACCTTCAACGACCACGAAGGATCGACCAAGAGTTATGCGCACACGCGCAAGTTCTTCCACCATGTTACCGACCTCGATTTGATCGAACCGAAGAAAGAGATAAAGATGTCTTACGACGCCGGCGAGTCGATGCCGGTCGAGATGCACGACGGCAGCAAGATAGTGCTACGGAAGATCGACGGGCGTTACGACCCGACCAGTCGCGCCAAGGCATTCAAGTACCTGCGCGAGCGCTTCAATGCGGGCGAGATTACAACGGGTCTGCTGTACATCGACGACGAACGGGACGAGATGCACGATCTCATGGGCAACGTCGATACGCCGCTCGCCCATCTGGACTATGATGACCTGACCCCGGGCGCAGAAGAGCTGAATAACGTCATGGCCCGGTACAAGTAAAACAACGAGAGGAAACAGAATGGCAACCTACACCTGTGAGAAATGCGGCATGAGCGTCAACGCGACCTGTGGCCACTGCGATGCGCCGCTCGAAAACAGCACGCTCGAATTGCCGGATGGCAAGGAAGTGCAGATCTCCGAATGCCCGAACGGCCACGGCAAGATCAAGTCGCCGCTGTGCTGCGGCCAGGACATGAGCTGCCCGGTCGGATAGTGCACTGATATGAGTGAGGCTATTTACGACATCCCCGTTGACAGGATAGACGGCAGCCCGGCCACGCTCGCCGAGCATCGCGGCAATGTGATGCTACTTGTGAATGTCGCGTCGAAATGCGGCCTGACGCCTCAGTACGAGGGACTGGAGAAGCTGTACGAAACCTACCGGGACCGCGGACTCAAGGTGCTCGGCTTTCCGGCAAATGATTTCCTGCAGCAGGAGCCGGGCAGCAACGAGGAGATCCAGGCGTTCTGCACCGCGAATTTCGGCGTACAGTTTCCGATGTACAGCAAGATCTCGGTGCTCGGGCCCGGCAAGCATCCTTTGTACGCGTACCTGACCGAGGCCATTCCCGTCGCCGATGGTCGCGAGGAGATGGAAGCGAAGTTGCGTTCCAGTAATTTCGACTTCACGCCGCGACCGGAGATCATCTGGAACTTCGAGAAGTTCCTCGTATCGCGGAGCGGCGAAGTCGTACGCCGTTTCGTGCCGGACATCGAGCCTGATGCTGCGGAGGTCGTCGAGGCCATCGAGGCGGAGCTCGCCAGAACCCAAGAATAGCTTTAACTCACTGTTTTTAAATTGTTTTCATTTACATAACTGTATATAATTACAGGGTCTGACAATGCTCACAAGGAAGTGTCATGAGCCCTGCAAGTATCCCCAATTCCGACCTGACGCCGATCGAAGATCTCGACCGGAATATCCTCAACCTCTGCACCCGCATAAACGCCGCCACCTACGAGCTGCTGATTCTGATCCGCGAGTTCGACGAGCGCGCCGGCTGGCTGCAGTGGGGCCTCAAGAACTGCGCCGAGTGGCTGGCCTGGCGCTGCGACCTCAGCATGACCACGGCGATGGAGAAGGTGCGGGTCGCGCACGCGCTGAAGACCTTGCCGGCCATCTCGTCGGCATTCTCGGTGGGCGAGCTTTCGTACACCAAGGTACGCGAGCTGACGCGGGTGGCGAATCGCAGCAATGAAGACGAGCTACTGGCTTTTGCGCTGCGCACGACCGCTGTAAATGTGGCAGAGCGTTGCCGCGAACTGCGCATGGGCAGCGAGGCGTCGATTGGTACCGCAGAGCGCGCATACGCCAACAGATCGCTACGAGTCCGACGCGATCACCGTCGCGGCATGATGATGATTACGGTCGAGTTGCCGATGGACACTGGTGAACTCGTCGAAAAGGCTCTGGATAAGGCCCGCGATGACGAAGTGCTGGCAGTACCGGATCTTGCTGATTCCTCCTGGTCAGCTCGGCAAGCCGATGCCTTCGTCAACATGGTCACTGGCTACCTGTGTGCGGATGACGGGTGTAACGCCTCTAACGACAACTACCTCGTCACGGTCCACGTGCAACAGTCAGCGCTGGCCGGTAGCGAAGGACGTTCGGCGCTACCCATCGAATCGGTCAAACGCTTGTGTTGTGACACTAAGGCGGTGGTCATCACCGAAGACGACAATGGTGAGCCGCTCAGCGTTGGCAGGAAGTCACGCATCATCCCCAAGGCGATTGCGAGAGCTGTCCGTGCCCGCGACAACAACTGCTGCACATTCCCAGGCTGTCACAATAAACGTTTCCTGCATTGCCACCACGTTGAACACTGGTCGAGCGGTGGCGAGACTGCTCTCGACAACCTGATGTTGCTGTGCACGAAGCATCACACGCTGGTGCACGAAGGTGGTTTCCGCATCGAGAAGGATTACCGGGATGACTGGTTCTTTGTCAGGCCCGACGGCATCGCCGTACCGGAGGTCGGTTATGTTTCCAGGCCGTATGACAATCCTCCCGCGGGAGGATTGTTGAGCGTTGCGGAAGATCGTGCGTCGGAACTATGGCCGCCGGATTACGTCCACTAGTTAACTCGTAAGACGCAGCTATTCGCATGCTACGCTTGCGCG
>Ga0316201_10003859_pt1 | contig 11170 bp, 7 predicted proteins | sample CS6wburrow_MG_FD_204516 | JGI IMG/M metagenome (GOLD analysis project Ga0316201, IMG submission 204516) | Coastal sediment microbial communities from Delaware Bay, Delaware, United States - CS-6 worm burrow | ecosystem: Environmental > Aquatic > Marine > Coastal > Sediment | place: USA: Delaware... | reverse complement strand
TTATATATATAACAATTTTATTTTGCTTTCCTTAACCGTAGACAAAATCAAAAATCTGACTAAAAAATGGAAAAATCACCTTTTGTCATCAGACATGCGCATGAAGAAGATATGGAAGCGGTTCATCAATTGGTCATTGAACTGGCAATTTATGAAAATGAACCAGACGCAGTTTTAGCTTCAGTTGATGATTTTAAAGAATCATGGAAAGAAGGATTGCTTCAATGCACAGTTGCGGAAATCGTGGGCGAGGTTGTAGGAATGGCATGCTATTACCTCACCTTCTCTACCTGGAAAGGAAAGATGATGTATTTAGAAGATTTTGTGATCAGTGAAGAGCACAGAAGAAAGGGCATCGGTCAGGCATTGTTTGAGGCAGTGATAGATGAATCCAAGAAACAGAGATGCCGGTTGATCAAGTGGCAGGTATTACACTGGAATGATCCAGCCATTAATTTTTACAAAAAAAATCAATCCATCATCGAAAAAGAATGGTGGAATGGCAAGATTGTATTCCACGAGAAAGATCACAATACTTAATTATAATTCTCTCGCAATAAGATAATCAGCAAGCTTCATTAATAACGCTTTCACCTCTTCATTGCCATCAACAGTCTGCAGGTGAGACTTTCCAAGATGAAGGTAAGCCTCCTTCAGCTGATTAGCATACTCTTCTACTACAAGTGATTTAAATATTGATAACACCTTATCGATCTTTTCCGTAGGATCAGTTGGAGACTGGCTGTAATAAGAAAGCAATGTTGCTCTTTGATCAGCATCAGCGAGTTCCAATGCTTTAAGATATAAATATGTCTTCTTGTTATTAATAATGTCCCCACATCTGATCTTTCCTACCTTCTGATCATCTCCAAATACATCCAGCAAGTCATCTTGTATCTGGAATGCAATACCGATGTTCTTCCCAAATTGATAAAGATGTTTCTGATCCTCCATACCTGCTCCTCCTACAATGCTCCCCATCTTCAATGCAGCTCCAAGCAAAATAGAGGTTTTCTTCTCGATCATGGTTAGGTAATCTTCAATAGATACAGACTCCATTTCTTCGAAGTTCATATCTGATTGTTGTCCTTCACAGAGCCCCAATCCTGTCTCAGTGAGTACTTTAACCAATGGTGTAAAGATGTGTTCCTGGTATCCTTTTAATATATCATATGATAAGATCATCATTGCATCTCCCGAGAGGATGGCATTTGAGTTTCCATATTTGATGTGTACAGACTCCTTCCCTCTTCGGATATCCGCATCATCCATGATATCATCATGGACCAGTGTGAAATTATGAAATACCTCAACCGCCAGTGCTACAGGAAGTGCATCAACTGATGTACCACCAAACAATTCACAACCAAGCATTCCAAGAGCAGGCCTTATTCTTTTTCCGGATGCATCCATGATATACCTTACCGGATCATACAAGGTTGATTCAGGCAGGCCATCCATAGACGATTTCAGGAAGTTATTGAAAGATTCAATATATGGTTTAAGTAATTGCATGTTCACACCTTTCTTGCTCAACGGCTAAATAACAAAATTGTAACGCCCTTTTAATAAAAAACATTAGAATAGTTTAATTTCACCAAAAATCAATAACCTTATAATGAAAAACTCAATCCTCTTTTCGATGATAGTATTAGTCATTCTATCATCGTGTCAACCATCAGAAAAAGCAGATTTAATCATAACCAATGCCAAAGTCTACACTGTCACCAATGGATTCAGTGAAGGTGATGCCATACTGATTAAAGATGGCAAAATAATGGATCTGACAGATTCAGCATCCAGCGAAAAATTCAAAGGAAGTGAAACAGAGGTTGTTGATGCAGAAGGCAACTTTGTTATGCCGGGTTTCATAGAAGGCCATGGTCACTTTTCAGGATTGGGATACAGTCTTATCTATTTAAATTTTCTTGACTCTAAGAGCTGGGATGAAATTCTTGCCATGGTTGAGGAAAAAGTAAAAACAGCAGAACCGGGAGAATGGATTCTTGGAAGGGGCTGGCACCAGGAAAAATGGGAGACTACTCCACTCAAGAATGTACATGGTTATCCTTTCCATGACGAACTCAGCAAGATATCTCCTGACAATCCTGTGATGTTAAGACATGCAAGTGGTCATGGATTATTTGCCAATGCTAAAGCCATGGAAGTAGCAGGTATTACCAAAGAGACTCCTGATCCTTCCGGAGGAGAAATTGTGCGTGGTGCCAATGGAGAAGCCATCGGTATGTTTGAAGAAAGAGCAATGGGGCCTATTATGGCTGCCTATCGGGAATATCAGAAAGGCCTGAGTGAAGAGGAAATTACTGCCTTATGGTATACTGCTATAGAAAAAGCAGAAGAAGAGTGTATTAAAAAAGGAGTAACTTCCTTTCAGGATGCAGGGTCATCATTTACAGAACTGGAAAGATACCAGGGCCTTGCAGAAGAAGGAGAACTTGATCTTAGGTTATGGGCAATGGCAAGACACGGGTCAGAAACATTGAAAGGAAAAGTAGGCAATTACAGAATGGTGGGTGTAGGAAACGATTTTTTTACCTGCAGAGCCATTAAATCAGAAGTTGATGGTGCACTGGGAGCTTTCGGTGCCTGGTTATTGGAGCCATACAATGATAAGCCAGGATTCGTAGGTCAAAACACCACTGATATATATGAAGTAAAGAAGATCGCGGATATAGCATTGGAAAATGATATGCAGTTGTGTGTTCATGCCATCGGGGATCGTGCCAATAAAGTTGTGGTGGATCTATTCGAGGAGAGGATCAATAGCAAGCCTGAAGGAACAGATCTCAGATGGAGGATGGAACATGCTCAACATTTAGATACAGCAGATATTCCAAGATTTGCTGAGTTGAACATCATTGCATCTATGCAGGGCATACATTGTACGTCTGATGCTCCATTTGTTGAAAAACGATTAGGATATGAAAGATCTAAATATGGAGCATATCCATGGAGATCGTTGCTTGATGCAGGAGTTGTCATTGCCAATGGTACAGACGCACCTGTTGAAGATGTAGATCCGATTGAAAGTTATTATGCTTCTGTTACAAGGAAAAGGATTGACAATGGGTTTGAGTTTTTCCCTGAACAGAGCATGACAAGAGAGGAAGCAGTTTATTCCTATACACTCGGAAACGCCTTTGCGGCTTTTGAAGAAGACATTAAGGGGTCAATTGAAAAGGGCAAATATGCAGATCTGATCATACTAAGTCAAGATCTGATCAATTGCACAGATGATGAAATTCTTGAAACTAAGATATTAGGTACAATTATCAATGGTGAGGTGAAGCATTCAACTTTATAGCTTCTATATAGTTATCAATAATTATTTAAGCTCAAAATTGCCGGGCAATGATATATTCTTTATATTCAATTAAAGAAACAACAACAATTTCTTTTGGATAGGAAATGTATAGAATGCGGTGATAAATTCTTCGGAAGAGCAGATAAAAGATTCTGCTCCGATCAATGTCGTACATCACATCACAACAAACTGAACAGTGACTCTTCTGCCTTCATGAGAAACATCAATAACATTCTCAGGAAAAACAGGAGGATTCTGGCATCGCTCAACCCCAGGGGCAAGTCTAAGGTATCCAAAACTGATCTTATTGACCTGGGATTTAAGTTTAGCTACTTTACCAATCAATACAGGACCAAGTCAGGCAATGTATACCACTTTTGTTATGATCAGGGTTATCTGGCCATTGATGATGATATGTATGCACTGGTTGAAAGAAAAGCCTATGTAGAGTGAAAATTTAATAATCATCTATCAATCCACTCCATCATCAAAACCTTTCATATTAATTAAATTCCTTATATGACATCTAATTGTCATTTTAACATTATCCTTTTGTAGCAAGACATTTTGGTCAACTTCTTGCTTAATCCTACTATATCCTCCAATAGGTTTCGCCGTATACCCTGAACACATTTTAGCAACCTATTAAATATAGAATGGATAATGTGTAATAAGTTACAATTATTGATTGTTGTCTTTTCATTCATTGCATGTGGTGTATATGGACAGAAGAATGAAAAATCCCCTCTAAAGCGTATCAATTTTAATATTTCTGAAATTCAGACGAGCAGAACAGCATCGTCGTTATTGATGGAAGCCATTAATATTGATGCAGAGCCTGAGATCAAGCCTTTAATGACAAAGGAAGATCAATATGGATATGTACACCAGAAATTTCAGCAATACCACAACGGAATAAAAGTAATGGGTGGAACTCAGACGCTTCATACATTCAGAGGTAAAAAATATAAGATCACGGGTGCATTCATATCTGTTGATCATGCATCTTCAATTCCTGCAATTTCTCTTAAAGATGCTCAAGCAACTGCGATTGCTGATCAAGCAGGAAATTTACAAAGATTTAAAGCCCTGGAATCACCACCTGAGTTATTGTATTATTTCCATCAAGGTGATGACAAAGTCTATTTATGTTACAAGGTTGATGTATACATTCAAGATCCGGTATCAAGAGTAGATGTATATGTTGATGCCACCACAGGTAAGGTTGTCGACACAATTGATAAAGTTCATACGATCGATATGGACCTGACTGGGATGGCTAAGTATAATGGAAATGTAAGTATTAAAGGTCAACAAAATAGTAACACATACAGGCTGAGAAATCAATCCCATAAAATCGAAACTTATTCCCTGAACGGATCTACAGATTACAACGTTGCTATCGATATTAATAGTGATGATCAATACATTGATGAAGATCCCATTGCTGTTCAAGCACACTTCGGCGCCGAACAGACCTATTCATTCTTTAACGAAAAATATGGCAGGGATTCTTATGACGATAATGGAACTAGTATAAAATCATACGTCCATTATTCTACTGACTATGCCAATGCATTCTGGGATGGAATTAGAATGACTTATGGAGATGGCAACGGAACAACTGTTGATGCACTGGTTTCAGTAGATATTGTAGCTCATGAGATCACTCACGGGATAACACAATATTCCGCTGAACTTTTATATAAATATGAGGCGGGAGCACTCAATGAATCTTTCTCAGACATATTTGGGGAGGCGGTTGAAAACTTCGCACAAGGATCGAATGATTGGTTAATGGGTGCAGAAATATTTGTGAATGGAGGAGCCATCAGATCGCTGGATGATCCCAACACATTTAATGATCCTGACACCTACATGGGTGATCATTACTACATCGGAGGTTCCGATCATGGTGGTGTTCATACTAATAGTGGAGTACAGAATTATTGGTTTTATCTATTATCTCAGGGTGGAAATGGAATTAATGATCATGGCGATGCATTTGAAGTTAATCCCATTGGAATAGATAAGGCAGCAGCAATTGCATATAGAAACCTTACGACTTATCTTGGTGTATACTCTAATTATTATAATGCAAGAGAAGGAGCTATTCAGGCAGCAATAGACTTATACGGAAATCAATCTCCAGAGGTCATCTCCGTAACCAATGCATGGCATGCCGTAGGTGTCGGTACACCTTATCATGTGAGCCAGTGTTATGAAGGAGCCTTAACACTTAATATTCAATTTGATAATTATCCTTCTGAGACCAGTTGGAGTGTGAAAGATCTATCCGGAACAGTCATTGCATCGGGAGGTCCCTATAGTGATCAGTCACCTGCAGCATCAATTTCAGAAACCATTAATCTTCAGGCTGGCGATTTTGAAGTAGTTTTCCAGGATTCATATGGAGATGGCATGTGTTGCGGATATGGAGATGGAAATTACCAGATACTGATTGGTGATCAATTGATTAGGCAAGGTGCCTATTTTGCAAGTGAGGACATCACTACCATATGCGTCCTGAATCCTAATCAAGAACCAGATTCTACTCCTCCTACAGTTCCAGATAATTTATCTGCATTTAATATTTCAACAGCAGGATTTGGAATATCGTGGGATGAATCCAGCGATAATGTTGGAGTAACCGGATATCATATATATCTGGATGGGTCATTGGTAAACAGTATACCCGAAACAACATACCAATTTAATGGATTGAACTCCAACACAACATTTCAGGTAGGAGTTGCAGCTTACGATCTTGAAGGAAATACATCTGCAACATCATACATTGATGTCACAACACTTGAGGTCGTTGATACCCCCCCATCTTCAATTCCTGTACAGGTTTCTCAAATAACAGCAACGAGCGCATTACTACAATGGCCAGCATCCGGTGATGATGGTTCAATTATCCAATATCATATATTTATTAATGATGCCTTTGAGGCTTCAAGCAACGCTTTACAATGGTCTTTGGATAATCTTAATCCAGAAACAAATTATTCTGTTTATGTCCTTGCTGAAGATAACGCAGGACAACTATCTACTGCTATACCAACTTCATTTACAACATTAAACTTACCAGATACTACTCCCCCTACAATTCCTGCAAACGTAATTGCCACAGATATTACTCACGAAAGTGCACGAATCACATGGGATATAAGTCAGGATGATTCCGGAGTTATGAATTATGATGTTTATTTAAACGATACTCATATCGCAAGTATTCCCGGAAATCAATTTATTATCAATGGCTTAGATGAAGTAACATCTTACATTGTCCGACTCAGAGCAAGAGATATACACAATAATGTGTCGATTTTCAATCAAGTTCAATTTACAACACTGGCTGCTCCGGATACACAGGCACCAAGTATGCCTTCAGGATTAAGTGTTATAGATCTTCAATCTACAAGTGCAGTTATCACTTATCAGGCATCAACTGATAATGATGCAATTCTTGGATATGATATATATCTGGATGGAGTTTGGAAAGATTTTACAGTAGAATTGAATTACACCTTTACAGGTTTACAACCTGAAACAGACTATACTGCTGGTGTTGTGGCAATTGATGAATCTAACAATGAATCTGATCAGGCCATAGTATCATTCACTACCCCGTCTTCCTACAACCCTACTCAGGAATTAATTCTTGGGAGCCATTTTGAGACAGGATGGGAAGGATGGATTGATGGTGGGTCAGACTCTTATCGATACAGAGGAAGGTATTCGCCGGAAGGTCGATACAGCATTAGGTTGAGAGACAATTCAGGTTCTAAATCTTCAATGACAACCCAATCACTTGATATAAGTAGCTATTCTTCTGTCAGCATAGAATTCTTATATCATCCTTACTCCATGGAAAACAATGAAGACTTTTATGTTGAATACCATGATGGCTCCAGCTGGAACGTTCTGGCGAGATACATCAGCGGTACTCACTTTCAAAACAACAACACCTATGCTGCTGAAATTATAATGTCTTCTGGCGAATTCAATTTTTCATCAGGAGGAACTTTTAGGATCAGATGTGATGCCAGCAGCAATGCTGATAAAGTATATATTGATCAGGTAATAATTATGGGCAATCCTAGCCAGGGGATAAATAGTGATCTTTCAACTGTAAAATCTGACCTGATAATACAGAATCAATCATCTGATTTAGATGAAATAGAATCAGAAGTAAGCGTTTATCCTAATCCTTTCAGGGAAAGACTGTACGTTGATTCAGAAGAAAATATAGATAGAGTCAACCTGTACTCAATTGAAGGAAAACTAATTATGAGCCAAACCGAATTTGACGATTTTGGAATGGACGTTTCTAATCTGAAGAACGGAATTTACATCATGGAGATCTTCACTGATGGCGAAACTCATCATCAGAAGTTGATTAAGAAATGATGATTGATTCTAAAATTTCGAGATGAAACTGTCTTGAGGGGCCCTTAAACAAGGCCCCTTGTTTTATCCAATATATCTTTAGATATTAAATACTTATTCAAGTTTTGATTAAATCCTGAAATCGTTGCTTCCATTCTTTATAGAAATTGAAGTCTATGATTCTTTCTTTGGTATTTTTTATCTCGGTATTGATTGCTTCTGCAAATATCTTATTCTCCTCTTCTATAACTTTGGTCGTAAGAAAATCCTGAGTCTTGGTTGCATAAGACTTCTTTTTATTTAAATGCGAAAGTGCCAGATCATGAGAGAATGCATAGTAGCTTTCATGTTTGTTCTGAACATAATCCACAGGTCCCTTTTCTGAAATCAACTTTACGAATATCGGTGCCGTCTCAAGAGCTATAAACAATAAGGTTATAAATAGGCTTGCCCACATAATACTTTCCTTGGATGCTGCAAGATTACTCAAAGCATCAAGCCTTGCGGCAAATCCATCAAGGGGTATTAATTTCAGTTCTTCAATAGTTGCTGCCATCTCAGCTCTTGATGTTTCAAGTGCTTCATTTTTTGAATTTATCTGTGGTTGAATCATCGCCAATTGGGATTGGTATTCCTGCTCAGCCTGATCTGCCTCAGCCTTTTTCATACGATAGATTGGCCCCATATTACGGATTTGTGACCCTCCGGTGCCATCGGCTTCAGCTACCGCCTCTGCCAGTAGACCATTACGGTAATCCTCTCTTTCCTGCAGTTGGCCTTCAAGTTGCTCGATCTCCTGGATGAGAATCTCCTGATCCGGAATGAATCTATTCCTGACTAAGTCTTCTTGTTCTCTATATTTTTCCTGTTCCATAGAAACCAATTCTGCTTTGATCTCAGACTCGAAAAGCTTCAATTCAAGGGGTTTGGATATGACAATGGCTATTAAACAAGCAAAAATAATTCTCGGAAATGCCATCACAAATTGTCTTCCAAAACTGTCCTTTTTCTTAATACTGGAGACAATATATCTATCCAGGTTAAAAATCATTAAACCCCATATCATTCCTAGGAATATTGCAATTGTATAGGATTTAAATACAGTAAAAAATGCAAAGGCAGAAGAAAAGAATGCCAGTAATCCCGTGAAAAAGATCGTAGCCCCAATACCTACATATTTGTTTACCTCCGATGGTGACCTGTTGATGAATCCATTGTGAACACCGCTGCAGAATAAAAAGAATGACTTCATAAGTTAGATTGTTGTTTAAGTTGGCCCATTGGTCTCAATGCTCTTGCATTTACCAAAAGGTTGAGAATGAATAAATACGGGATTCTGTAGTGTGGCGGTAGGATTAAAACTTTAATATCTGAATTTAAGTACAACGTTGTCCAGATTATCGACATATGACTTTTTTTCACGGTTTAATGACCTGAGATTGTAACAATTCTTCCCATTTTTGGGTTACTTTAATAATTATGACAGCAGTATTTCTTTTATTAATTAGCATAATGGGTGCATGGATGGTTGAGAGATCTCCTGAAACACCACCTTATGTTTATTACATAGAAGTGGAGTCAGAAGATTCTACTGAATATGACGCCATATTCGGAGGCTTTATCCTTGATGAAGAAGAACAGTTGAAGAAAGAATCGTCCATGGATATCGAATCTGATGAGTTTTACGCCATGTTGGCCGCTCATTTAGAGTCCTTACCAGAAGAAAAAAGAAACATCCTCATATTTATCCACGGAATGTGGGCACATAGGGACTTCTTTCAGGAAGAACAATTGACAAGGATGAGAAAAGATGTGCTCAGAGATGGGGATTCTCCTTACGGCATGGTCTTATCATTTATCTGGCACTCCGGTGTAAATTATCATACCAATGTCACTCATGCCAGTGCTGTCGGACGATACTTTAGCAATCCAATATCAGAAATATTGACACTTAAAGCTGATCGTTTCAGTGTAATGGCCCATTCCATGGGCAACAGAGTGTTTCAGGGCATACTGTCTGAATTAGACAAGAAAGAAAGTGAGGAGCCGATCTTCGATAGGATGTTATTCATGGCAGCCGATCTTGAAGAAGATATCTTTTCTCCAGATCAACCTTTAGGTGACATCGATCGCTACATTGGGGAATCGATATTATACGTACACAATAATGATCGATCACTTGGGTTATCAAGGGCATTAAATGAAAATAACAGATTGGGCCTCAATGCAGATGCTGAAACCCTTGACGATAATCCTTCGATTAAGATCATAGATGTTTCTACTGTAAAGGATAACGATGGATTTGGCCCATCTCTGAGCAACCATCGATATTTTTATACCAGTCCTACCGTAAGAAAAGACTTATACTATTCCCTCCATGGCCTCGAGAATCCATTGCGAGTCCCCCTGAATGACAATCGTAGATTTAAACTAACGATGCCTAAATCTGCTGAATAAAATCAGTCGTAAAATCGCGGAATTTTATTAGTATTACGGAATGAAGACTAATACACTTTATTCACACCTGGAGTGCCTGATGTGCAAGAATACTTATGATGCTGATCAGGTCAATTCATATTGTCCGGAATGCACACAACCACTTGTAGCCAGATATAATTTAGAAAAAGGTTTATCCAAGGCAATTCTGAAAGATCGCCCCCTCAATATGTGGCGATACCAGGAAGTATTGCCTATCAAAGATTCTAAACATATTGTCTGCTTAGGCGAAGGGATGACCCCTTTGACAGAGGCTGATCATATGGCGTCGGACTTAGGAGTTAAAAGATTGCAGATCAAAAATGAAGAAGGAAACCCTACCGGGTCATTTAAAGCCCGCGGTCTTTCAATGGCAGTAAGTAAGGCTTATGAATTAGGCATTTCTGAATTCTGTATTCCTACAGCTGGAAATGCCGGATCAGCACTGTCCGCATATGTAGCCAAGATGAAAGGTGTAGCACACGTATTCATGCCGGAAGCAACACCTGAAGTATTCCAGATTGACTGTGAAATCATGGGTGCCAATGTCCGCAAAATCAATGGTACCATCAAGGATGCAGGTGGAGCCATGGCAGCTGAAAATAAAGATGGAAAATGGTGGGATGTAACCACCCTAAAAGAACCATTCCGGCTGGAGGGTAAAAAGACCATGGGATATGAGATTGCTGAGCAACTCAACTGGCAACTTCCCGATGTGATCATCTACCCTACCGGTGGTGGAACAGGATTAATCGGAATTTGGAAGGCGTTCCAGGAAATGAAAGAACTGGGATGGATAGATTCAATTCCTACAAGGATGGTGGCAATACAGACCACTGGCTGCAACCCTGTCGTTGAGGCATTCAATGAAGGGCTTGACCATACTGGAGTCTATGAAAATCCAGCGGTCACCATAGCCAATGGCTTAAGGGTACCTAAAGCATTCGGCGATCGATTGATTATGTCCACCCTTTA
>Ga0316201_10003858_pt1 | contig 11170 bp, 12 predicted proteins | sample CS6wburrow_MG_FD_204516 | JGI IMG/M metagenome (GOLD analysis project Ga0316201, IMG submission 204516) | Coastal sediment microbial communities from Delaware Bay, Delaware, United States - CS-6 worm burrow | ecosystem: Environmental > Aquatic > Marine > Coastal > Sediment | place: USA... | reverse complement strand
GTTAAAGAAGAAGAGCAAGACCTCGTTAAAGACTTGAACAGCAAGTATTGCTTTTCACCGTTTGCTAATCGTTCGGGAATGACTGGTTCTGGCCGGTTTTGACCGTTGCCGATACCAGCAAGCGTGGTGGATCTCGAAGATATTGAACGGCGGTTAGCTGTCCGAACTCGGACGTAACAAGAGAATACCTGAGTATTTTACTCAGATGACCTTAGTCGACCCACTTCGGCCATTCACCCAAAATATTGGAACGGCAACAATGTAGTGATACTGTTGAAAAACTCTGTTTTCGAGAGAAACGCAAAATCTTAGCATCCATGACGAGTTTTATTTTGTCTGATAGGAGTGGGTATAAGAAATTGTTGGACCCTTGGCAAGAATCGTCACATTGTCTCAGACAGAGTACTTCAATAAACTGTAACCGTAATCATTCCACAGGGATACACGATGATTCGTAGGCGGGAATTCCTGGTTTTACTTGCATCTCTTACTGTTGTACTCAGGATGGCCCGTGCCTCGCACCCAGCAAACCAGAAAGCAGCCAACGTGCAGAACGATCCCAGACTGGTACTTCATAAGGGGTGGGTACTGCGCAGCGACGATCTGAGGGATATATAGAACGAAGACGATTTTATGCTGATTGATCTCAATGACTCTGGTGGGAGTATTTTTGACGCAGCTTTTGATGCCTGTATCAGCGGGTCAGGACCTGCCGGTATACCACTGGCGTTAAAGCTTGCAGAGAGAAAACATCGTGTTCTGTTGCTGGAAGCAGGAGGACTGACATTCACCGAGTCATCGAACATGGTCTACCAGGGATCCAACAGCGGACTGGATTATTTCACTCCCAGCGCGTGCAGACAACGGTTCTTCGGAGGCACCTCCAATCACTGGGGGGGATGGTGCCGTGAAATGAATGCCACCGATTTCATGGCCCGCAACCACGTTGCGTATAGTGGCTGGCCAATCAGCAAGAAAGATCTGGATCCCTATTTCACGGAAACTGAGAGAATCCTTCACGTTCACACACCTCGCGTAGCTGACTATCTGCTCCAGGGCGGCAGTGACCCAAGTCTGAGAAAAACTGCGTTCCGGTACAGCGAGCCACCGGCGCGCCTGGGCATCAAATATCGCAAGGCAGTTGAGGCTTCGGGCAAACTGGTATGCGTGCTTAACGCCAATCTCGTAGATATCAACCTGAATGAAAACCTTGATGCGGTTACCGCGCTGCAAATATCTGACTATTCCGGAAATAGATTCAGGGCCAGAGCTGGACTTTACATTTTATGTCATGGAGGAATAGAGAATCCCCGCACCCTGTTAAATGCAAACCGCCAGATAAAAAACGGTATAGGTAATGACAGGGATCTGGTGGGCCGGTTTTTTATGGAACATCCTCATTTTACTGTTGCCTTCGGTCTCCTCAATCATGAACATCCCGGGGTCGCCCGCTTTTCACACGCAAAACGCAGCGATCTTCGTGTTGGAATATATGAACCGGTCGAAGCATTTCAGAAAAAAGCAGAGATTCTGAATTTCGGTCTGCGATTCGTTCCGAAACAAGGTATGGGACTTCCATTGCCCAAGGTTACTTTCAAAAATAGACTGAAGCGATTTGTCTGTGAGTCGGCAAAATTGCTGGACATTGCGGACGACATCAACCAAGGCTTCTCTGTTAACTGTCCGTTTGATATGTGGTTCAAAACCGCGTCGGAACAAAGCCCTGACCCTGGCAGCCGGATAATGCTCGGCCAAGATGTTGACCGCTTCGGTAACCGGCGCGTGGATGTCAATTGGAAGCTTAACGCACTGGATAAATACACGCTCAAACAAAGCGCTTTGCAAGCTGGGAGAATTATGGCAGTACGCGACCTCGGACGCGTCAGACTCCCGGAGTGGTTGCATGATTCTGGCTTGGTTTTTCCAAGTTTGTCTGAGGATGAAGTTGCCGGATATCACCACATGGGCACGACACGGATGGCTGATTCGCCGGAAAGGGGCGTTGTTGACAAGAACCATCAAGTATTCGGCATCGACAACCTGTACATGGGAGGCAGCAGCGTTTTCGCTACAAGTGGGCATACGAATCCCACGTTCACTATTGTGCAATTAAGCCTGCGGCTTGCTGAACACCTCGATACCAGGATCAGGAAAATCTGATCCTGGTATCGAGGTGTTCAGCTGTGCATGAGGATTTATAGTCAAGCTGCTGCGGGGAACCGATAGAGTCCCGGCTACTGAGTCTGCCGACGGAAGTGTTTCAACGTAGTTGCTGCATTGTTGCCGTTCGTTAGTCGTCCGGGAAGGGCAAGTTGTGGCCGAACTTGACCGTATACCCTATCACCAGGTTTTGGCGCTGATCTCTCTACGAACGGTGAGTTTCTGACCGAATCCGGACTATTAGACTGACTCCAAATAAGAATCCGCTAACAGGCGCTTCACGACCCGAAACGGAAGTTCAGGATTTTGGCCTGTAGGTCAGGAACGTACTGAGCTTGGAAATAACCAAGAGAATACCTGAGTATTCTACTCGGATGACCTTGGTCGACCCAATCATTCGCAAGAGACTGAGGAACGGAGGTTTTGTACTGAAGCTCGACACTATGTGATCATTAGTGCTCCGTGTTGTACATGTTTCATCATGCCACCTTCGCTGTCAGACTCGACTACATGCGTAATATGCGTTAAAAAGGGGAAGGGTCTTGGTTCTTTCTATAAGCCAAGTTTAAAATTGAAGGTCTGAATCTCAACGACGCCGGCGATTTCTGTCGCTGGTAGGCTGGAACGCAGTCCGGCGTAGAAACTCATCCACAATAAGAGGATTCCGTACAGGAGGCTGAAGAATGAAGAAGCTCATAGGAACGTCTGCGCTGCTCGTCTGCGTGATGGTATTGCCTTTCATGGCCATTGCTGAAAGTGATTCGAGTCACATCAACAAGGTAAGAAAGGCGATAGGGCGGGAGCTTGTTGAAGTACAATCGAGCAATTGGGCGGACGTACTGCCATATTACACCGATGATATTGAATACCATGATCCTATCGTTACCATCAATGGTGTCGATGAGATGGCGGAATTCCTTGGGCGCTTGTTTTTCAGCGCTCCAGATCTCGTGACGACAGTTGAAGATGAGACTTGCATCAATGGAATATACACGGCGACCTGGGAGATGACAGGCTATTTCGACGCAATACCCTATACTGCCAAAGGTATGTCGATCGTCAAGTTTCGACCCAAGGAGACCCGTGCATACTACCAAAGAGACTACTATACAGAAGGCGATATCATGATCAATATCCCAGGGTTGGACGACGCGATAGAGGGTTTCAGGACTTTTTACAGGTGCGCCGTGGATCCCACATTCGTTTGCCCTTTCTGATAAACCGCGTAAGAAGAGATACGGATTGGAATCCGATGGGTCAACGCAGATCCTATTAACAATGTCAAACCGACACTGTAACGGTGTAAGCGTCAATAATGTAATGGCGGCCTTCGGGCCGGCCGCCATTCCTTTTACGGAAAGGCAACCGTGCATAGCGCCCTTCCGCTCAACCTCCGTGTGGGTCTGGAGTTGGCAGATAGTCTTAGTCCAGAATGCTGGGTGTGAACGGCAATAGTTGATGCATTTTCACCGTTCGCTAATGCTCCGGGAAGGGCAGGTTCTGGCCGGTTTTCACCGTTGCCGACGCTAACAACCATGGTGGCTCACGAGGACGTTGAACGGTAGGTTACCGACCGTATCCGGTCGTTTAGAGAATAACTATCTGATAAATATCTAAAAGACGGTTCACGACCCAAAGCGGAAGTACCGGATTTCCGCCTGGACGGTGAGTTTGTACTGGAACCGGTCGTTCCTTGGCTGAAACCTGGACGGAGATTATCGAGCCAGAGGTGAGCGTCAGGGTGTTGGCGACATTGATCTGGTCATGTTCTGTGCACGACACCAACCCGCCGATCTCGATCACCAGCACCGAGGTGAAATTGAAGGTGACATTGCCACTAAAGTCGATACAACCGGGGCTTTCCCCGGGGGCTAGCACGCCATTGATGATGACGTGAGCCGCACACGTGGGTTATGCTTCAGAGCGACCGGGTGTGATGGCTCCCGCAAGCATGAGATGCCGATCCGGCAAACCCGGATAAAAAATAAATAAGAGAGAAAAAAGTGGCCGACTGGTTTTATGAACTCCCCGTTACGACACTCGCTATCTGGGTAGCCGTCATCTTTGTAGGTTATTGCTGGATCGGTGGGACGCTGTTGAGACCCATTCTGCGCCCCTTCGTGCGCTCACGTAATAGTGGCAACGATATCGTCGGCTATGTATTGTCTTCGTTCGGCGTCTTTTACGGCCTGTTACTCGGCCTTATAGCGGTTGCCGCCTACCAGAACTTCACCCGGGTACAGGCCAACATCGTGCAGGAAGTCTCTTCACTGGAAACCTTGTACGAGGGCGTCTCGACCTTTCCTGAGCCCCATGGGCAGAACCTGAGCTGGTTGCTCCGTGACTATACCAGGTGGGTGATAAAGTATGGCTGGCCCGAGTACAAGAAGGGCAATATTCCAGACCAGGGGGCAATAAAACTCAAGGCATTTCAGGAGCGAATGCTGGCATACGAACCCAAAACCAGAACCGAGGAACTCATCTTTGCCCAGACGCTCCACCAGTTCAATGTCTTCCTGGACAAACAGCGGGTGCGGGAACAATCGGTGAAGACGGGTATACCCACGATTATGTGGTTCGTCGTTATCGTTGGGGCAATCCTGAATATAGCGCTATTTTGGCTGTTCGATATACGCTACGTGACCATGCTGTTTCTGGGCGGCGTGCTGTCGTTTTTTCTGGGGGCGATGATATTGCTGATCGCGGTGATGGATAATCCCTTTCGAGGGTCAGTCAGTATTTCGCCGGACTCGTTCGAACAGTTATATTGGAAACGAATGCGGGATTAACAAGCGATGGCTGTTTTCGAAGTGAAGGAAGTCGAGGGAGTGCATTACGTTGATATGACGCTCGACAACGAAACCGTGCGCGCGGAGGCAGGGGCCTTGTCCTATCTCAATGGCGACATCAAGATTCACTCCAAGCTGATCCCGTCTATCCCTTCGGCCATCAAGTCGGTACTGGCGCTGCAGGCGATATACAGGCCAACCTATACCGGCACAGGCGTGGTTACCCTGCTTTCCTCCCTCGGTGGTTTTCATATCATGGACCTCGATGATGAAAACTGGATACTCGAACGAGGTACTTACTGGGCGTCGGAGGGTAGCATCGACGTCAGTTTTCATCGGGTGGATTTCTGGACGGCCTATCGCGCTCGCGAGCCCATCATCTATTTGCAAACCAGGGTCAAGGGTCGCGGCAAAGTAGCCGTACGTACAAGGGGACCCATTGAGGAATTAACCCTGTCGGAGGACCAGAAAGTCGCGGTCGATGGCAAGAGTGTAATCGGCTGGAGTTCGGATGTGCGCTTCCGGGTTCGCCGGCCCACTGACAACTTTTTTGGCAAGCTGACCGCGGGCCAGGGCCGTCTGAGAGTATTTTTCGGCCCTGGCCGGGTTCTGCTGAACCCCGCGCCGCACTGGCGTTATCGGCTGTTTGCCGAGAGTGAAGATGACAAGCCTTTTATTCCCTGGCAGGAATAAAGGGACGGCGATTTTCGCTGCAACAATGGATCAAGCGACCGGGATAGACACACTGGAATGACAAATAAAAAAGATACCTTGACCCGCCGACAGCTACTACATCGAAGCGCTGGAGCGATCGGGCTGACGGCCCTGGCACCCCTCGCCCCCTTTGTTCTGAGTGGCTGCGACAACCAGAAACGCGAGCAGGAGACGGTCAGGGTTGGCATTCTGCACTCTCAAACGGGCACGATGGCGATCAGCGAGATCTCTCTGGTCGATATGGAGCTTATGGCTATCGAAGAGATCAATGCAGCCGGTGGCGTACTCGGGCGCATGATCCAGCCGGTGATCGAAGATGCGCGCTCACGATCCGCAGACATTTTTCCCAAAAAGGCCACCAAGCTGCTGGTGGAAGACAGGGTTGCGGCAGTGTTTGGTTGCTGGACCTCCTCCAGCCGGATAGCGGTGCTGCCGGTTTTCGAGGAGCACAATGGGCTGCTGTTCTATCCATTACAGTACGAGGGGAACGAGTGTTCGCGTAATATCATCTACACTGGCATCGCGCCCAACCAGCAGATTATCCCGGGGATCAACTGGCTGACCCGTGAAGAAGGCGGCAGGCGGCGGCGCTTTTTCCTGCTCGGCTCGGACTATGTCTATCCCCGAACAGCAAACTACATTGCCCGCAAGTACGCCGAAAAACAGGGCGCGGAGATTGTTGGCGAACTTTACACTCCACTGGGTGAGCGGGAGTACAAGAGCGTTGTTGATGAGATAGTGGCCGCCAATCCAGATGTCATATTCAGCACCCTCAATGGTGATACCAATCTCCATTTTTACCATGAGTTGGCCAGCCGTGACATTGGCCCCCAACGAATGCCGGTGTTTGCCACCAGTGTGGGCGAGGACGAGTTGCGAGGGCTGCTGCCCGAGGAAGTCGTGGGCCACCTGGCGGGATGGAGCTACTTCCAGACTGTCGACACGGCACGAAATCGCGACTTTGTAAGCCGATTTCAAGCGGAGCACGGCGAGGACCGGGTTGTTAGCGATCCAATGGAAGCGGCTTATGCACAGGTATACCTGTGGAAACTGGCGGTGGAAAAAGCCGGCAGTTTCGAGGTCGACCGGGTGCTGGAAGCCTTCAACAGCAGGATAGTATTTGAAGCGCCGGGTGGGGATATCATGGTAGACCCGAAATCACGTCATACCTACAAGCCGTTCCTTATCGGCAGGGTCCGCGAAGATCGGCAGTTCGACATTGTCTATGAAACGCCACAGTGGATTCAACCGGATCCCTACCCTGCGCTCGCCTTTCCGGGCTGGCAATGTGACTGGACTGAGGGAGGAGTAACAACGGGCAAAAAGATTTCGATCGAGTCAGCATAGCGCCGCGGGCCCTCTACCGAAGTCAGCAAGCTGCTGTTTTTTGAAATAGCTTTCAAAAAATCGTTTCGCAACGGCTTTAAGCGCGGTACCGTAAATGCTTCCGCACCCAGGATACCTATGCCCGGGGCTTGAATTCCTTTTGCTGAAAAATCCGCAGCTCGATCGAGACAAACCTCTCCTTATTGATGGTTCGCTCCTGGCGTCGGGTTTAAATTGCTTGCCCATGGCCTTGTGTAAACGGCTGATCGGGTATGTTAGCGTCGGATATTATAATCTGGCTTCTACCGCAAGGGAGCTTGCCGATGCAGGTCAGCAATATGAGCTGGCTGTTATTCTTTGTCCAGTTGAGTCTGATTTCCTGGGCCCTGCTGGCAGCATCGCAGCCGGCTTCAATTGCAACATTTTCTATCGTCGCTCGCGACCCGGAGACTGGTGATTTCGGAGTTGCGGTGCAATCTAGGTAGTGTCCGTCCATAAAGGCTAAGGCAATGAAAAAGAATAAGAAATGCGGCATGTTTAGATAAAAATTTCCGGTGATTTTTGCTATCCTTTTTTTCAAGTGACTGAAAACAAAGGAAACACAAAAACCACCGGAGGTGACAATGCGCAAAAAGTGCACTGACCATGTGAGTATATTCGATCTGTTTTCAAATCACGATATTGGCAAGGAACTGAAAGCGATGTCGGAGCGGCTCGACCGGCATCGCGAGGTGCTGGACTGGGTGATGATCGATTTACACCTGAAAGATGTCTATGACACGGGCCGCCACGGTTTACCGGCTGAGTCAGTACTGCGTTGTGCGCTGCTCAAGCAATACCGACAACTGAGTTATCAGGAACTGGCATTTCACTTATCGGACTCGACTTCCTTCCAGGCATTTGCCCGCTTGCCGAGGCAACTGTTTCCTAAGAAATCGGCGTTGCAACAGACCATCAGTCGCATTCAACCCACGACGTGGGAGCGGGTCAATCAATGTGTGCTGCTGGATGCCCGGCACGAGAAGGTGGAAGTAACTATCCCCCGGCAAAGCCGGGGGCTTTATATGTGAACCGCTCAAAGCGGTCTGTAAAACGGAGCCTGTCGGCTCCTTGAGTCCCTCAAAGGGACTATTACATCAACTGTAATTGATCAACTCTGCGGTCTTCCGCCTCCTGGTGCCGTATATACTCCCGGATCACCTGTTCGTCCCTACCCACAGTGGAAGCAAAATATCCTCTGGCCCAGAAATGTTGGCCGACATAATTCCTCTTCCGACCCAGATAAGTACGGGCGATATGGATCGCGCTTTTCCCTTTGATAAAACCCACTACCTGTGCAACCGCATATTTCGGCGGAATCGATATCATCATATGGACATGATCCGCCATGATGTGACCTTCCTCTATCAAGCTCTCCTTCTGCTTCGCCAGCCGGTGAAATACGCCACCCAGCTCCTTCCTATTCAGCTATCAACTTCAGAGCATGATCCAAGTATGCCCAGCCTTGCCATGCAATGTCGGGCGAAGTTCGGACGCTGATAGAGGGATAATCACCAAAATGCTAGCCATATTGCTAGCCAAGGATCAATTATGGGATCTATTGAAAGACTAACTTATTAATTATATTGGCGCGCCCGGAGAGATTCGAACTCCCGACCGCCTGGTTCGTAGCATTATACCCTAAACTCTCCAACCATATAATTTACTTAACAAAACGAGAATTATTTTGTCCAATACTTTTGCCCTATGTGGCGTTATATGCCTTGTTTTGGGTTTGTTTGGGCCCTTTTATTGGACAGCAACCCCTTCCGAAAACCGTGTGATTATGAATTCGCCACGTCCAGGTTGACCGACCGACGCACCTGCCTCATAATCTTACCAGTAAGACTATGAGGCAGGTAAACCACAATGTCAGAACTCGCCACAACCAAGATGTCTTCGAAAGGCCAGGTGGTTATTCCCGAGGATATTCGCAAACGGTTGGGTCTGGAAGCCGGCTCGCAATTTGTCGTCGTCGCTGGGAAGGACGCTATCATACTGAAGACCATTTCTCCGCCATCAATGGATCAATTTGACGAGTTAATCAAGAATGCCCGGCGCCAGGCGCGCAAAGCCGGTATGAAACGATCAGACATCAAAGACGCCGTCGCTGAGGTGCGCGGTCGTCGGTGAAGGTCGTACTGGATACGAACGTACTGATCTCGGGTATCTATTTTGGCGGCCTTCCGGGAAAAATACTCGAAGCTTGGGGCGCTCGCCGTTTTCAGCTATTGGTGTCTACTGAAATTCTTCAGGAATACTTGGATGTCGCAGAACGGCTGGCAGATCGATATGCCGGAGTTGAATACGAGAGCATCCTCGGACTGATCATTCAAAACGCAGAGCTTGTACAACCTTCGGACTTGCCAGACCCCGTTAGCACAGATCCGGACGACGATAAATTCCTAGCCTGCGCACTAGCAGGCGACTCCACTACCATCGTCAGCGGAGATAACGATCTACTTAACGTATCAGGGTACTGTGGAATAACGGTCTTAACGCCAAAGGCGTTCGTCTCTGAATGTCTCGATCAAGCCGACTAGAACCTTTATCAAGAATGCATTGGCAAGATGGCAAGATGTTGATTTTTCGATACTGATGAGTTTTTTGACTACATGGGTATCAGCAAAACGCGATCCGACACGCTCTTGACGGCCTCGTCGAGGATCGTGGTGGTGACGATCAGTGCCTGAAGATCCAGATCACTGACGATATCGATGACATCCCGCAACACGCGAGGTGAACCGGACACACCCATGCCGCAATAGAGCCGGGTGCGAGATGTGTTGAAGTGCTCGGCCACCTGATCCGGCACTGCGCCCGGCAGCTTGGCGTAACATGCCCCGCCGTAGCGGTAGCGCGGGGGCCGGTGGAAAAACGCCGCATGACGCGGCCGGTAGTGCTCGAGTTCTTCGCGGGTAATACCCAGGATTTCCGGTGTTCCATCACCAGCGTCAGGTCACCGGCCATCATGTCGAGAAGGCTCTTGTACTGCGGCAGGCCCAGGTCGGCCGCAAGCCGGTTGAACGGCGCGAGCCAGAGCTTGGTGCGAGGTATCAACCAGTTGACGAACCAGTCCATGGGCAGGTGACGCAGCCAGCCAACCAGCGACGGCACAAACACGCCCATTTTCTTGTCGTAGAAGGGCGCGGTGAACGGCCCCGGCTGCTGCACGATAATCGGGATACTCACAAGCTGAACGGAAAGATAAGAAGGTAGATTCCAGCCGATGAGGACGGCGTCTGCGCCCACTTGCCGAAAGGCATCGGCTTCCTGACGGACGTACGCTTTGAGTTCCTCGTAACTGAAGAAACTGTCCCTGAACGGATTACCTCGCTCTGCCCGGTTGAATGCCTTGTAGTCCTCGGCGCGATCCGGCGACATTGTCGGTTGCACCGGGATAACCTCGAAGCCTTCGTCCTTCGCGACGCTTTCATAGCTGCCGCCGTGAGTGAAAAACACGATGTCCTGTCCCATTCCACGCAACGCCTTGCCGATCTCGACAAGTCGGGACGCCTCGGACAGATAGTAGAAGTGCGGGAAGCAAACAATTTTCATATCTGATACCGAGGCTGCTGGCTTAGTAGAAGACTTTGAATGTGGCAGCTATTTTGGCTGCACCACTGTGTTACGCCTAGCGACTGATCAGGGTAACGGATTATCGCCGTATTGTCCGGCCGTGGTCGTGGTCGTTCGCGAACTGCAATCAGTACTCACACTTTCGGCCACATACTGCCCTACCTCGCTTGCCCGAGATCGGTCTGCTTCATGCCCGTAGCGAACGTTCTCAACGCAGGCAGCATGGGGTACGGTACCGCGACACTTTCAAACATCATTCGCCTGCATGAGATCTCCAGCAGGCATCAAGTCCGGAGAACTTGTAACCGGCTAGGCTGATCGCGATCTCGGCAACCGCGGGTCGAGCCGCATGGAAAGGCGTGGCCAGACGGACCAGGGCATGGGCGAATACCTCTGTGGAAGATCGGCAAGCGCCTAAGCCGCCAGACGCCACAGTTGAAGGCCGGTACTGATCAAGGCGACGCCGAGGACCACCCCGAGCAGAATGGCGGAGCCTGCGCCTCCCAAAACGATTAGCAGCGCGCCAAGTACGATGCTCGTCCATAGTCCGATCTTGCGAAGCA
>Ga0316201_10003857_pt1 | contig 11171 bp, 7 predicted proteins | sample CS6wburrow_MG_FD_204516 | JGI IMG/M metagenome (GOLD analysis project Ga0316201, IMG submission 204516) | Coastal sediment microbial communities from Delaware Bay, Delaware, United States - CS-6 worm burrow | ecosystem: Environmental > Aquatic > Marine > Coastal > Sediment | place: USA: Delaware... | reverse complement strand
GAACATTGTGTTTAAAATAAAAAAAGAGGCTGCCTAAATTAAGACAGCCTCTTGTGGTACCTCCAGGAATCGAACCAGGGACACCAGGATTTTCAGTCCTGTGCTCTACCAACTGAGCTAAGGTACCAGTGCTTATTATCAATATTTACGGTCCAGTGCTCTACTCCCGAAAAAACAGAAATCTTCGATTTCGTATTTTTTCGTGGATCCACGGGATTTCAAAGAATCAAAGATTCTGGAAATCTCGGGACAACTGAGCTAAGGTACCAGTGCTTATTATCAATATTTACGGTCCAGTGCTCTACTTCCGAAAAAACAGAAATCTTCGATTTCGTATTTTTTCGTGGATCCACGGGATTTCAAAGAATCAAAGATTCTTGGAATCTCGGGACAACTGAGCTAAGGTACCGTACAAATATTCGCTGCTTCCAGCGGACGGCAAATTTATATTCTTTTTTTGTGATACCAAAAAATCGCAGAACGTTATTTTTTTATCAATTGATTGTATATTCCTTTCAGGTTCTATATCGTTGATGATTTACACTAAACTATTGAAATGTTATCCAGAAGAATATTGACTGTTATTGGACTATTTCTAGCTATTTCTGCCTACATGGTATTTTTCAAGGACGACCAACGGTTTATGCTTCCTCTTGTAATCTGCATCCTGCTGGGTGCTATTGCTTACATATTTCATTTTCAAATTGATTTTTGGTGGGTGAAACGTCAGAAACCCAAATTAAGCGCTCCTATGAGAGCAATGCTCTACCAGTCAAATCAATTTATCCATACAATTGGCCCGGAAGACCAGGAGAAGTTTGAACAGCGAATGGAGCTTTGGGTAGCAGCGAAGGAATATATCTCAAAGGGGATAGAGGATTTACCTGAGGATTTGAAGTATATCACAGCGATCTACCCTATAATGTTGACCATCTTCAAGGAAAAGTTTTTATTTGAAGATCTGGATCGAATTGCGTTTTATCCGCACGCTTTTCTCTCACCTGGATATCCGGACGATATACATTGTTGTGAAGTCGAGAAGGAGGATGGCGTTTTTATTTTTTCGATAGAACAAATGATGGTTGGGCATATGCAACCAAAACGATACTATAATATTTTACTTCACAGTTTTGCTGAGGCTTATAAGTTTAAATTTCCAGAAGAGCAATATCCTGTTTTGCCGGATCATATTTGGAATTTACTGGGACGTATGAGCCAAATATCAAAAGAGAAAGTGGATCATTTCATCGGAATAAAACAAGAAGATCCATGGCCTATGGCTGTTCACCATTTCTTTGTATATCCAAAACGATTCATGGAACTGGCCCCTGAATTGTATAAAGAATTTGTGAATTGGCATCAAAATGTCCCCAAATTAGAAAAACAACTCATCTAACCCGATCCTAAACTTCACCAGGATCTAACTCTGGCTTTCCAGGTTTTTCTCCTTTTTCCTCATTGACTTCCTTCACAGCGTCTTCCAGGTCTTTTGTTGCTTTTTCAAGCTCTTTCAGATGTTTTTCTTTTTTTGCTTCTTTCTTTTCGCCGTCTTCTTTCTTTGATTCTACCTTTTTAGGGGGCGCTGATCCATCGCCGGAAAACCCTGATTCACTAAATACAAAGCCATTCATATCCGCATCCACAAAAATTGTTTCTCCTGCAACTAAATCTCCACCGAGCACTTTTTTAGCTAATTCATTCACGATGCGTTGTTCGATGACACGTTTAAGGGGTCGTGCACCAAACTGAGGATCGTATCCAAGTTCAGCGACAAGATCCCATGCTTTTTCACTGAATTCAAGTTGCAACTCCTGTCTTGCGAGATTTTTGCGTACTTTTTTCATCAGGAGCTTAGCGATCTTTTTGATTTCTTCTTTTGTCAACGGCAAGAACATGATCTTTTCATCGATCCGGTTGAGAAATTCTGGTCTGAGTCTTTCCTTCAACAGCTCAAATACTTCATTTTGGGTGGTTTCGATGATCTCACTTCTATGCTCTTCGCCAACTGCTTCCAGGTCTTCAAAGTTTTCCAGGATGACGTCAGAGCCCATGTTTGAAGTCATAATGACAAGTGTATTTTTAAAGTTAGCCACCCGCCCTTTATTATCTGTCAATCGGCCATCATCAAGAACCTGGAGCAAAACATTGAATGTATCCGGATGCGCTTTTTCAATTTCGTCCAATAGAATGATTGAATAGGGTCTTCTTCGGACAGCTTCTGTTAATTGTCCTCCCTCATCATAACCGACATAGCCCGGAGGGGCACCAACGAGCCGTGAAACAGAATGCCGCTCCTGGTACTCACTCATATCAATTCGTGTCAATGCTTTTTCGTCATCAAATAATACATCAGCAAGCGTCTTTGCCAATTCAGTTTTTCCAACTCCTGTAGGTCCGAGAAAAATAAATGATCCAATCGGTTTCTTTGGATCCTGAAGTCCAGCTCTGCTTCTACGAACAGCATCAGAAACTGCAACAACCGCTTCTCGCTGCCCAATCAGCCTTTGGCCAATGGTATCTTCTAACGTAAGCAGTTTTTGCTTTTCACTCTGCATCATTTTCTGCAATGGAATACCTGTCCATCGAGATACGACTTCAGCTATGTCATTGGCATTCACTTCTTCGTTCGTAAATCTGCCCTCATCCGGAAGCTTATCCAGTTTTTCTTCGGCAGCTTTCAACTGTGCATTTTGCGCTTCGATCTCTCCATATCTGATTTTGGCAACTTTCTCATAATTGCTTTCGCGTTCTGCCACCTCGGCTTCGTGTTCGAGTTCCTCTATCTTTTTCTTTACGCTCTGAATGGCATCAACAACGTCCTTTTCGTTTTTCCATGAAGCACGAATTGTATCGCGCCTCTCCTTCGCATTGGCAATTTGCTCATTAATTGCTGCAAGTTTCTTTTTATCACCTTCACGTTTTATTGCTTCACGTTCGATTTCAAACTGCGCCACTTTGCGATCCCAATTATCCACTTCATCCGGAACAGAATCGAGCTCCAATCTGAGTTTAGCAGCTGCTTCATCTATCAGGTCAATCGCTTTATCGGGTAATTGTCGATCCGCAATATATCGGTGAGATAGCTCAGCGGCGGCAATCAAAGCCTCATCAAGGATGTCAATCTTATGATAGATCTCATATTTTTCCTGGATTCCTCTCAATATTGAAATGGTATCTTCTACACTTGGCTCGTCGATAAATACAGTCTGGAATCGACGCACAAGTGCTTTATCCTTTTCAAAATACTTTTGATATTCATCTGAGGTAGTGGCTCCAATAGTACGTAACTCACCTCTTGCAAGAGCGGGTTTTAGAATATTCGCTGCATCCATTGCTCCACTTCCTCCTCCAGCTCCAATGAGCGTATGAATTTCATCCACAAATAGAATGACTTCTCCGTTGGAGTTCTTTACCTCACGAATGACACCCTTAAGGCGCTCCTCGAACTCACCTTTAAATTTTGCACCGGCAATTAATGAGGCGATATCAAGAACATATATTTGTTTTGATAGTAGATTTTCTGGAACATCTTTTTTGACGATACGCCATGCTATTCCTTCCACAATAGCTGTTTTGCCTACTCCTGCTTCTCCAATGAGAATTGGATTGTTCTTTTTCCTTCTGCTCAATATGTGCAGTATCCGTCTGATTTCTTCATCACGGCCAATAATCGGGTCAAGCTTTCCTTCTTCGGCACGCTCATTTAGATTGATACCAAACTTTTTCAATGCATTATAGGAGTCATCGCTGTGCTGATCTGTTACTTTCTTGCCTTTTCGCAAGTCGTTGATTGCATCCTTAAGCAGTTTTGCTGTAGCCCCTCGATCTTTTAACAATTGAGCGCCTTTATCTTTACCCTGGATAATTGCAAGCAGAATCAGTTCCACAGAGATATAGTCATCCCCAAATTCTTTGAGTGCTTTTTTTGCTCTGGCCAAAGCCTGGTTTGCATGATCTGTGAGGTATTGTTTATCCGTTCCCTGAACTTTAGGGTAAGTCTTGATTAAATTATCCAAATCAGAAATAAGGCCGGGTAGGTTGACAGACATTTTTTGGAGAAGGAACTTCACGACATCTTCATTTGTGTCAATGATTCCTCTGATCAAATGTGGAATGTCTACAGTCTGCTGATTTTGTCTGCCGGCAATTCTCTGAGCTTCAAGAATAGACTCCTGAGCTTTTATCGTAAAATTATCGTACGTCATTTATGTGTTTTTACTGTTGTGAAATGGGAAATTTCCATTTTAATGATCGCTCCAAATATAAGAATTGTTTCAAAGTGCGATCAATGATCATAGGAAGGAGGTCAGCATTATCCTTTTAAGTGTTTAATGTTCTTTTTTGCATTTGAAAGTTCATCTTCCAGGTCACCAATTTGATTTTTGAATTTATCCATTTTGGTTTCTAGGTATATTACTTCATCCTCCAAATTGACCTGCTTTTGTCTACTCACTTCCAATTGATTTTGCAACTCGGCTTCCTGACTCCTTTTCATGGACCGGATATACCATCCGATAATCAATCCGAGTACAAAGAATCCAAATGCAACCAGGTATATGTTCGACCATGAAAACAGAGAAAACGATACAGACCAATTTATTAAGCTCATATTAATGTAAAATGATTCCTAAACAAATATATTGTTATTGGTTGGATGAAATTACAAACTTCCGCTTAGCCAACCATCAATCCACTCTTTTACATTTTACCTCAGATAATAAAAACTTTTACCAGTCATGGGAAAAAAACTTAAGTGTTCTTTGTGGCATGTTTCAGTAAAACCGATCTACTCCTAGAAAGCACGGCTTTGATCAAAATGTGGTACAGGAACAAAAGTCCGTAGTGAACCTGTTTTCAACTGATTTTTACCAGACATAAAGAACTTCGTTAGATTGTATACGAATAGACATGTCTCCTGAATTTATATTTTTATTAACGATTACCTGGGGGTATATTCATAATAGTTTTTCTGTGTTTATTGTTGTAATTCATACAAGGCCTAAACTCACAGACCATGAAAAATATCACATCGATTCTCATTTCGTTTTTTCTGATTGCTATCATCCCACAATTTGGGTCCGGGCAGGAATATTTTGGTAAAAACAAACCCCGTTATCGCAGCTTTGATTTTGAGGTGACAAACAGCCCTCATTTTGAATTCTATACATATACTAAAAATCGGGCTATTCGGGAGCAGATGATCGAATTGACAGAGCAATGGTATGATATGCACCTGTCCGTTCTGAAAGACACATTCGAAACGAGAAATCCGATCATTTTTTATAACAATCATGCTGAGTTTCAACAAACGAATGCCATTTTCGGATCTGTCGGTGTTGGAACCGGTGGGGTAACTGAAGGTTTTAAAAACAGGGTGATTATGCCCTATACCATGATCAATCAGCAGACTGCCCAGGTATTAGGTCATGAGCTCGTACATGCTTTTCAGTTTCACATGATCATCAATGGAGATTCGACCTCACTTCAATCTCTGGCGAACCTGCCTCTGTGGATGGTGGAAGGAATGGCTGAATATCTTTCTATTGGAAGGGTTGACCCATATACATCAATGTGGATGCGCGATGCTGTGCTTAATGATGATGTACCAACAATCAAGGAGATGTTTAAACCAAAATATTTTCCATACAGATATGGGCAGGCATTTTGGTCTTTTATTAGTGGCTATTATGGCGATGACACAATGAAAGATTTATTCCTTATGACTGCCAAATATGGAGTAGAACTTGCCATTGATTCAGTCCTGAATACGAATATGGAAACCCTTTCAGGGATGTTTACGGAAGGATTGAAAACACATTTCACTAAATTTCTTGGTGATGATCTGAAGGAGAATAAATATGGCACTCAAATATTGACTGAAGATAATGCAGGTCGACTCAATCTTTCTCCTGTTGTGAGCCCGAACGGGAAGTACCTGATCTTTTTCAGCGATAAAAACTTATTTACAACTGATTTGTACCTGGCAGACGCACGAAACGGTAAAATTATCAGGAAAGTAAATAGCTTGTTAAGAGATGGAGATATTGATGATTTTAGTTACCTGGAATCTGCTGGAACCTGGTCTCCAAAGAGTGACCAATTTGCCTTTGTAGCCTTCAAGCAGGGACGAAATGTGATAGTCATCAAGGATGTTTCCAATGGTAAAACTCTTGAAGAAATTAAAGTGCCAAAAGTAACAGCGATCGGAAACCCTGCCTGGTCACCGAAGGGAGACCTGATTGCTTTTTCTGGGATGGTTGAAGGACAAACGGATTTGTTCCTGTACAATCTAAAATCAAAAAGGGTAACACAACTAACAGACGACATGTATAGCGAAGTCCAGGCAAATTGGGATCGGGAAGGGACAAAACTTGCTTTTTCGACCGATCGGCTGAGCATGGATCGGGGGCGAACTTTCGGTCGGTGGTCACTCAATATTGCTGAAATAGATGTTGAATCAAAAGTTGTAAATAATCTCGACCTTTTCTTTGGTGCAGATAATACAAATCCAAACTATGATCCTGAAGGGCGATTATATTTCTTGTCCGACAGAGATGGTTTTCGGAATTTATACCGCTTTGATGCTCAAACTGATTCTTTGTTGCAAATGACAGATCTCAAAACCGGGATAAGTGGGATAGGACGGTATTCTCCAGCACTGTCCGCTTCAAAAACACGCGACAGGGTTGCCTTTACTCATTATTTCCAAAGTAAATACGAGATATACCAGGTGCGCTCAAACCGGATGTTGCATAAAGTAGTTTCACCAGATGACGTTAATATGGCAGCTGGCACGCTTCCGGTTGTTGGCCTCACTACGGATCAGACAGTCATGGAGAATATCATCGCCATGGATGAGGATGAATCGCTGTCAGAAAATGAAGTTGGTCCTGGAAAGTATCAATCCAGGTTTAAATTGGACTATATCCAGGGAAGTACCGGTGGTGGCATCGGAGTGGGTACGTATAATACCAGAACCGCTTTGGCTGGTGGTATTGATATGATATTTAGTGATATTATGGGTAATCATCAACTCTTTGCCACAGCTGCATTGAACGGTGAAATCTATGATTTTGGAGCGAGTGTGCAATATCTCAATCGAAAAAACCGGATGGCCTGGGGTATTGGACTTTCACATGTTCCTCTGCGAACTGGTTTTTATGACCAGTTTATTGATACATCAACTTATGGGCAGGACTTTCGCGTTCTGGAGGAAAACCTGATCAGGATTTTTGAAGACCAGTTATCCCTAATGGTACAATATCCATTTTCCAAGACTCTACGCTGGGAAGCCAGCGCAGGTGCTACGGCCAGGTTTTACAGATATGATCGAAGGGATTATCTGTATGACCCATTTACAGGCATTTACCTGGGAGAAGGCCAGCGTGAAAAAATACCCATTATTGAGGCGGAACAATTACTTGGTATTAGATTGGATAAAGGGCTATTCTACAATGTCAATACTGCAGTCGTTGGAGATAATACATTTTTTGGATTGACGAGTCCCTTGAATGGGTATCGGTTTCGTTTTGACTATAGCAAGTATTTTGGACTGTATGATTTTTCCTCCGCTACAGCAGATATTAGGTTGTACCAATACCTCAAACCGATATCATTCGCTTTTCGTGCTACTCATTTTGCTCGGCTTGGCAATGATGCCAATTCTTTCTACCCGATCTTGGTTGGTCAAATGGGTTTAGTAAGAGGTTATACATATGGGAGAGTTCAGGAAATGTTTGAGCAAACCGGAGTCAGTTTTAATCAATTGAGTGGTTCAAAGTTCATTGTTACGGGTTTTGAGGTGCGGTTACCCTTCACCGGACCAAAACAATTAGCAGTGATTAAATCGAATGTCCTGCTTACAGACCTTTCACTCTTTTTTGATGCTGGTATCGCATTTAATGATTACAGCGATATTGGTGGGGGAGAAGAAGGAGTCCCTCCCCAAAAGTGGGCAACCAGTGCTGGCGTATCCCTGCGGGTCAATTTGTTTGGAGCAATGATCATCGAACCTTATTATGCGATTCCATTAATTAATGGTGCAAAAGGTGGGGCGATCGGCGTAAACCTGGTGCCGGGATGGTAGAAGGAAGACAGAGGACAGAGGACAGAGGACAGAGGACAGAGGACAGAGGACGGGTCAGTCAGGAGTCGGAATACTGAGGACAGAGGACGGAAGACAGAGGTCTGAGGTCGGAATCTCCGGAGTGAAAAGCAAAAAGTGAATTTTTTATCTACTCGTATCGTAGTGATTCGATTGGGTCCAACCTCGCTGCTTTCAGGGCAGGGTAAATTCCACTAAGCAGTCCAACAAAAAGGCAAGTGAAAAAACCAAGTGCCATCCATGCCCAGGGGACTATAAAACTTCCGCCTACTCCCCATGCGACTAAATTACCTGCAATAAAACCAAGGATGACTCCAACGATACCGCCTAGTTGGCAAATAATAACAGCTTCCGTCAGAAACTGTGTCATGATATTTCGCCGTGTGGCTCCGAGAGCTTTACTAATTCCAATTTCACGCGTCCTTTCAGTGACAGAAACAAGCATAATATTCATCAAACCAATCGCAGCCCCAAGCAAAGTGATCAAACCGATCGCGATAGTTGCGATCCGAATAGTGACCGTATTTTCTTTTAACACATCGAGTAAACCATCGCTTTTGAAGGTTTCAAAATCGTTTTCTTCCGAAGCACGCAATCTTCTGACATTGCGCATTACCCCTACAGCGGAAGAAATTGCATCATCTATTTGAGCTGATACATTAGTGGCAACAGTGATGGAATAGTTTTTTGTACTATAACCATACATCCTCTTTTCCGTAAGTAGCGGTATAAATATTTGGTTGTCAGCACTTTGCCCCATAGAAGAGCCTTTTGATTTAAGCACTCCGATGACTTGAAAACGATGACTCCCAATTGAAATAACCTGGTTGACTGCTTTTGCAGGTTTGTTGTCAAACAATGTTTTAATCAATTCCATCCCGATAATGGCCTTCTTGGTTCCCGTTTTCAATTCAGTAACTGTAAAGGACCTGCCAACTTCCAAATCAAAACCCTGGATTTCAAGGTAATATTCATCAATCCCGTCGACTCGAACAGTCGGATTGGTCTTTTCATTTCCATATTTGATTACGGCACTTCTTGTTGCCCTCCCGGAAACAGAGACTTTTGAGGGAAAATCATATCGTTCTTTAAACTCCAACGCTTGTTGATAGGTGATATTTTCACCTCTTTTTCTCTGTCTGCCTTCATTACTGCTGGAGATTGATCTACCTAAAGGCGTGATGCCAAAAGAATTGGCACCAATGCGATTAAAGCTGTCATTCATGGTGAATAATAACGCATCAATAGCTGTTAAAATCCCTACCAAAGCCGTTATGCCGGTGGCAATAATCAGCAATGTAAGAATGGCCCTGGTCATATTCGCCCGAACAGACGAAATCGCAAATTTGATATTTTCAATTGAAATCAAATGGTTGTTTTTTGAACCGATTGCAAGTTACTGAACATTCATGATAACCCTTCAAATTTTAGAAGTGCATTCGCTGGTTATCGATCAAATGATCTGATCTGGTGTTCAAGCATTACTTCTTCATCAACGCATGCTGAATGATTTCTCTGGCCCTCAGATCAAGCAACCCATTGCTTGCGATAATATCAGATCCAGACAAATGTGTTGGATTCCCTTCAAAATTGGAGACTGATCCACCTGCTTCACGCACGAGAATAATGCCTGCAGCGATATCCCACACATTTAATGATGTCTCATAAAAGATATCCATTTTCCCGCAAGCAACATATGTCAAATCCAACGCTGCACTTCCAAGCCTGCGTATGCCTCTGGCTTCGTGTAAAAAGGCATCCAGCATATTGATCAACTTTGGTAATTTTTCTACCCGATAATACGGAAAACCCGTAGCTATGACAGCTTGACCCATAGATGCTGTTCGACTTGTCGTAACCTTTTGGTTATTGCAAAATGCTCCACCATTTTTGTAGGCATGGTATGTATCATTCTGCATGACATCAACGACTACCCCCAGCAGATACTCATCTCCTTTACGCAGCGCAATAGATACACTAAAATGTGGAATGCCCTGCAGGAAATTGGTTGTTCCGTCGAGGGGATCTACAATCCAAACAAGCTCATGGGAGGAGTTTTCAACGGTATCTTCTTCTGTGATAAACTCGGCTTCGGGTAGCAGCATTTCAAGACGTTCAACAATAATTTTTTCTGCTTTTTTATCAACGTAACTGACAAAGCTATTGGCTGATTTAGCTTCGATTTCCTGTGACTTTACTTTCCCTACATTTGATCTGATGAAATCAGCGGCAAGCATGGCAATTTCTTTCACCTCATCTGTAAGCTTTGGCAAATTAAAGTGTTGCATATCTATTGGTTAAAAAGAAAAGGCCAGCAAAAGCTGACCTGGTATTATTTGAATTGATTTGCGATTATCCCATCTCGGCGACTACTTCTTTAACTTCCGGAATCATTCGCATGAGCATGCCCTCTATCCCTGCTTTCAATGTCACTGTGCTGGAGGGACAACCACTGCAAGCACCTTGCATGCTTAGGGTAACAATTCCATTTTGGAATGATCTGAATTCTATATTCCCGCCATCCATTTCTACAGCCGGTTTGACGTATGTCTCAAGCAAGTCCTTAATTTTCTGAATGATTTCTCCATCTTCAGTTGAGTAGTCAAAATTCTCTTTTCGCTTTTCAGTCATTTTTTCCATTTCCGCCTCAAAGCCATCGTTAATAACGGCCCCTTCATCTGTCACATAGCTTTTGAGGTACTCCTTCAATTTGAGCATGATATCTTCCCATGCATAATTGAATTCTTTAGTTACCGTTACAAAGTTGTTACAGATGTAGACACCCTTGACATATGGAAATTCGAATAATGAAGTAGCCAGTGGCGACCATTTTTCTGCCAGTTCTCTTTCTCTGAAATCCGCCGTCCCTTTATATAGCATCCGATTTGTCACAAATTTGAGTGATTCGGGATTCGGTGTCTGCTCTGTATAAAGCATCACGGGGTTTTTTGTTACTGTCTCCATGTTATAGCACTTTTTTATACCGTCACATTATAAAAGGATTGTTCAGGCAAAGAGTTCACAAAGGTAGAGAAAAAATTGAGGGATATGACCTTGGTATTTCGCT
>Ga0316201_10003856_pt1 | contig 11172 bp, 8 predicted proteins | sample CS6wburrow_MG_FD_204516 | JGI IMG/M metagenome (GOLD analysis project Ga0316201, IMG submission 204516) | Coastal sediment microbial communities from Delaware Bay, Delaware, United States - CS-6 worm burrow | ecosystem: Environmental > Aquatic > Marine > Coastal > Sediment | place: USA: Delaware... | reverse complement strand
TACCCAATACCAATATCTCCAGCCGAATTGACGGCTGCACTGGGCATCCAACGATACTGACCGTCCGCGGGTCCAAACGTACCTTGCTGGTGAAGCTGCCATCCATCCAGATCCTTATAATCCCGCAGTTCATACCAGCGTATGCCCGCACGGCCATCCCCGACATCTACCGTATGCGCTGTAACCATGGTGAGGTAATTGCCGAAGTCACGAATCTGCAAGCGGTGCATCAGGCGATCTGAAAGCGACTCAAGCAATGGTCCATTATCCGGTTGAGGAATACAGGCACCCCTTGAGGCGGTGCACAACTCGGCGTCAAAGGGACTTATGCTCACACTCGCAATCTGTGATACCGAGGCGGGAGCCGGGCTCATACTCCAGTCCACATCCACTTGCCAGATGTCGAGAGCATTTTCACTGGCCATCGCCGTCGCAAAAAGCGCCGGCACTGAACCGGTGCCATCGAGATCACCGGCGATAAAGCCAAACTGGGCAGTGCCGATATTGAATCCAATCAGCCTGGCAGTATCATCACCGGCATACATGGCAGTCTTGTCCATAACACCAAGAAACGTTCCTCCCCAATTGAAGTTGCGCCCCCGCCTGGTAAACAGGTTTGCCATCATGGTGATGGAGTCACTAGCGATGCCGTGCTTGGGATAATCATTCATGCCATAGTCGTCAAATGAAAACTCGTAACGATGCCAGCCTCCAAGTGGACTGTTGGTTTGAGAAATCGCAACGCACTGGGAAAAAGAACCCAGAGAATCAGGAAAGGCGAACTGGCTGATCAGCCAGCGGTCTGCGACCTCATCATACAAAACGATGGGATCGCCCTGGTTGTATTCCTGGCAGTTACCACCGATGCCATCCCAGAAGATATTGCTGGGGGATGGGCCCAATAAGACAGTCCCATTCTTGTCGAAGACGGTTGTTAACAGGTTAATCATCTGCACGTAATGGGCTGGCCCGACCTGACCGTCGGTATCGGGTGGTGAAATCCTGAAGCCCAGCAGGTTCGCATTGTCTTCGTTTGAAGCACCGTCAAATCCACTGACAACAGCGGTAATTTGTTCACCGACTGACTGCTGTACGATGGCATCAGCCACTGCCATTCCACCACCGGAATCGGGTTTGCCTTTCCAGCTAAAATTCAGTACTTCACGCGCCGTCTTTGAAACCACCGTCCGGGCTTTGGCCCGCTCTGCTGCGTCTTTCAGGGAAACCAGGGGTTGGTTCTTTGCCTTGAGCAGTATTCTTTCGCCGGCCGGGCCGGTTTGCCCCAGGGCGGGTGTTACTGCCAGGTAACAAAGGATCAAGAGGCTGCAGAATAAAGTTATCAATCTGTATAAATGACACATGTTGGGTTCTCCCGGGGTGGGTGTTCAATCAATCTAGCCCATTTCACCTTAAGCTTTGGTTAACGTGGCTTTAATCTGGCGCCAAGACTTGATCTGCTAAGCTACGATGATGCAGCTTCAGACACTTGTTTCTATTTGTGTTTTTTCATTTCTGTCTTCTGCGGTTTTCACCGGTGGCTTGATTGCGTCCGATACCCGCCCAGCAAGCTCAAACCCACTTGATGCGGCCCTCCAGCGAGTAATAAAAACACCGCAAAGCCCATTCCGTTTGCAGGTCGATTGCACGGATCAGAAGGGTATCCGGTCACTGGATTTGTTCACGGGAGGAATTGCCATCTGGAATGGCCGAAGCCAGGTCACCTTACCTCCTGGGGCCCGGTCAACCTTGTTGGAAACACTGCTCAACCATGGCTTTTCAAATTTTGCAGCACACTATGGTGGTAATAAGCATCCCATCAAAACGGAGGCAGCAGCACGTATATCATGTCGTATATGGGCCAAGGTGGAAAACTTGCAGAAAAGTTCTGTACAACAAACCGGTGGTCAGCAATCAACGCCATTGACCAGGCTTGCCACGGTGTTGCTTGATCAGGCAGAACAATTTACACAGAACAGTATTACCCCGAATGATTTGCAGGATGCGCTGGATATGTTGTCAGCTGGTCAACTCGCACCGCAGGTCCTGCGTTTACGTTTTGTGGACTTACCATCACGGGCTATGAACAAACCGGGCTCCATACTGCTCGTTAGTGGAGGCCAGGTTTCACACCGCGCATACTCACCCGGCCACACCATTGCAGAGCAAGTGTGGAAACCACTGACAAATGAACAATACCTCGAGTTACTTCAGGGGCTGCAGCATGCGCAACCGGAAAGCCTTCCGGGTAATCTATGGTCAGAAGACCAGCTGCAATTCCAGGTACAGGTCATGGCCCATAAGAAAGCCGTGCTTGCCAGGCCGTTTGTCGCGCTTGATTCCAGCGTACAGAGTGATGATCAACAGCGCTTCAACTCACTGTTGACCGTGCTGCGAAAACTGGATGCAAGATAGTACGAATACTGACAAGCCCGGACACTACCCGTATTGAATTTCGTTTTTACCCATGAAATGATCGTGGACATTACCAACTCCGGGAGAACCCATGAAACAATGTCGGAAATTTCGGGTGAAGGGGCGTGTTCAGGGTGTATGGTTTCGAGAGTCGACCCGTCAGCAGGCATCCAGGCTCGGGATACAAGGCTATGCAATCAATCTTCCCGACGGCAGTGTCGAGGTACTTGCCTGCGGCAGGCCGGATGCGCTTGGTCGACTGGCCGGGTGGCTGCAGCAGGGTCCTCCCCTGGCACAGGTCCTCTCGGTAACCGAGTCGGTTTTCGATGGGGGTTGCCCTGGCGAATTCTCGACCGGCTAGGGCACGGCGCGCCTGATGGGTGATCACTTTAATGCATGCAGGTCACTGATGTCCCACTTAATACCCCCGGGTAAATTTGGGGGAGCGTTTTTATAAGTATCCCCTTGGCGGGTTCGACAGACCGAACTCGGTTTCACTCAAACCCAGTTCACCCTTCATCTTGATACCTATCACGGAAAACATGGTCCACACCGCAAAATTGAGCGTAAATGCCAGCTTGTTAATGCTGAGGACGGAATACTGCTTCTTTCTGTCGTATAAGTATTCAGCTGTGTCAATGGTCATCAGTTTTTACCGGTTGTCTGATTCCAAGACCTCATAACGGTCCTACCTTTCGGTTTACATCCAAATAAGGAAAATGCAGCGAACGCTCGTCACCTGTCCACAATTTAATTGCTTGCTTTACTCGTACCTCAATGCAGCCATTGGTTCAATACGCATTGCCCTGCGTGATGGAACCACGGTCGCAATGATGACCGATACGATCAGTAGCAATGCCACGGTCACATAAGTTTTGGGATCGAGCGGCGAAACCAATACCAGGCTTTCCATGACCTGCGACGCACCCACTGCACCCAGCAAACCAATTCCCAGGCCAAGCCCTAATTGCATGGCAGCCTGTTTTGAAACCAGTAGACCAATACTTCTATCATCGGCACCAAGTGCCCTGCGAATTCCCAATTCGGGTGTTCGCTGAATGACATTGAAAGAGATGACCCCGTAAAGCCCACCGGCTGCCAGCAACAATGCAATCAAGGCAAATACGCCAAAGCAGATGCCCAGGATACGGTTGGGAGCAATCTGGTCCTTGAAACCCTCCACCAGCGTCTGAATCCAATACAAGGGTAATTCCGGATCAATTTGTTCGACAGCACTGCGTAGCGCCGGAACCACGGACTTTGGCTCGCCGGTCGTGCGTAAGGCCACACTCATGAAACGGGAGGGCTGCTGCGCCATCGGTACATAAAATGTGGGTAAATCTTCGTCTTCCTGCAGCCCTGTTTGCTTGATGTGCTGGCTGACACCCACAATGGTGCGCCACTGGGCTGGTCGAGTGCCGCTATCCGGCTCTCCAAAGCGGACCTGACGCCCCACGGGGTTGTCTGTTCCATATACCCTGGTTGCATAAGTTTGGTTGACAATAACGACTGGAAGGCTCTCAGCAGTATCACGATCATCGAAGTCGCGTCCTTGCAGCAGTGGTGATTCAAACGCGTCAAAGTAGCCATCCGCAACCGCGATGTATGGCGCCCACTCGATGCGCTTGTCATCACTGACTTCCTCGCCTTCGGGCAAGTAAGGCGACCAGTTACTGAAGCTTCCAGGTAGCCCCTGTGTAATAGTGGCCTTGCTGACACCCCTTATGTCCTGGATCCGTTGATTGAGCTCTGTATAAAACCGGGCCTGCTCAGCCGGCGTAGCATACTCAGCCTCAGGCAATCCAAGCCGGACCGTGAGCATGTTCTCGACGGGAACACCCACGTCGAACTCCTGCATGATCAGAGACGTCTGGATGGTCAGACCAGCCAACACCAGCAGAATGAATGACAGGGCAATCTCCGTAATTACAAGTGATTGGCTTAGCCATTTCATTTGCCGGCTGGTGGCACCCCGGGAATTTTCACGCAGTACCAGGTTGATCCCTAATCCGGATGCTCTCAAGGCTGGTACCAGGCCAGCGAGAAGCGTAGTGACACCAGCCGCTGCAATCGCAAATACGGCCGACCATGCATCGAGTTCCAGCACAACCCAGAACGGCAGTCCGGGACCGTTGTCTCCAAAGAACCGTTCCGAGCCTTCCATGGCCCAATAGGCCAGCACCAGTCCTATAAACGCCCCGATCAGAGCCAGCAACAGCGATTCAACCAACATCTGCAAAATCAGTCGCTTACGTCCAGCCCCCAAAGCTGCGCGAATGGCAATCTCTTGCGTGCGCGCGCTGCTGCGTGAAAGCAACAGGTTTGCAACATTGGCACAGGCGATCAGCAAAACCAGAATTACCGCAGCCATCATCGACCAGACGGCAATTCGTGTACCTTCATCCACGTACTCATGGCTGAACGGTTTAATCACTGCGGTCATTCCATCGTTTGTCTCAGGGTATTTCGTTGCCAGCTGCGAGGTGATGCCCTGAAATTCTGCCCTGGCCTGTTGCTCGGATATACCGTCTTTTAGACGGCCAAAGACTTCGAGAGTCTGACCGTCTCCACGTGTGCGATTGGCGTCATCAAAGCGCAAGGGCACCCAGACATCCTCATTGATCGGAAACATAAAATCTTCGGGCATCACACCGATTATTTCCGCATCGCGGCCGTTTACCCGGATGACCTGACCAATGATCTTTTCATCACCATTAAAAGTTCGCTGCCACACCCTGTACCCCAGCAAAATCACATCCGGTGCACCGAAAACCGTGTCGGATGCACGAAAAGTCCGACCCATCATTGGCTGGGCGCCGATAATGGCGAAACTTCCGTCTGACATGAAACCACCATCATAGCGTTCGGGCTTTTCCGAGCCACGAATGTTGACCGTACCGGTATAGAAAGCACCGATATCTTCAAAACTGGTCTGCATTTCCCGCCATTCCCTGAAGTCGTCATAAACGACCTCCCGGCTGTTAATACCACGTTCCAGGATGGCTGCCTCAAGGTGCATCAGTTCATGTGGCTCACTGAACGGCAATGGCTTCAGTACGATGGCATGCAACACTGCAAAACCATAGATAGAGGCACCAAGACCCAATGACAGGATGGTCAGTGTGAGTGTCGAGAACCCGGGGCTTTTTATCAGCATGCGGCTTGCATAGCGTACATCATCAAGTAGTTTCATGGTGGTCTCCTTCAGGCCGTTTTAACCTGGTCGCTGCCCGCTGAATGCTGGTTGAGTTCATCCACAACCCGACCGTCAAACAGGTGGATATTACGATCGGCAAAAGCAGCATAACGCGGATCATGGGTCACCATGCAGATCGTGGATCCCTGCTCATGCAGGTCACGCAACAGGTCCATCACCGCGCTACCATTATTCGAATCCAGGTTACCTGTAGGCTCGTCGGCCAACAAAATAGAGGGTCGACCCACCAATGCCCTGGCCACAGCAACTCGCTGTTGCTGACCACCAGAGAGTTGCGCAGGATAGTGACGGGTGCGATGTGACATATTGACCTTTTCCAGGGCCTCCATAACCATCACCTTACGCTCCGGACGGCTGACATTGTCCCGATAGGTCAGTGGCAGCTCAACATTTTCATAGACGTTAAGATCGCCGATCAGGTTGAACGCCTGGAAAATAAATCCGATTTCCTCATTCCGGATTCGGGCCCTGTCGCTTGCATTCAGCCCGGCGACACTCTTGTTATTCAGTGTGTATTGGCCAGCGGTTGGTGAATCGAGCAAGCCCAGGATGGATAGCAGTGTGGATTTTCCGCAACCCGAGGGTCCCTCAACGCTGACGAACTCGCCCTGTTGGATTTCCAGGTACACATCCGACAGTGCATGTGTTTCGATTTCATCCGTCAAGAACACTTTATGTAATTCACTTAAAGAAATCATCGCGTTTGTGTTGCTCATTTTTATACTCCTGGGAATATGGTTTTGTTTAATCCAACTTGATCCGGTCGCTTTTGTCCCACTTGGACATATCTGACAGAATGACCTGATCACCTGGCGTCAGGCCCTCCAGTACTTCGATAGTATTCACCGACCCGCGACCGAGACGTATCTGCACCCGCGAGGCTGAATTACCATCTTCATCCAGGCGGAAAATTGACGTAAAGCTGTCGGCCTGTCCGGATACGGGTCGGCCCATAAAGACGACATCTTCAAGCCTGTCGATTTCGATGGTTCCGCTAATACTCAGATCCGGCCGTGCACCGTCTGGAAGTCCATCAATGAACTCCACATCGACAATGACTGCACCGTTAACCACGGACGGGTCTATCCGGACAACCCGGCCCCTGGCCTTGCCGTTGCGGGTGTCAATTTCGGCTTGCTGGTTCAGTAACAGGTCCTTGGCCTGCACCTCGGGAATACGCAATTCAGCCAGCAGTGAGTCTGTTCGTGCCACCCTGGCCAATGTCGCGCCTGTCGAGACCCGCTGGCCCGGCTCCGGCACTACTTCCTGCAAGATTCCTTCGATGCCAGCCCGCACCGTCAGCGCTTGTGCCTGTGTTTCGCGCAACTCAAGAATATTGCGAAACCGCTCCAGCCTGGCTTCACTGGCGGCCAACTCAGCACCGATTGATTCATCGACCTGGGCAATCCGCCGTTTCTCGATATCGTAACGGGTACCCAGCTGCTCTTCGGATAGTTTGGAGCGCTCGTAATCCAGCCTGGAGATAATGTCCTGCTCAAACAACTCCGCTTCCGCCTGAACCTGCAACTTCGAACCCAGGTACTGCGCCCTGATTTCCGCCAACCGTGCTTCACCATCAAACCGGCGGTTGATCAGAGTGACATTCAGTGCCAGGTGATCGGCCTCGGCAGCCTGCAGCTCGAGTTCCGCCTCCAGTTTCTGCTGAGAAAGTTCCGGGTTACTCATCACCATTATCACAGTTCCAGCCTTCACAGCCGCCCCGGGTTTGATCAACAGGGATTCAACCAGCGCATCGGTGGAAGCAGCAATCCATCTTTCTTCCTTTGGAATAAGTGTTCCGGGACCGCGAACCTGCCTGATGAGCTCACCGCGCTCAACCGTGCTTAGCCAGACGGTCTCTCGCTCCACTGTAGGCGCCGCAGGCTCCAGGGTTAAGATCACAGCAGTCGCTGCGACAAGCATGATGACAACGATTGTTATCGCTGCAATTTTGCGCTTCCGCTTGCGCGCTTTGACACCGGTTCTGTTTACATCCATGACTAATATTAAGCAAAGGCCATGCCAACAGGGCTATAATGTTTAAAAACAGGCAGGTATGAAATTCCCGGTATGAGACTACACTTAGCAAGTTCCGTTTTCGGAATGGTTCGTTCCCGAAACCGGACATTATCAGTGAATGAATTACGTGGGTGATTCACCTGTCCGGCTGCTGATCGTTGACGACCAGCATGATGTGATTGCTGCCTTAAAGCTGATGCTTAAAGGCGAAGGCTATGCCGTCTCTGCATGCCACAGTCCGGCTGAGGCAATTGCGCTGGCCCGCTCGACCAATTTTGACGTGGCCCTCATCGACCTGAATTATACGGAAGACACAACATCGGGTAGCGAAGGTCTCAGGTTACTGGGCGAGTTGCACAAGATTAACCGAAACTTACCGGTGGTAGTAATGACTGCCTGGAGTAGCGTTTCTGTTGCGGTTGAGGCCATGCGCATAGGTGCAGGTGACTTTGTCGAAAAGCCCTGGGAAAATCAACGCCTGCTGAGTATTTTACGTAACCAGGTTGCCCTGGGCAGATCGCGACGCAGGGAAGAACGCCTGAAGGCGGAGAACGCGGTACTTCGGGGTGATCCCGGGACTCATTTCATCGCTGAGTCAAAACCCATGCAGCCGGTGTTACACCTGGTGGAGCGCGTGGCACCCTCGGCCGCCAATGTACTGATCACCGGTGAACACGGTACCGGCAAGAGCATGCTGGCACGGCTGATCCACCGCCTGTCGGAAAGATCCGAGCAACCATTGGTGACCGTAAATATGGGCGGCCTGGCAGATTCGGTGTTTGAAAGTGAGATGTTTGGTCATGTCAAGGGCGCCTTTACCGACGCCCACTCAGATCGTGTGGGGCGCTTTGAAATGGCTGACCGGGGAACCCTCTTCCTCGATGAAATTGCAGACATCCCCCTGCTTCAGCAGGCAAAACTGTTGCGTGTATTGGAAGAAGGTGAGTTCGAGCGCGTGGGTTCATCTCTGACCCAGCAGGTAAATGTGCGAATCATTTCTGCCACCAACGCAAATCTTAAAGAACTGACCGGCGACGGATGCTTTCGTCAGGACCTGCTCTTCAGGCTTAACACGGTAGAGATCAACCTGCCGCCTGTTCGAGACCGGGACGAGGATATCGAACCACTCGCGCAGATGTTTCTGAATCAGTCTCGACTTCGTTATGGATCGGGCCCTTTCGGATTCACCGGCCCTGCCATCGAGGCACTCAAGGCGCATACCTGGCCTGGAAATGTGCGGGAACTGGGACATGTTGTGGAACGTGCCGTATTGATGTGTTCACAGGACAAGATCGGTCGGCAGGACCTGCACCTGGAAGTCACGGCAACGCCTTTGCAATCGCTGGAGTCAATGCCGCTTGATGAGGCTGAGCGCATACTGATCAAAGCGGCACTAAAACGCACTGGCAATAACATCATGGAAGCAGCACGAGAGTTGGGGCTTAGCCGCAGCGCGATGTACCGGCGTTTGGAAAAATACGGTCTGAAGGACAACGACGTCGAATGAGTCCGTCTCCACACGCGGTAAAAACCGTAACCACGACGGTCAGCGTATCGGACAAACCCCGCAAATGGTCATATGAAAAGCGAATCCTCGCATGGTTTCTGCTGTTGGCTCTGCCAGGCCTGCTATTCGGCGCACTGACACTGTTCGTGTTTCAGGCCCCATGGGGTGCCTGGGTGTTTGGCTGGTTGCCGGTAGTCATCATTTCAGCGATCATTGCTATTGTTGCGCGCAACCGGGCTGCTTACCCGTTGCGTACGCTGGCCAATCTCGTAGAGGCCATACGCCAGCAGGATTACGCACTGCGTGGCGTTGCCGGCTCGTCCCCTGGTGCATTGCATGAACTGATTACAGAAATAAACACGCTCAGCGAAGAATTGCAAAGGACGCGATTCGAGGGTGTCGAGGCGGATCTTTTGTTGGCAAAGGTCATTGCCGAGCTTGATGCGGCGGTGATGACATTTGATGACGCTCACATATTAACCATGATGAACCCATCCGCGGCAGCTTTGTTCGCGGCCCAAACCAATGACCTGCTGAATCGCTCAGCCACATCACTCGGTCTGGAACAATATTTTGACTATCGTGTGCCCAAGGTGGTGCAAAAGACATTTCCCGGTAAACAGGGTAAGTTCAGGATTCAAGCCAGTACATACAGAGAGGCTGGTGTCCCACAACACCTTCTCGTTCTAACCGATCTGAGCTTAACCCTGCGGCAGGAAGAGCGCCTTGCCTGGCAGCGCCTCATACGGGTCATCGGACACGAACTGAACAATTCATTGGCACCGATACAATCTCTCGCCGAATCCCTGGCCAATCTGCTGGATCGCGATCCCCGGCCCGGTGATTGGGATACGGACGCCAGGGCTGGACTCAGGGTGATCAATGAACGTGCCCGTTCGCTGGGCAGCTTTATGAGCAGTTATGCGCAGCTCACGCGTCTGCCTCCACCTGACAAGAATCGGGTCAGTATTCACACCCTGGTCAGTGGGGTTGTGGCACTGGTATCGGAATGCGCGATCTATATGGAACATCATCCGGACATTGATATTGAAGCTGATTCGGCTCAAATCGAGCAGCTTTTGATTAATCTGGTCAAGAATGCAAACGAGGCTAACCGGGCTGCGGGTTCTGACGAGTCCGTCATCATTCGCTGGAAGCAAGCTGCCGGTGATGTGGTATTGGAAATTGTCGATCATGGAACGGGGCTCCCCGACTCCGGCAATCTGTTCACACCGTTCTTTACCACAAAACCCGGGGGTAGCGGGATCGGCCTGCTACTGGGGCGTCAGATAGCCGAAGCCCACGGTGGACATATTCACCTGTACAACCGGGACGATGGTGTGCGCGGGTGCGTCGCGCGTGTACTTTTACCTGTCAACTAGTCGTCCTGGCAGATCATGAATACCAAGGTATAGTGGCAGAGATAAATCTTAAAGATAATGTAGAACCAAAGGTGCTTGAAATAACCTTGAATGGAGACTAGCGTGAGCTCAATGTCAAAGCAGAAGGACATCATGGGACTGGTCGCCTGGCTCGTTTTGAGCTATGGCGCTTCAGCTGTTGGTGCGATAGCGTCAATACAGGCCAGGTCTTTTTACGGTCAGCTGACCCAACCCGAGTGGGCCCCGCCTGGCTGGCTTTTCGGGCCTGTCTGGACCGTTTTATACGCATTGATGGCAATCGCCGCGTGGTTGGTTTGGCGCTCCGGGGGATTCCGGGCCCATCGCGACGCATTGACTTTGTTCCTGCTGCAACTCGCGTTAAACGCGCTATGGAGCTGGCTCTTTTTTGCCTGGATGCTCGGTGCCTGGGCGTTTTTTGAAATCGTGTTGCTATGGATACTGATTGTTGCGACCCTGGTCTCTTTCTGGCGTGTTCGCCCTGTTGCCGGTTTTCTCCTCGTGCCGTATTTGCTGTGGGTCAGTTTTGCGTCTGCGCTCAACTACGCCTTGTGGCAGCTCAACCCGCAAATTTTGGGCTAATCACAATCAGCGTAGATGAGAAATGCCGATCTGAA
>Ga0316201_10003855_pt1 | contig 11173 bp, 10 predicted proteins | sample CS6wburrow_MG_FD_204516 | JGI IMG/M metagenome (GOLD analysis project Ga0316201, IMG submission 204516) | Coastal sediment microbial communities from Delaware Bay, Delaware, United States - CS-6 worm burrow | ecosystem: Environmental > Aquatic > Marine > Coastal > Sediment | place: USA... | reverse complement strand
GTCGAACTGCTTACCGACCTCTTCAAGCGTATGGTCCGTATTCATATCGATACCGAAACGCATCCGCAGCACTTTGGCTTCGCGCGGCGTGAGGCCGGCGAGAACAGAGTGCGTCGTCTCCTTGAGGCCTGACGTAGTCGCCGATTCAACCGGCGAATGCACCGTCGTGTCCTCAATGAAGTCGCCAAGATGCGAATCCTCATCGTCGCCGATAGGCGTCTCCATAGAGATCGGTTCCTTCGCGATCTTGAGTACCTTGCGGACCTTATCCTCCGGCATCTCCATGCGCTCGGCGAGTTCGTCAGGCAGCGGTTCGCGCCCCATTTCCTGGAGCATCTGTCGCGAAATACGGTTCAGCTTGTTGATCGTCTCGATCATGTGAACCGGTATCCGGATCGTTCTTGCCTGGTCCGCGATCGAACGCGTGATGGCCTGGCGAATCCACCAGGTCGCGTAGGTCGAGAACTTGTAGCCACGGCGATATTCGAACTTGTCCACCGCCTTCATCAGGCCGATATTCCCTTCCTGGATCAGGTCGAGGAATTGCAGGCCGCGGTTGGTGTACTTCTTCGCGATAGAGATTACGAGACGCAGGTTAGCCTCAACCATTTCTTTCTTCGCGCGGCGGGCTTTGGCCTCGCCGATCGACATTTGTCGATTGATTTCCTTGATCTCGGCGATGCTAAGACGGGTTGCTTCCTCAACGGCAATCAGCTTGCGCTGTGCGCGCAGCACATCGTCCTTGAGCTTTGCCAGGGTCGACGAATGTTTGCGCTTGGCGCGAATGTGTTTGTCGATCCAGTTGAGATCTGTTTCGTTCTTCGGGAAGCTCGACAAAAAGTCCTTGCGCGGCATGCGGGCATCGCGCACACAGATTTGCATGACCAGGCGTTCTTGCCGGCGAATAATCGATACGACATCACGCAGGTTGACAACGAGAGCGTCAAACAGTTTCGGCGCAAGTTTCAGCTCCATAATCTGCAGGGCGCAATCATCCTGAGCCTTGACCGTACGCTTGTCCTTCTGACCGTACTTTTCGAGGTATTTCATCGAGCGATTGAAATGGCGTTTGATCACGCGAACGCGGGCCTTGACCTCGTCCGGATCCGGTCCCGTATCGACGACCTCGTCGTCGTCATCGCTCTTCGGTGCCGGCGGTGCGACCTCGTCGGGTTCGTTCGGGTCGATGAACCCGACCACGAAATCCTGCATGCGGGTGTCACCCGCCAGCACACGATCGGCAACTTCGGCCAGCGCTTCAACGGTGGGCGGGAAATGCACCATATGATACTTGACCTGGTTGAGGCCGTCCTCGATACGCTTCGCGATTTCAATTTCGCCCTGGCGTGTCAGCAGTTCGACCGTGCCCATCTCACGCATGTACATACGTACGGGATCGGTCGTGCGCCCGAACTCGGCGTCGACGCTGGCCAGCGCGGCTTCGGCTTCTTCGACCGCTTCCTCGTCAGTCGCCGGTGTGTCGGTCAGGGTCTTCGACTCGGTTTCCGGCGCCTCTTCGTGCACCGTGATGCCCATGTCGTTGATCATGTTGACGATGTCCTCGATCTGTTCCGGGTCGACGATATCGTTTGGCAGGTGATCGTTTACCTCAACGTACGTGAGGTACCCCTGTTCCTTGCCGCGGGCAATCAGGTCCTTGAGTTGCTGGGCCTGCTTGCTTACGGCAACGGGTGCGGATGCGGATGCGGCAGATGCTTGTTTTTCAGCCAAGACGTAAACCCCTACGGGTAATTGATACAAACGATTAATTATACGAAAAGACTCATTCCTGATCCAGACCTAGTACAGCTGTCTGAGCTCGGATTTTTCGTCCTCGGATAAACCACTAACTCTTTGTTTTTCAATGAGAAAATCGACTCGCTCCTTGCGGCCGGCCTGCGCCAGCAGGTCCAGGCACTCGGCCAGCTCGGCCGCGGCGTCAAAATCCTCGTCATCCGGCAACTCAATCGCTGCCAGTTTGCCCAAATGTCGACCCTGCTCGTCATGCCGGTAGCGTTCCAGCAAACCGGCCGTCGTTATAGTGGGTTCTTCCTGCACAGTTTCAATAAGTGATTGCAGCAGGTCGGCCCCTCTGCGACCAATTCCCGCGATTTTCTCGGCATCCGCTTTCTGCCCGGCAGCCGGGTGGTTCAGAACGAGCGAGATCGCATGGCGCACCACCGACGGCTGGCCCACCCCATGCTGCCGGTGGCCCCGGCGCTGTGACGGCGGTGTATGCGCGGCACCCGGACGTTGCGAACCGGCGTCGCCGAGCATCTTTTCCAGTTTCGCCGCTGTCAGTCCGACGGATTCGGCCAGGCTATCGACCAGCAACTCCCGGTACACGCCGGGCGGGACCTTGCTGACCAGTGGCCGTGCGAGCTCGGCCAGGCGGGCGCGGCCGTCGATCGTTGTCATGTCGACCTGGCTCGACAGCTCCTGTATCAGGAACGCCGACAGCGCGACGCCCTGGTCGAGTGCGCTCAGGAACGCGTCGGTGCCGAACTCGTTGACATATGAATCCGGATCGTGACCCTCGGGAAGGAACAGGAAGCGAACCTGCCGGCCCTCGCGGATCTGGGGCAGCGCGTTTTCCAGCGCTCGCCATGCAGCCTTGCGCCCGGCCCGGTCACCGTCGAACGCAAAGCAAACATTGTCGGTCATGCGGAACAGCCGATTGAGGTGTTCGCTGGTCGTCGCGGTGCCCAGCGTTGCGACGGCGAAATCGATTCCGTGACGGGCCAGCGCCACAGCGTCCATGTAACCCTCGACAACAACCAGCTGATCGATGTGGCGCAGGGCCTGGCGGGCTTCGTACAGACCGTATAGCTCGCGACCCTTATGAAACAGTACGGTTTCGGGCGAGTTGAGGTACTTGGGTTCGCCATCGCCCATGATGCGCCCGCCGAAGCCGATCGTGCGGCCTCGCGCGTCGCGGATTGGGAATATGATGCGGTCGCGAAAGCGATCGTAATACTGGCCGTTGTCCTTGGCGATGATCAGGCCCGTCGCCAGCAGGCGTTCGACTGCTTCGGGCGACTTGCCGAACTTGTCGAGAACGTTGCTCCAGCCGTCCGGCGCATAGCCGATGCCGAAGCGCTTGGCCGTGGAGCCGTCGATACCGCGGTTCTTCACGTATTCGACCGCATTGGATGCGTCTTTGAGGCAGGCCTGGTAGTGGCGCGACACAGTATCGAGCAGTGAGAACAATTCGTCGTAGCGCCTCGCCGGCTTGTCGCTCTCGTTGCGTGGAACGTCGACGCCCATCGAGTGTGCCAGGCTCTCGATCGCCTCGACGAAATCCATGTGATCGTATTCCATGAGGAAGCCGATGGCGGTCCCATGTGCGCCGCAGCCGAAGCAGTGATAAAAACCCTTGCCCGGGCTTACCGTGAATGACGGGGTCTTCTCATCATGGAAGGGGCAGCATGCCTTGAACTCGCGACCGGCCTTTTTCAGCTGTACGCGACGGCCCACGACCTCGACGATGTCCGCGCGGGCAATCAAGTCGTCGATAAAGTCCTGGGGAATAAGTCCGGCCATACGAGTATTAACGTCGCCCGGTTAAGCCCGGGTCTGATTGGAATCAGCTGTGGTGAGAGCATAGCCGAATAAATCGACTGTGCCAGAGCGCAATAATCGGGCCAATTCGCCCTGGTCAGAGCGCGTTCAGTCGTTCCTTGACCGTGGCGCTTACTGCGCCCATGTCGGCGCGGCCGGCAGCCTTCGCCTTGATCTGGCCCATAACCTTGCCCATATCGCGAATGCCTTCGGCACCCGTCGCGGCAATAACCTCGTCGACCAAGGTGGTAATCTCGTCCGCCGACAGTTGTTCCGGCAGGTAGGCCTGCAGTACTTCAATCTCCGCGCGCTCGATGGCGGCAAGATCTTCGCGATTGCCTTTCTCGAACTGCTCGACTGAATCACGTCGCTGCTTGACCATCTTCTCGAGCACGCCCAGCACGCCGGCATCGTCAAGTTCTACTCGCTTGTCGACCTCGACCTGTTTGACGGCGGCCATGATCAGTCGCACCACTTTGAGCCGGTCTTTTTCACCGGCCTTCATGGCGGACTTCATGTCCTCGATGACTTGGTTCTTGAGCGACATTTGATAGAAAGGCAGCTGTCCCGCGAATGCGCGACAGCATTAAGAATCAGTAAAGACGCTTGCGCTTGGCTTCTTCGCGAGACAAGTTCTTCAGGTGGCGCTTGACTGCGGCCGCTTTCTTGCGCTTGCGCTCCTGAGCGGGCTTCTCGTAGTACTCGCGACGGCGCAGCTCCGTGAGGATGCCGGCCTTTTCGCAGGCACGCTTGAAGCGACGCAGTGCGGCGTCAAAATATTCGTTCTCTTTTACGCGAACGCTTGGCATTGATAATTCCGTCCAGACATAAATAAACCCGGCACAGGGCCGGGACTAAGCCGTATATTTTAACGCCGGATTTGGCGGTTTGCAAAGGGTTGGGGCATCATTCGCGAGATATGAACATACTTGGCATCGAAACCAGCTGCGACGAGACCGGCGTCGCCGTCTATAGCACGGAAAAAGGGCTCCTGGCTGATGCCCTGCACAGCCAGGTTGACCTGCACGCGGTCTATGGCGGGGTCGTGCCGGAGATCGCGTCGCGCGACCATATCCGCATGCTTCTGCCGTTAATTCAACAGGTTATGGGCGAGGCAGGCATCGAGAAGCCGGATGCGATCGCGTACACGGCCGGTCCGGGGCTGGTCGGCGCCCTGATGGTGGGTGGCGGCATGGCGAACGGTCTGGGGCTCGCCTGGGGCTGCCCGGTCATCCCGGTCCACCACATGGAGGGGCACTTGCTGGCCCCGATGCTCGAAAAAAAGCCGCCGGAATTCCCGTTTCTCGCGCTCCTGGTGTCTGGCGGGCACTCGATGCTGATCGCGGTTCGAGCGCTGGGGGACTACCGGGTTTTGGGGACCACCCTGGATGACGCGGTCGGTGAAGCCTTCGACAAGACCGCGAAATTACTGGGCCTTGGCTACCCCGGCGGACCGGCCCTGGCGGCGCTGGCGGAAGACGGCGACGAGACAGCCTACGATTTCCCGCGCCCGATGCTGAACAAGCCGAATTTAGACTTCAGCTTCAGCGGGCTGAAAACGGCGGTTATGCTCGAGGTACGCAAGGCGGAGGCCGACGATCGCCTCGGCGAGTGCAGGGCGGACCTCGCAGCATCGTTCCAGCGCGCCGCCGTCGACACGCTGATCGCCAAGTCGATCAAGGCGGCCCGCGCCGAAGGTCTCGACCGTATCGTCGTCGCCGGCGGTGTCGGTGCAAACAAATTGTTACGAAAAGACATTGCGGAACGCTTCGAGGGCGAGGTCTACTACCCACGGCTGGTGTTCTGTACCGACAACGGCGCGATGATTGCAATCGCCGGCGCCCTGCGGCTCGCAGAGGCAGGCGACGCGGCCGCCATTCGGGCCCAGGCACGATGGTCCCTCGACACACTCGGCGTACCGCCGCAGGCTGGATAGCATGGACAAGATATTTCTCGACGAACTGAAGATCGATACGATCATCGGCCTCTGGGACTGGGAACGACAGATCCGCCAGACCGTCGTAATCGATCTCGAGATGAGCGCGGATATCGCAAAGGCGGCCGCCACGGATGACGTCGCCGATACGCTCAACTACAAGCTCGTCGCCAAGCGGCTGCAGCAGTTCGTTGGTGAGTCGAGCTTCAAGCTGGTCGAAACGCTCGCGGAGCGAATTGCCGGAATCATCCTCGACGAGTTCGACGTCGCGTGGGTCAAGGTCACGGTGCACAAGCCTGGCGCGATAAGGGGCTCACGGGACGTTGGCGTCATCATCGAACGTGGCGAGATGCCGGGCTAGCGACATGGCGCGTGTTTACGTCAGTCTCGGCAGCAATATAGACCCGGAAGCGAACCTGGCGCTGGCCGTCCGGGTTCTGCGCGAACGCTACGAGGACGTGCAGCTGTCGCCCGTGTATCGCAACGAGGCCGTGGGTTTCGACGGCGACGATTTCGTGAACCTCGTGGCCGGTTTCGAGTCCCAATCTTCACCCCTTGCGATATGCGAGGAGATCGAGCTTATACATAATCTGGCCGGCCGCGACCGCAAAGGCGGAAAGTGGGAAGCACGTCCGCTCGACATCGACCTGCTTCTCTACAATGACCTGGTGATGGACGATCGGCCAGTACGCATACCGCGCGAGGACGTGCTCGAATACAGTTTTGTATTGCGTCCTCTCGCCGAGTTGGCGCCAGACCTCGTGCACCCGGTAACCGGCCGGACGATGCTCGAGCACTGGCAGGAATTCGACGCCTCGAGTCACCCGCTCGAAGCCGTCGACGTTGTTCTCTGAAGGAGTTCACATGCGCAAGTTAGCGGTACTTTTCCTCACGACTTTTCTCGTTGCCGGCTGCGGCAGCAGTTCCGACGACCCCGTCACGGGTCCGCCTACGGCGTGCAGCAATGACGGTCAGAAGCAGTTCGTTCTGGACGCGCTGTACGACTGGTGGCTCTGGAACGACATGCTGCCGGCGGATCGCAGTGAAATTAATATTGCCGATTACGAGTCGCCCTTCTGGCTGGTCGTCGAAGTGACGGAATTCTACGGTCCGAGGGACGCAATGGGCGAACCCATCGACCGGTTCAGCTACGTCGATTCACTGGAGGCCGACCAACAGTTCTTCGGCGCAGGCGAGTACGAAGGTTTCGGCTTCCGATGGGGCATAGAAGACGAGCAAGTAATGCGGGTGAAGGGCGTGTTTCCTGGCAGCCCGTCCGCAGCCGCGGGTTTCGAGCGCGGGCACGCCGTCGTCGCGCTCAACGGCCGCACCATCGCAGACATTTGGGCGACTGAGGGCGTGGTGGGGATTGGCACGATAACCGACGACAACGACACGATCGATTTCTCAGTCGAGCGCCTCGATGGCTCGACCTACAATGCGGTGATCACGAAAGACATCGTGACGATTATCCCGATACCCGAGTGGCGCACGATTAGCATTGGCGACGGTGTCCCGCCGGTTGGTTACATGCAATTCGAAGCCTTTGTCAGCACGGCCGACCCGGTATTCGACCAGGTCTTTGCCGAATTTAATGCGGCGGGCGTGAACGACGTCATCATCGACATGCGGTATAACGGCGGCGGACTTGTCGACACGGCCGAATTGCTCGGCGACTATCTTGGCGGCTTCGCCAACGACGGGCTCGTGTTCTCGAACACGGAATTCAACGCTGACAGGGCACCGCAGTACAATTCCACCGACCGCTTCTCGCGACGCGGTAACTCGCTCGACACGATGCGTCTCATTGTGATCGCCTCGGGAGGGACGGCGTCGGCCAGCGAACTCGTGACCAACTCGATGATCCCGTACGCCGACGTCTGGATCGTGGGCGAAAATACCTTCGGCAAGCCCGTCGGCCAGGTTGGCATCGACTTCTGCACCGACCAGATCCTGCGCCCGACGGCATTCAGGACGACCAATGCAAACGGGGACGGCGATTACTTCGACGGACTGCCCGTCGATTGCCCCGCTGAGGACGACTACACCATCCCGGTCGGTGACGTAAACGACCCGAGACTCGTTGCGGCGCTGTCAGTTGCAGAGACGGGTGCCTGCCCGGTCGTGGCCGCGCCGCTGGGCCAGCAGCTTCCGGAGATCAAGCCGCAGGTTCGCTACCCGTTTATGCGCGGCAGTGCGGCACGTGAGGCAGGGCTCTTGTAAGGACTACCAGCCGATCGAGCGACCGCCGTCGACGGCGATGATTTGCCCGGTGACATAGGGCGCGTCGCGAAGAAGGTACAGCACACAGCCGGCGATGTCCCCGGGCTCGCCGGCGCGTGCCAGCGGTACCTGTTCCAGGATCGCTTGCTGGGCGTTGTCCGACAGGCCGGCTTCAGGCCACATGATCGCCCCCGGCGAGACACCGTTCACGCGCACATCGGGTGCCAGGTCCTTGGCCAGTGATTTTGTGAGCATGGCGAGCGCCGCCTTGGCGGGCCCGTACACGAGATGATTACGCAGCGGCCGCTGCGCATGAATATCCACGATGTTGACGATTGCGCCACCCGCGTCGCGCAGGTGCGGAGCCGCTGCCTGCGACAGGAACAGCGGCGCCTTGAAGTTGCTGCCGACGAGGTCCTGCCAGTGCTCCTCCGTGATCTGTCCGAGCGGCGTCGGGTAAAAGGTCGAGGCATTGTTGACGAGCGCGTCCAGTCGGCCGCCCCACGCGACGACACTGTCCACGAGATGCGGCAATGCCTGCACGTCGAGCAGATCGGCCTGGAACGTTGCAGCGGAGTCGGCGCGCGATGCGTTGAGACCGGCGGCGAGCGCGTCGGCCTCCGCGGCCGAGCCGCGATAATGAATGGCAATACGTGCGCCTTCGGCGTGCAGCCGTGTCACAATAGCCGCGCCGATGCGACGCGCTGCGCCCGTCACGAGTACGACTTTTTCGGCAAACCTGTTCTCACTCATCACGCGATATTGACATGCAAATGGACCCGCCGCCATCGCTGCCCCTGCCGGATTTGGCCAGCGCTGCACACAGCGAACAAACCGCGCAGTACATCCGCGAGCGTATCGATGACGCTGGCGGCAGCATCAGTTTTGCGGAGTACATGCATCACGCGCTCTACGCTCCCGGGCTCGGTTACTACACGGCGGGAACCACGAAATTCGGTGCCGAGGGTGACTTCGTCACGGCGCCCGAGGTGTCGAGCGTCTTCGGACGTGTGCTGGCGCGACAGTGTGCCGAAGTGCTCGAAGCCGTCGACGGCGGCGCGATTCTCGAGTACGGCGCCGGCAGCGGCAAACTCGCCGTGGACATGCTAAAGGCGCTGCAGGCGCTCGATGACCTGCCCTCCGCTTACCTGATCCTCGAAGTTTCGCCCGACCTGCAGGAGCGGCAGAAGGCGTACGTGCACGACAAGCTTCCGCAACTGGCCCATCTTGTCGAATGGATCGATTCGGTGCCCGACTCGTTGCGCGGCGTCATCGTCGCCAATGAAGTGCTCGACTCGATGCCCGTCGAGCGATTCGTGCGACGCACCGACGGTGTCATGCAGCTTTGCGTCACCCATGCCGAGAGTGGGTTTGCGTTCGTGGAGGCGCCGGCGCCCGAGCACCTTGTACAATCCGTGGCGAAGATCGAGAGAGATCTTGGCGACGCATTGCCTGACGGTTACATGTCCGAGGTTTGTCTCGCGACCGGTCCCTGGATAGGCGGCATGGCCGCCGCGCTGCGCGAGGGCGTCGCATTCCTGTTCGACTATGGCGTTTCGCGACGGGAGTTCTACGCGCCATCCCGATCGTCCGGCTGGCTGCGTTGCTACTTTCGTCATCATGCGCATGACGACCCGCTGATCCTGCCGGGCATCCAGGACCTGACGGCCTGGGTCGATTTCACGCACGTGGCGGCCGTCGCAGTGGCGCAGGGCATGCACATAGCGGGCTACACGCCGCAGGCGCAGTTCCTGATGAGCGGCGGTCTCGAAACCGAAATGCAGGGCTTCGACGATCTGCCTCTGGAACGCCAGGTTGAATTGTCGCAGCAGGTGAAAACGCTTACCCTCCCGGGTGACATGGGCGAGCGCTTCAAATGCCTCGCGCTGCGCAAGGGCGACATCCCGGTACCGAGTGCTTTCGGCCTCACCGACAGGACGCACACGCTATGACGACACTGCAGATCGTGGTCCTTGCCATTGTGCAGGGCCTGACCGAATTTCTGCCGATCTCGAGTTCCGGTCATCTCGTTCTTGTACCGTATCTCGTTGCGTGGACCGACCAGGGACTCGCGTTCGATGTCGCCGTTCATTTCGGGTCGCTGATCGCGGTCGTCGTTTTCTTTCGCGACGATATCGCCGGCTTGCTGAAGGGCGGGCTGCAACTGGTTGGCGGCGATATGCGCTCGCCCCAGGCCTACATGGCGCTCGCGATCGGCCTTGGAACCGTGCCGGCAGCCGCGGCCGGGTTGTTGTTTGCCTCCTGGATCGAGGCCAACCTGCGCGACCCGTCAATCATCGTCTATACGCTGGCAGGCTACGGGGTCTTGATGGCAGCGGCAGATCGCTATGCCCGGCGGGACAAGGGAATTGCCGAGGTCCGGATTCGTGACGCCATGGTTATAGGCGTCGCGCAGGCGCTTGCGCTGATCCCCGGTACGTCGCGATCCGGCGTGACCATAACGGCGGGCAGGCTGCTCGGTTTCGAGCGCCAGGATGCAGCGCGCTTTTCCTTTCTCCTGTCGGCGCCGGTTATCTTGCTGGCGACCTTATACAAGGGCGCGGAACTGGTCCTTGGCGACAATGCAGTCGCCTGGGGCGAACTTGCGCTTGGCGTCGTGGTGTCGGCGGTCGTTGCCTACCTGAGCATCGAGTTCTTCATGCGCTTCGTGACGCGCATCGGCCTGGCGCCGTTCGCCATCTACCGCCTCATCCTGGCGGCCGTCATCCTCTACGTATTGGCAGGTACGGCATAAGTTGCCTTGAAATCGGCGACGGCATGCTGTCGAGCGCGCTGGATCGCCGTCGCGATCTTGCGCGCGTCGGTGTTTGCGGCAATGCCTTTTGCGTCGATTGCTGAAGCTGCTGCGAACGCGCCACGAAAGTAGGTCGCCTGTTCGTAGCGTCGATTCTCGAGGCCGGCACGACCGCGCGCATCCGCCTCGCAGGTGAGCAGGAACTGCTCGAACCGCTCTGGCCGACGAAACGCATCGGTCTTCTCGAGGACTTTCAACACGGTTTTCGGTTGCAGTTCAAATGCCCGATGCACGTGCGTATGGAATTCGGCAACCATGAGGCCAAGATCGCGGCAGGCATTGGGCACAGGCAGGCGCTCGGCCATTTGACGAATGAGCTTGCAGCCGCGGGTTTCGTGCCCGGGATGGCTCGGCAAGTCGGACTGGCGCGTGGTTCCCTTGCCGAGATCATGCACGAGCGCTGCAAAACGTACCTCGAGCGCGTCCGACAGGGCCTCGGCCTGGTCGAGCACCATCATGACGTGAACACCCGTATCGATTTCCGGGTGCCAGCGTTGCGGCTGTGGGACCCCGAACAGCGCATCGACTTCCGGCAACAGCACGCGCAGCGCGCCGCATTCGCGCAGCACCTCGAAGAACACGCGCGCGTTTTTGCCGGCAAGCGCCAGCTCGGTTTCTTTCCACACCCGATCCGGCAC
>Ga0316201_10003854_pt1 | contig 11175 bp, 10 predicted proteins | sample CS6wburrow_MG_FD_204516 | JGI IMG/M metagenome (GOLD analysis project Ga0316201, IMG submission 204516) | Coastal sediment microbial communities from Delaware Bay, Delaware, United States - CS-6 worm burrow | ecosystem: Environmental > Aquatic > Marine > Coastal > Sediment | place: USA... | reverse complement strand
GCAGGAGTGTCGCGCGCGGTGTTCAGCCTTCCGGCCGTCGCGCCCGAGATCGTTATCGACAAGCTCGACAAATACTCCGGCTTCATCGGCACCGTCTAGACGCGCACCTCGACGAGCGGGCTTCCGCGACCCGCTCTGACCATCGACGCAATGGAATCAGGTCTCGATCCTTCGAGATTTCCCTGACAAACTCAGCAACAACCCGACCCGACCTCCGACGCCGATAACGGCCCCGGTGCGGGGGCCATCTGGCCTATAGATGCCACAAGTTGAATGTGTTGCAATCTCATCACGAAGTGGGGAAGGACCAGTTGCGTCGCGCGCGGCGCACGAGGAGGAGACCAAATGAGTAGACGCCTACCCGCGTTTGGCGTTCTGGCAATCGGCGTGATAGTGCTGATTGTCCTGTTCGCCAACAACCTGTTCACCGTTGGTGGCGCTTTTGAAGAACTGACCGATTCGTTCCGGCCGATCATGACCGACGAGGCAATCGCCACCGCCCAAGCGGACGTTGCCGGCCTCGGAGCGGTGAGCGAAGAGTTCAACACCCAGGTGGCTCCCGCAGTTGCCGAGGCGCTTCAGATGTCCGGCGATGAGCTGAACACCTTCTTGGGAACCAGTTTTCCGGCGGTCGCGGCGGGGGTCGGGGCTCTTCCCGAAATCGTGCCCCAGTTCACCGACGTAGTGGGGTTGCTGGCTCAACAGCAGTCAAACTTCGAGCAGGCTGATGCCATCCCCAACGGCAGCCTCCCGGCGAGCTCCGTGCCCTGGATCCTCCTGTTGATCGGTGTCGGCGCCGTAGTCGTGGCCATTCTGATGCTTGGTAAGCGGGACTGGGCATGGCTGATCGCGGTGGGCTTTGGCGTTCTCGTCGTTGTCTTGTCGCTAGCCCTGTCGTTCCTCTCCAAGTCATCGGCGGCCGATGACCTGAACGATGCACTCAGGCCGGTGTACACCCAGGAGCTGGTGTCGGGTTCGGCCCAGGCTCTCGGTGTTGTCGGTGCGATGGGTGAGCAAATGCAGGCAGAGCTGCTACCGGCCCTCGCCTCGCAATTGCAGATGGGCGAAGCCGAAATGGAGGGATTCCTCAGCCAATTCCCGGCGACGGCCGCGGCACTCGAAGGTCTTCAGGACTCGCTTGGTCGGTTCCAAACCATGATCACGGCATTCGACAGCCAGCTCGACAACTACGACACGATCAAGAACACGGCGCTCTACCCGATCTCCCTGACCATTCTGATTGCCGGTTTGCTGATCATCGTCTGCGGCGTATGGATGTTCCTTGCCGAAAGGAACAAGGTTCCCGACCCGGTCGAAGCCGCCTAGCTAGACAAGTCCAACAGAACTACGAGAGGGTCCCGAGATCTTCGGGACCCTCTCTTGATGTCCAATCAGTGCCGCTGCCCGAGGATCGGCCCGGATCATGCGGCAGTGATCGGTTGCCTGGCTTGTCGGGGCACGGTTTCAGCTTCCTCAGTCTTTGCCGCCACGGGTACGGACAACGTGAACACTGTCCATCCGTCTTGTCGGCTCAGTTCTAAGTCGCCTTCCATCAGTTGCGCTAGTTTCCGTGCCACCGCCAAACCGAGACCGACCGAGGCGGGTTGCGTGGAACCGCTGTGCGCTCTGGCGTATGGTTCGAAGACGTGTTCCCGCATACTTTCGGGAACGCCTTCGCCGTTGTCTCGTACCTCCAGTCGCACGACTTCCGCGGCTTCCACAACATGGACTTTGACAATGCTGCCTCCGTACCGGTCGGCATTGGTGAGCAGATTGCGCAGTACCTGCCGCAGTCGCACGGGATCAGCCCACACGTCGACATCAGATTCGGCCGCTATCGAGAAGTCCACCCGACCGGAATGTGACGCCAGGACCTCACCGACGGCGGTACGGATCGACAGCGCTTCCGGTACCACCACAATGCTTCCCGTTTCCGCCCGAGCCGCGACCAGCAAGTCGTCGACGATATTGGCGACTTCCTGGCTTTGGTCTGCCAGGAGCTCGATGAGATCGTCTTGCTCTTGCTCGGTGAACTTGCCGTTGGCCTCATGCAGCTCGTGCGCAAACCCAAGAACCGCGGTGAGGGGGGTCCGCACCTCGTGGCTCACCGACGCGATGAACTCGTCTTTGGAGGCGACCAGCTCTTCGAGCCGCCCAATCGCATCCCGCCGCTCCCAGTACACACCGATCATTTCGGCGCCGACTCGCAGCAGTTGCTTCTCCTCTTCGGTCCAGACCCGGTCTGGGTCGGAGCAACTGAAACCAACATTGCCCACCCAGGAACCTTCGACCGTGATCGGGAGGACAACTTCGGAGAAGATCTGCGAGGCTCGGTAGATAGCCTCGGTTCTGCGGTCCGTTGCTTCCAGGCGGATCTCACACGCTTCACCACTCTCGAGAGCCTTCCGAGTGGATTCAGCCACGCGCCACGGGATGAGGTCCCAACCGGCCGGCTCCCCTCCCGGGGTGCGACGCAGCACGTCGCGCACGGTTGTGATCGTTCCGACCTGGTCGGGCTCCTTGTCTCCGATCGAGTCGAGGAACACCGATCGTGCTTCCACGCCATCAACCAGACTCAGCAGCGCTGTTCCCACCGGATCGGCGACTCCCCGTTTCAGCAACGCGCTCGATGCGGTGGACAGGGCTCGTTCCAGCCGCAGTGACCGTTCATTGGAGGCACTCAACGATCTGGCATATCCAACGAGTCGGGCCGTGGCGAAGGTCGCGCCCACAGCGAACACCGCAACGGCCGCAACTACGGCACCTGATCTGCCGAACAAGGCCAACATGGTGGTGGCTGCGGCGAGTGGGGCGACAACCAGGCACCCTGCCACGAACGCGACAAGTCGCCGGCCAGCTGCTGCCGGTGCTTGCGTTCCGTCCATGGTATTGGTCAAAGCCACGACTCCTCCATGAGTCATGAGTACACATCTAGCGCCTCTGTCGGCAGCCTGGCAGGCTGCGATAGTGGCCAATTTGTCGCTGTGGGATACTCCGCCAATGCCAAGACCGATCGGTTTCAGTTACACCCGCCGCAAGAACGGTGACGTTGTGATCGCCCACAACGGAATCCAGGCGACAGTCCTGCGGGGGACGGCGGCCCAGCGGTTCATTGCCAGGCTGGCGACGGCCGACGACCAAGAGACAATGGCCCGGGCCACCGGGAACTACAAGCGGGGCAATGAGAGCAAGCCCCGGTGAGCTAATCGACAGATGACGCGTGTTGCCGAATCCAGGTGTGCATTGCAATCCCCGACGCCACCCCGGCGTTGATCGAGCGGGTAGACCCGAACTGAGCGATCGAGTAGACCGCGGTGCACACCTGCTGCATTTCGGCAGACAGACCTGGTCCCTCCTGCCCGAACACAAGGACGCACTCACGCGGGAGCGCGGCCGTCTCCAGAGGCAGCGAACCGGGAAGGATATCGATGCCAACTACGGGAACGCGGGCCCCCTTGGCCCAGGACACAAAGTCGGCGACGGTCGGATGATGGTCGACATGCTGATAGCGGTCGGTGACCATCGCCCCACGGCGATTCCAGCGTCGCTTGCCGACGATGTGAACTCGGGCGGCAAGAAAAGCATTGGCATTGCGTACGACGGTCCCGATGTTGAAGTCGTGCTGCCAATTCTCGATCGCGACGTGGAACGGGTGCCGCCGAGTATCGAGATCAGCCACAATGGCCGCGCGAGTCCAATACCGGTATCGATCGAGCACGTTGCGCCGATCTCCGTGTGCCATCAGTTCCTTGTCGAGCCGTGGATCGTCGGGCCACGGTCGCGGGTGCGGGCCAACGCCGACTTCGGGTTCTGCCATGACCCCAAGGTTAGGTTGCCGGCTGCGGCCATTGTCATATGACATCTGTCATCGGGTTGTCATGGGGGTCATCCCTAATAGCCGTCGCCGCGCGACCGTGACACCTTGATGCCATGACAGCCACAACACCTCCCCCGGTACGAACCAAGCTGATCTTCTGGCTTCTGCTGGCCGTCCTGTCCGTGGCAATTGCCGAGGTGGCGGTCGGCTCTGCGCCTCTCGCCTTCGTGAACCCGATTGAGGCGGTGTTCCTGACCGTCTTCTACGGGTCCCACCTGCTGCTGTTCGCCTGGCTGGCATTCCGCAAAGGATGGCCATCGCTACCGACACTGTGGTTCGGTGGTGTTCTCTTCGGCCTGTACGAGTTCTATATCACCAAGGTGCTGTGGTCTCCGCCGTGGGGCGACGTGATCTCCCTGGGCCACATCGATATCGTCTCATTCGTAGTGCTGGCGTTCTTCTGGCATCCCTTCATGGCGTTCATCTTGCCCCTGGCGATTGGAGAGAGGATGGGCAGCACCACCGGCTGGGTGAGAAGTCTTCTGCCCACACCACGACGCCGTCGGGTGGTCGGAGGTGCGGTCGCGGCCGCGATCGTTCACGGGACATTGACCGGATCGCCGGAAGTAGCTTTCGCCTCGACGGCATCTGTAGCCCTAGCCGTTGCCGTCGCCGGCCGTTGGTGGCGACGCGACGGACGACAGCACCGTTGGGAGCTTCGCCAGCTTCTTCCCAACGCTCGTCAAGCGAGATTCATCGGGATGCTGCTTGCCGTCCAGTATGCCGTGTTCATCCCGACCTGGACCCCGGAGAAGATGCCGCCACTGCTCGGGCACGTCGTCGTGTGGCTGCTCTATGCCGGCTTTCTGCTGCTGCTCAGTTCGTCACTGAGACTATCGCAACAGGAATCGCCCACCGCGACGGTCCCCCTGACCCGTCCACCGCGGGGACGGACTGCCACGATCATCGCCGGCGGTTTCGTCCTGACCATGCTCGGCGCGCTGCTACCTCAGTCGATTGGGTTCATCCCGGTGTGGGGGATCGCCATCTGGGTTGGGTTACGCATGTTCTGGAGGTCCACCCGAACGGTGCTTGGTCAAGCGGCAGCGGATCAGCCGATGACTGCCGCTCGCCGGCCGTGACGACGACCAAGACCGTAGGTGGCAACGGCCAGTCCAACGGCGCCAACGCTGGCTGTGGTAGTTCGGATCACTTTGCGGGCAGTACGGCTGAATTCCACTATGGGCCAGCCCCGCCCCCGGGCAACCGCCTCCAAACCGTTATCCGGATTGACCGCAACCGGGTGACCGACAACCTCCAGCATGGGGAGATCGCTGGCGGAGTCGCTGTAGGCGTAGCAGAGCTCCAGGTCGTAGCCTTCCCGCTCGGCCACCTTGCGGATGGCGTCTGCCTTGGCTGGTCCGTAGCAAAACGGCTCTGAAAGCTCGCCTGTGTAGACGCCGTCTACAGTCTCGGCAACTGTGGCGATGGCTCCGGTCATGCCCAGTTCTTCGGAAAGGCGGTGCACAATCTCGATCGGGGAGGCGGTGACCATATAGGTGTCGCGTCCGGCTTCCTCGTGGAGACTGATGAACCCCTGCGATTCGTTGCGAACGTCTTCGAGCAGCCTCGGGATGATGTCATCACCCAATGCCATTAGATCTTCCTTGCGACTGCCCCGGATCGCCTCGAGGATCCGATCGCGGACCGCGTTCGCCTTCTCATCCGACGCACCGGTGAACCGAAACGTTATTGCCTTCCACGCATCCGCAAGCAGCTCGCTCGTTGGCATCATCCCGCTTTTCCAGGCGGCGTGGCCAAACACGAACGCCGACGATCCGGCGATGAGGGTTCTATCGAGATCAAAAAAGGCTGCTGCAGATCGATTCTCAGCCAAGTCTTCCCCTTGGTTGCTCCAAGCCACGTTACCCGGCCGCCGCCGCCGCTTGCATCGCCCTCTCCAGCGTGAGGATGACGACCGAATCCGACTCACGCACGATGGTTGCGGCCGGCGGCGCAGGTACGATTCCATCATGGATCTGGACGATCGCCGCAGGGCCCTGGTCATCGACGTCTTGCTTGCGCTCGGACTCTTCGTCTTTGCACTTGGTTCGGTAACGGTTTGGGAAGCCGGTGACACCACCACCCGCCAGCCGGATCAATGGGGCTACACCCTGATCGGACTCCAAACGCTTCCCTTGATTTGGAGACGACGGGCTCCGGTGTCCGTGTTGACCCTCACCATTATCGGATTCATCGTCGATCGCGGCTTGAACTACCCCGGCTCGTGGGCGATATTCGGCATCTCGATCGCCATCTACACCGTCGGTGCCCAGCTCGAGCCGAAGCGTTCGCTACTGGTCGGCGGAATCACCATCGACGTCGTCCTGCTGTGGACCGCGATCGGGATCCTTGTCTACGACGTGGAAACTCTGGCGCTGCTCAGCGAGCTGGCCGTTCTAGGTTTCCCGTTGCTGGTCGGTAGGGAGTCCTATCATCGGCAACGCCGCATGGTGGATCTCGAGGCGCGGGCGATTCGGGCGGAACATGAACGAGAACAACGAGCCGCGGAGGCCGTGGGCAACGAGCGGATCCGGATCGCCCGGGAGCTCCACGATGTTGTCGCCCACGAGATCACAGTCATGACCGTGCAGTCGGCCGGAGCCAGACGGATCATGGACGACGATCGCCGGCAAGCGGCCGAGGCCATGGAGTCCGCCGAAGCGGCAGGACATCGTGCCCTGACGGAGATGAGACGGCTGCTGGGAATGCTGCGCACCGCCGATCCCAAGGCGACGGCACCGCAGCCCGGCCTCAACGCAATTGAAGACCTCGTCGAGCAAATGCAGACCGCAGGATTACCTACCGAACTCAACGTATGCGGAGAGCAGCGGCCGCTCCCGGCAGGCATCGACCTCAACGCCTATCGCATCATCCAGGAGTCGCTCACCAACACTCTCAAGCATGGTGGCCCCAACGCCCATGCCTCGGTGCGGCTCGACTACCAGCACGACAAGCTGGCTTTGGAGGTCGTCGACGACGGGCGCGGCGCCGCGGCCACGCCTTCCTCCGACGGCCAGGGGTTGGTCGGCATGCACGAGCGGATTGCTCTTCTCGAGGGGTCGATGCAAGCCGGTCCTCGCCCCGGTGGCGGGTTTCGGGTGGCGGCGAAGATCCCAATTCCAGCCTGATGAAGAGCTTGCGCGTACTCATTGTTGATGATCAAGCCCTGGTGCGAGCGGGTTTTGCGATGATTCTTTCGGTGGAGAAGGACATCGAGGTGGTTGGCGAGGCCGCTACCGGGGTCGAGGCTCTCGCCGTTGCCCGGGAGCAGAACCCGGATGTCATTTTGATGGATATCAGGATGCCGGAGATGGATGGCATCACCGCCACCCGCGAGCTTTGCGAGAACCGTCCCGCCGATCCGACCTGTCCCCGAGTGATCATCCTGACGACATTCGACTTGGACGACTACGTGTACGACGCGCTCCGGGCTGGAGCAAGCGGCTTCCTCCTCAAGGACACTCCCCCGGATGACCTGGCGAACGCCATCCGGGTGGTGGCGGCCGGAGATGCGCTCCTGTCCCCGTCGATCACCCGCAAGCTGTTGGGCGAGTTCACAAAAACCCCGGCGGCTCCGCAACCCCACGACGGGCTCACCGACCTCACCGAGCGGGAGGAAGAGGTGCTGCGTGAGTTGGCGCGGGGTCTGTCTAATTCTGAGATCGCCGACGCGCTCTACGTGTCTGAAACCACCGTCAAGACCCATGTCTCGCACATACTCACCAAGCTGGAGCTGCGCGATCGGGTGCAGGCCGTCGTCGTGGCGTACGAATCGGGTCTCGTCATTCCCGGCGATTCGTAACCTCCCAAACATTGGGTTGGTGCCATATAGACTGGCCGGGTGAATCAGCCTCCGGCACATGTGCTTGACCGCTTGACCGCGAAGCTGCGACGATCGTATTGGCTTCTGCTGATCCCGCTTATCCTGGCTGCGCTCTTCGAGCTTGCGCTGGTGGTGTGGTTGGACCGCGATGCGAGCGTGGGGCGGGAAGTCTGGGTCAACGGGGTCAGGGTTGAGGCGGAGGTCACCGCCATGGTCGACAGACTGCTGTCCCCCGCCGAGTTGGAAGTCCGCTTCGACTGGCAGGGAACCGAGCAGATTGCGACGATCCCACCAGTTTGGGCGCCTCCACTGCAATGGCAAACGTGGGACTCCTCGATGGTCGGCCGGACCGTAACCATCATCTTCGATCCGGACCACGCCGCTCAGGTGAGGCTTCTGGAGCAGGGAAGGGTCAGCCCGTTCGTAGTGCCGCTGACGATCCTCGGCTTCGTCGTTGCCGGAGCCATAGGGACCGGCTGGGCCCGGGTCCGGGATGCTCGGGCGGCGATCCGCTCAGCAAGTTGGATTCCCGTTTTGGTTGAGACTCAGTTCAGTCGGTTTCGCCCGGTTCCAGTGCTCCGGCCGATCGGCAACACAACGGTCCTAGTGCGAATGAGACGACCGCAACTCGGTCAGGGCAGTGGCTGGGCTGTTCGCCACAAAGACACCGCGGTGGTGGTGCATGGACCGACCGAGACTGCGATCACCGCCAGACTCCGGTGGCGCCATTCCCGCGACAGGCAGTACCTGACCCCCGCAGCGAGCCTGCCCGAACCCGGGTAGTCCTCGCACTGCTCCGCGTCCTTCTGCCCGTAGGAACAAAAAGGGACCGCCCCGCCGGGCGGCCCCTTTTTCGTTCCGGTTCGCCGCCTACTCGTACGAGATGGCCTCGAGGATGTTCAGCTTGGCGGCTCGGCGAGCCGGCAAGATCGCAGCGATCAACCCGGCGACTGCACCGAAGATGACCAAACCCACGATCTGCACAGCCGGAATCGACAGAACGTCGATGCCCTGGGCTGACAGCGCCCCGGTCACAACTACGCCGAAGAACAACCCGACGATGATGCCAAGGATGGCGCCGATGATGGCCACGATCATGGCTTCCCACCGGATCATCCGCCGGATCATCCTGCGACTCATGCCGACGGCTCGCAACAGGCCGATCTCTCTGGTCCGTTCGAAGATCGAGAGGGCCAGCGTGTTGGCGATACCAAACACGGCGATGATCACAGCCAGGATCAACATCGCATTGAACAAAACCAACAGCTGGTTGATCTGGTCCTCCTGCGACTTCCGATACTCGGCTTGATCTCGCACCTCGGCATTGGGATAGTCCGCCGCGGCTGCGTCGATCACTGCCCGCGACGTCTCCAGCGAAACTCCATCGGCTGTCTTGACCGCAAGAACGAAGTCGACGTCGGTGCCAAACCCTTCGAAGTTCTCTTCGTAGAAGTCGAGGTCCACCAGGAAGTTCGCCTGGACAACACCGGCCTCGGTGAAGGTCCCAACGATTTCGACCTGCTGGAGGCCGGTGGTGGCAAAGCCCATCGGGATGGTCTCCCCGATCGCCCAGCCTTCCTCGTCGAAGATCTCGTCGACAACCATGACGCCGCCTTGCCCAAGCGCCGCGATGCCGCCCGGACTTGCCCCCAGGAAGATGGTCTGGTCAACGGTGTCTGTGTTGATCCCCATGAGGAACTCGTCAGAACCGTTGCGATCCCAGAAACCGAACCGCAACGGAGTCACGGCCTCTATCTCGGGAGCGGCAGCGAGCTCTTCGCCCAGCGCCGGACTGAAGCCACCGCTGAAGCCGGTGACGCTGACCACGTAGTCGGCACGCAGACCCTCTTCGATTGCGGCCCCTGCCGATGCCTTGATGGAGTCTCCGAGAACGAAGAAGAATGCAACCAGCGCCAGGCCAATCATCAGTGCAGACGCGGTCGTCGCGGTGCGTCGTGGCTTCCGCACCGAGTTCTCGACGGCAAGGGTGCCGGTGAGATTGTCCATGCCGGGTAGCGGCCATCCGATGAACCTGGCGAGGGGCTTCACGATCAGTGAACTCAACATGCTCACCGCCAGGAAGACCAGCAGCGCACCTACTCCAACCGCAGTCAGCTCGTTTAGCGGTCCGAGATCCAGAATGTCGCCGAACAGGCCATTCAGGATCAGCGCCAAACCCGCGGCGAGCACTACCGAACCGATGATGGTGCGGCGGCGATCCGACATGCGCAGCCGAACGTCCACGTCCTGAAGCGCCGCTACGGGCGGGATCCTGGCGGCGCGGATGGCCGGCAACACGGCGGCGGCGACGGTGACGCCCAGGCCAACTGCCACTCCAACAACGATTGTGCGCATCGCCAACGGCGCCGTGGTGGACGGGAGGTCGAAGCCAATGGCCGCCATGACACTGGTCAGACCCTGGGCAATCACAAAGCCGAACGCAATCCCCAGTATCGAGGCGACGATGCCAACGATGATGGCTTCGATAACGACCATCCACACCACCTGACCCCCGGTGGCACCGACGGCTCGCATCAACGCCAGCTCCTTTTGCCGCTGGCGGACGATGATCCTGAAGGTGTTCTGGATGATGAAGGACGCCACGAAGACGGCAACCAGGGCAAAGACCAACAAAGCTGTCTGCAGAAATCCAAGGCTCTCGGAAAGAGCCTCAGACTGGTCGGCAGCTTCATCAGCAGCGGTTACCGCCTCGACCCCTTCGGGAAGCACCGTTGCGATGCTGTTCCGCAGGAGATCGGGGCTGGTCCCCTCGTCGGCAATTACAACAATCGATGAATACTTGCCTTGCAGGTCGAACACCCGCTGGGCCGTACCGAGGTCGAACGCAGCAAAAGTGGCCCCGGCGAGGTTGTCAGACTCCCCGAATCCGATGACGGCAACGATCTCGTATTCCTCGACGATCACGGGTGTCTGAACCTTGACGGTATCGCCAACTGCCAGATCGTTGTCCTCGGCGGTTTTGGCATCGATGGCGACCTCGCCCGGCATCTCCGGAGCTCGCCCCTCGCGAATCGAGACGTTCCCGGAAAGGCGCAGATCCTCCGTGACCGATCCTCCGATCGTCGGCGGGCCGGTTGGGACGATCGCCTCACCTGCTTTGTCGTAGATGACGGCAAAGCCACCAACTGTGCCTTCCGCCGCCTGGACCCCAGCGACGCCCAGCACGGCGTCCAACACGGCTTCGTCGATAGGTGGCGGTCCACTGAATCCCACGTCGAATTCGCTGACACCTTGGACGATGACGTCCTGTCCCTCGAATACGTCGTCGAAGAGTTGACTGAATGTGTCGTCGATAGTGTCTGTGAAGATGAAGGTGCCGGCAATAAAGGCAACGCCGATCATCACCGATAGCGCAGTAAGCGCCAGGCGCAGCTTGTGCGCAAACACCGTTTTGAGTGCAGTACGAATCATGACGTTACGCTCCGAACTGCCTCATGCGATCGATCACACT
>Ga0316201_10003852_pt1 | contig 11176 bp, 7 predicted proteins | sample CS6wburrow_MG_FD_204516 | JGI IMG/M metagenome (GOLD analysis project Ga0316201, IMG submission 204516) | Coastal sediment microbial communities from Delaware Bay, Delaware, United States - CS-6 worm burrow | ecosystem: Environmental > Aquatic > Marine > Coastal > Sediment | place: USA: Delaware... | reverse complement strand
CATGATGTAACGGAAGTATATTGATGATATGATCATTTTCCGACCAATGCCATGCTTCCACCAATGATTGGATCTGGTGATTGATGTTGTTATGAGTAGTTATTACTCCCTTGGGTTTACTCGTGGTGCCACTGGTGTAAAGGATCATGGCTTTACGATCAGCTGATATTTGCGGAAGTTTTATTTTGCTGTTATGATTGTTTTCGTCAATATTGATCAACCTCAAAGACATTTTTTCTGCCAAAGGACTCAATTGGTCAAGATATCGATTATTGGTAATCAATACTTTGCTGCCTGTATCCTCTAATACATATTTGATGGATTCCAGAGGATGACTGGTATGGAGTGGAACAGCGATGCCCCCGGCTTGCCAGATGGCCCATTGAGTAACGGTATAGTGATATTCCCTTCCCATCATAAAAGCAACCGGTGCTTCTTTCAGATCTTCAGAGTTTAAGAGAAGTGATCTTGCCAGTGCTTGAGAATCCTGAAGCAATTGCTCATACGAATATTCCTGTCCATCAGAACATATGGCTATGCGATTAAGATGCCTGGATGCTCTATTTATTACTTTCATAACTATTGATGACTCCAGTTATCAGGATCAGAACTGTCATTGGGTGAAAGTCCCAGTATATCTCCATCGGTGTTGACTCCCAGGCCTAGAACGGTGCGATTGGCATAGTTGAAATAACTGACCACCTGATTGATTTCCAATATCTCTCCATCATTGAAATACTCCTGGAGCATTTCAATTTCAATTTTCTTAAACTCTTTAAAATCCCCACATCTGAGGGTTAAAGAATAGGCATATGAAATGGCACTATTGTAAGGTTCTCCTAAAAGATGTTTGACATCATCCAGATCATCAGAATGAATGGCATCCCATATGTTCTGAGCTCTTTCATCATCTTTCAACAGTCGTTTTAATCCTTCAAAATGATGCCTGACACAATAGTCACATTTGTTTAAATGAGATACATAGACTCCAAGGGTTTCAAGGAACCACTTGGGAAGAGTATTATCTGTATGATGTAATACATTCTTATAAAGGGCCATATGGCCGGTAAGGGTGTGGGGTCTTAAACTGTGAGCCTGGAGAATATTGTCAATGTTCCCATTCGGGCCTTTTACCCTGTCGTAGATCTTTTTCAGTTTTGGTCCGGCTTCTTGATAATCTATGGTTTTTATCCAGGTCATTGTTGAATGATTTTATGAGCGATTTTATTTAATAATTCGATGGTAGAATTCAGGTCTTCTTGTGTGGTTTCAGGTGATATGGTACACATCCGCAATACGGTCCGGTTATTCAACCGTGTGGTAATGATCATAGCATAACCTGTATTGAGGATTTCATTGGAAATCGATTTATTGAGAACGTCCAGGTCATATCCTTCTGCTGTAAATCTGAAATTGATGATGGCCAGTTTGGCGGGAGAAATGATTTCCCATCCTGGCAGGTTGCATAATATAGACTCAACATATTCAGCACATTGTATACCATGAGTTATGGCTTTTGCAAATGCATTTAATCCAAATGTTTTCATCGTCATGTAAAGCTTCAAGGCCTTAAAGGACCTGCTCAATTGTACCCCATGATCGTAATAATTGATTTCTTTTAGCTCACGAATGGTATCGAATAGGTATTCAGCCTTTACGGTAAATGTATCATAAAGGTGCATCCTGTCTTTCACGATTAAGCAACCACACTCAAAAGTTTGAAACCACCATTTATGAGGATCCAGTGTTATGGAATCAGCCAGTTCAATCCCTTTGATCTCATGTTTATAATCCTCTGATAGAATGGCAGCAGCTCCATAAGCGCCATCAATGTGGAACCATGCATTGTATTTTCTGGCTATGGAAGACAGGGTTTTAAGGTCATCCACAGCTCCGGTATTCGTGGTTCCTGCGTTTCCAATAATACAAAGAGGTTTAGATCCATTTTTGAGGTCTTTTACAATTTCCAGTTCTAGTTTTTCTGTATCAATTACAAATGAATCATTGGTCTCAACAGGTTTCATCTGGTTGGGCCTGAAACCAAGTATCTTTAACCCTTTGGCCATGGAAGAGTGGGTCTGATCAGAATAGTAGATCATGGCTTCTTCAGCTTCATTATCCAATATAACTTTCCGGGCAGTTGCAACGGCAGTAAGATTGGCCATGGAACCTCCGCTTAAAAATATGCCTCCTGATCCTTCCGGAAAATCAAACATCTGACATAACCACCTGATTGTAATTGTTTCAATCATTGCCGGGCCGGACCCTGCCAGCCAATGTCCCACAAAGGCATTGTAACCGGAAGCCATCGTGTCTCCCATCACACTCATAAAGTGAGCTGGACTAGGTATAAAAGAATAAAACCTGGGATGACTGGTATGAACTATAGTTGATGCAATGAATTCATTTAATTCTGTGATCAGTTGCTCCGGATCTGAAGGATTTAAAGGTAAGTTCGGATCTACCTTTTGTTCCAGTTCATCGTAGGATAGGGTATAATTGGTTCTCTTTTCTGGCAAGCCATCAAGATGATCTACGATGTGATCTATTACCTGATAGCCTAAAGCTCTCATTTTTTCTTTATCCAGATGTAAAGGATTGGTCTTCATTAAAGTTTTGATTGCCTCCAAGGTTAATGAATTTATCCGATATTTCTAAAAGCCTGTATAAGGAATTGTTGAGGTATGACTTAAGATCTATACTTTAACACAAATATGAATAACAATGAATAAGCTACTTACAACAGTTAAAGGATTGACAATAATTGCTTCGATATTACTATTGTTGGGAATGATAGTTTATTCATTCCATTTGTTGTCAGGTGCAATATTGATACTTGCGGGAGGAATGATTGGCTCTCTTGCTTTACTGGCTGTATTTAAGAGATAAAAAAAAGGCCACCTCCTAAGAGATGACCTTCCATTGAGTCATTATAAATTGATCAAATTATTCTTTGACTAGTTTTTGCGTAGACACCTCTTCTGAAGTTTCTACACTTATCAAATAAAGACCAGTATTGAGGTCTGAAATATTTAGATCCGTCGTTATATTCTGTGGCCTTACTACTCTTAATAATTGACCTGTGATGGAGTAAATTCTTATGTTTTTAATTTTTTCATCGGCGGTGATTGTTACCATGTCAGTCGCTGGATTAGGTGTCATTAAGAAATCCTCATCAATAAGATCTCTTGGTCCTCTCAATGTAGGAGTTTCAATTAATTCAATGGTCTGAGAAGAACCTATTGATCTTGCTCCTGTAATTCCAGTTAAAGTCACAGCATCAATGTACACCCTATCAGCATTACCACTTGCATCACACTGGAATCTGAATTGTGCACCATTACTGAGATTATATTGGCTAGCATCTAAAGTCACGGTTGCAACATAGAATGAATTATTAGAAAAGCTTGATCCGCTTGCATAAGTTGCAACGGTCTGCCATCCGCTTCCGTCATTAAACCTTACCCAGAAATCTTCTCCATTTTCCATGGAATTAGGGTAGAAGTAAAACTCTAATTCTACCTGATCGTATCCACTAAGGTTGTAACCGGAAGAGGTCATTGAAGAAGCAGTTCCTGAATTATCTCTGATTCTGATTGAATAGCTACCTTCCCAACTTCTTGTTCCGGAATATCTGTAACAATCACTTCCACCATCTTGCCATCCATCCCATCCGGTCTCAAAGAAATGAGCAAAGACAGTTGTACTTCCTCCTGGATTACAAGGTGGACAATCCGGGCCTCCACAGTCTACTCCTGTTTCATCTCCATTCTGGATGCCATCGTTACAGGTTGGACAAGCTAGACAATCCGGGCCACCGCAATCCACTCCGGTTTCACTTCCGTTCTGAACGCCGTCATCACAAGTAGGGCATGCAGGGCAATCCGGGCCTCCACAATCTACGCCTGTTTCCAGACCATTTTGAATTCCGTCAGAACAGGTCGGAGTGGGGCCTCCACCAAGGCAGAAATTAGTGTTTTCTGAAGATCCAAATGATCCTCCGCTTGCAAGGGTCGAACCTCCACTGGTTAAAGTGTATGATCCATTTCCATAAGCACAACATATTCCATCACCATAAGAATCAAAGATGGTAAAGTCATAACATCCATCAGGAAGGCATTCTGTTACTTGAACAGTACTTCCATCCGGTTGGCTGCCATAAGTTCCACCTAAAGCAACAATCACACCACCGCTATTGGTAATCTGCCATGAGGTTTCTTCCGGGTAGTTGTCTAAGTTAATGGTTACAACTACTTCATTATCGTTACATCCTGATTGACAAGGTGGACAATCCGGACCTCCGCAATCAACACCTGTTTCATTTCCATTCAGGATACCATCATTACACGTAGGTGCAGGGCCTTGTCCACAACCATTTGAAGAAACTAAACTGGCCCTTGCTCCTCCTGGTGAAAATAAAGCCTGCATTCTTGATTTTTGACCCTGAGTGAACAAGTTCATACAACCATCATCAGAGTAATCCATGTAATTCTGAACCATATCGGTTGATCCACAACTTACATGACCGATAGCACACCCATAATTAGGTGCATCGGAAGCAGGAGTATCAGATACAAAATCATCAACACTACAACCACCATCTCCCCAGATGTGTCGCAGGTTCAGATAATGACCTACTTCGTGAGTCATGGTCCTTCCTAGATTAAAAGGAGCTGTCGCCGTTCCGATGGTTCCGAAGTATTGGTAATCATTTACAACTCCATCTGTGGCTGCAGGTCCTCCGGGAAACTGAGCATATCCTAGTATTCCTCCGGAGATATCACATACCCATACATTAAGGTAGTCGCTTGCTGGCCATGCATCTTTTCCTCCAGAACTGTTAAACTTCACCTGATCATTCGTACCAAAAGAAGTACGAGAAGTTGATGTTCTTGTGATACCGTTGGTAGCATTTCCATTGGGGTCCACTGTAGCCAGGCAGAATTCAATCTCTGCATCAGCAGATTGTGTCCAGATTCCATCTGCATCGCCGTTGAGCCTTCTGAAATCTTCATTTAATACCTGAATCTGCGAATTGATCTGGGCATCACTGATATTTTCAGTACTGTTGTTATACACTACATGCACAACCACCGGTATCGTTATGACAGCGCGTTGATTATCTGGATTTCTCAGAAAATATTGGGTGTGTTGCTCGATCTGTTCAAGCATCTGTTGGCGTTGGGGGTTTTCTTGAATTTGAAGGTTGAGGTACTCCATGGCTCCACAATCTCGTTGTGCATCCACGCTCACACTTAGGCATAGGAATGCCATGAAGGAAAGGTAAATTTTCAATTTCATAGTTTAGATTTTACTTTAATACATTAGAAAAAATATACACACTTAAAAATACTGCATTGCAAATAATAAAATTTTTTAAATCCTTACAATAGCAAAGTAAATTTTATTTATCTGCTAATTATTCAGGGTAATTACCTATTTTTTATTTCAGGGTAAAATTTTATTTCCTATTGTCAGTATTTTTCTGATCTGAAAATAAAAATCCGGGTAACTCAACTGAGTTACCCGGATTAACATTCGTTTATTCTTCACCCTGGCAATACATTACCAGGAGTAATTAAGAGGCGATTATTCTCCGCCAAGTTGCTTTATGCTTCCTCCAGACCATTTGCCTGAATCAAGTTCTTTCTTTTTAGGATTTCCTTTATACCTGACAGTTGCTCCACTTGATGCGTCAGCAACCAATCTTTCAGTTGCCCATACTGTTGCCGTTGCACCACTGCTTACGTCAACATTGGTATACTTCGAAGCCATTTCCCTACCTCTATAAGTAGCACCACTGCTTACATCCACTTCCTGATCATCAGTGGATCCAGATAAACTACATGTTGCACCTGAGCTTACATCGACAGTCAGGTCTTTGGTCTCAACTTCAACTGAAACGGTAGATCCTGAGCTGACATCTATATCCATTTCATTAGTTACAATTCTATCTTCTCCTCTTATCGTAGATCCTGCTGAAGCATCAATAGATTCAAGAGTTGAAAAATATAAATCGATGTCTGCTTTTCCATTGTTATTGCCCCAGTTCAGCATTTTACTTTTAAACTTAATGGTCAATACGTCTCCTTTTACCTCAGTAATAAGGTCATCATAGTCACCTCTCTGCATATCGATGTCAGCTTTTGAATCGCTTGATTTGATCAAGGTAACTTTTATTCCTCCTGATACACGGAGTTTGCTAAATGAATCTAAGTCTCTAGTTTGGGAGTAAGCGGATGTGGTAGCCATGAAGCAGATCATGAGTCCCATTAATAATAATCTCATTTGTATTGATTTTTAAGTGAATGATTTAAATACTTACACTCGTAAGGACAGACTCCAATGCTATGGGTTGCATCATTCAATATAAAAATATTTCTTCAATTGCTTTTTCTACTTTCTCAATACTTGGAATGAACGCTTTCTCGAGCGTTTCATTTAGAGGAATTGCAGGCATATTTATTGACCCTACACAAGTAACCGGGGCATCAAGATATTCAAAACAATGTTGTTGTATCTTACCAGCCAGGGATTGTGCGAAACTTCCATCAATAGATTCTTCTGTGATACACAATACCTTCCCGTATTCTTTGACCTTATCATAGATCAGGGATTCATCTAATGGGAATAATGTTCTGATGTCAAGGATTCCGACTTTGTCTGGAAATTTTTTCGCTGCATTCAGACTCCAATGTACTCCCATTCCATAAGTAACAATTAGTACCGAATCACCTTTTCGGGTATGGTAGTCAGGTGATTCTAATACCATGTTACCTTTGCCGAAAGGCAATTCATAGTCATCAGAAGGTAACACTGACCTTGCGTACTCGGTTCCTTTAACTTTACTCCAGTACAAGCCCTTGTGCTCAAAAATTACAACAGGGTTAGGATCGTGGTAAGCGGACTTCAACAATCCGAATAAGTCTGCACCGTTACTTGGATAGGCTATTTTCAGGCCTTTGATCTGATGAACAACTCCTTCTACCGATGAAGAATGGAAAGGTCCTCCACTTCCATATGCTCCGATTGGAACTCTCAATATCATACTCACCGGATACTTGCCGTTACTGAGATAACAACTGCGACTAACTTCAGTAAATAATTGATTTATGCCAGGCCATATATAATCAGCAAATTGAACTTCAACTATGGGCTTTAACCCAACAGCTGACATTCCCACGGTACTGCCTACGATAAAAGCTTCCTGGATAGGAGTGTTAAATACACGATGATCTCCAAATTTCTGAGCAAGCGTCGCTGCCTCTCTGAATACTCCTCCTAGTCTTCCACCGACATCCTGGCCATAGAACAAGCACTCCCTGTGTTCTTCCATTATCCGTTGTATCGCAATAAGTGCACAATCTACCATTACCTTCTCTTCTCCAAGATCAGGGGTACGAACCCCTTTTTCCTCCGTTACAGGTGTAGGTGCAAATGCATTTTTAAATACATCTTCCGGTGCAGGATCAGGTGCTTTTCTTGCTTCCACAATGGCACGACTTACTTCTCCCTTCGCATCTCCTATGATGTTCTCTATTTCTTCAAGTTCAACTCCCTGTTGTCTAAGCAATTCAATCATTTTAGGATATGGATCCCGCTTTTTATCTTCTTCCAGGTCATCCCGATACCACTCTTTCCTGACACCTGAGGTGTGATGATTAAGCAATGGAACAGTGGCATGTAGTAAGAATGGCCTTCTTTCTTCTCTGATGGTCCTGATGATTCTCTTAACAGTGAGGTAGGACGCTTCAAAATCTGAACCATCTATTGATACAGCCTCAAGCCCCTTAAACCCTCTCGCATATTCATAAGCATCCATAGCCCTGATCTCATCAGCGGTAGCAGAAATATCCCATTCATTGTCCTGCACAAGGTATAAGATCGGAAGTTTCTTTAAAACTGCCATCTGAAATGCTTCGGCTACTTCTCCTTCTGTAATGCTTGCATCTCCGAGTGAGCACACAGCTAGCGGTGCTTCTCCCTCGTCCCATTCATCCATGCCTATTTCTTCCCGGTAGTCCATACCCATGGCCACACCTGTTGTAGGAATGGCCTGCATTCCAGTTGCACTGGATTGGGTAGGTATTTTTGGCTTGTCATCATCCTTGAGGCTGGGATGAGAATAATATGCTCTGCCTCCAGAGAATGGATCATCTTTCTTTGCCATCAATTGCAACATCAGATCATATGGCTTCATCCCTATGGAGAGCAATAATGCGTCATCCCGGTAATATGGAGCTACATAATCTTGAGGTTTCAATTGCATACCCACAGCAATCTGGATGGCTTCATGGCCTCTGGATGTGGCGTGGACATATTTAGAAACTTCTTTAAAATTGGCTTCAAACATATCAGTCATTGACTTGGCCAATGACATGGTGTAGAAAGCCTTAGTTAATACTTTATTTTTAATTCTGTGTTTTTTCTCCAATGCTAATGTGGTCATAGGGTTAAGCATTTAAAAATCCATTGATGGCATCTCGAGCATGAGTGGAGAGCACTAATCTGCCACTTGTCTGTGCCCTTTCAATTAATAATTGATCCCAGTGATCTGTATTGTGCCAGAAAACTTTTTTTAATTCTTTAAGTGCTGCGGGATTGGAACCATTGAGAATGTTAAGAAAATGATCTATGTATTCATCCATTTGTTCTGTAGAATCAAATGCTTCCTGGAACAGCCCCTTTGATTTGGCCCATTGTGCTGTCTGCCATTCTGTGGCATTCAGAGCCATCTGAGAAAAAGCTGATAGTCCTATTTTCCTTTCTACAGCAGGTCCTATTACAAAGGGTCCTATTCCTACTGCAAGCTCACTTAATTTTACAGAAGCATACTTGGTAGCGATGGCATAGTCACACGCCGCTGCAATTCCTACTCCTCCTCCTACGGTTTTTCCTTGGATTCTACCGACAACGATCTTGCCACAGGTTCTGATGGCATTGATCACATCAGCAAAACCCATAAAGAAGTGCTTTCCTTCATCCTGATTTTTAATAGAAGCTAATTCATTAAAACTCGCACCTGCACAGAAAGTCCGATCTCCACCTGATTTCAGAAAGATAATATTGATGTGGTTTTTATAGCCCTCTGCAATAATTTGATCTCTCAGATCTGCAAGCAGATGACCAGGTAAGGAATTGTGAGCAGGATGAAAAAATTCAATGATGGCAATTCCATCCTTTTCTTCTGATCTTACATATGGTTGTCTATCCATTTTTCTTTTTTACCATGGTTAATATGGTGGCAATGGCCACAGTTTCATCTTCTTCATCGTATACATCTACCAGGAATTTTACAATCCCTTTGGGAATGTCTTCTTCATCTCTGGTTTCCTGATCCATCTTTTCTTTTACAGTCAATCTTACACCTATGGTCATGCCTGCGTATACAGGCTTGGTAAATCGACATTCCTCAAGTCCATAATTGAGTAGAACAGGTCCCTTGGCTGGATCAACAAATAATCCTGCAGCAGCTGAAAGGATAAAATATCCATGGGCTACTCTTTTCTCAAAAGTGGTTCCTTCAAGAGAAGTTTCATCTGTATGTGCATAGAAATGATCCCAGGATACATTGGCAAAGTTAATGATATCAGCTTCTGTAATGGTCCTTTTATGTGTAATGATGGTATCACCTACTTTAAGTTCTTCAAAGTGTTTCTGGAAAGGATGTTTTCCGGGATCCTTGTACTTGCCTCCGTATTGGTATTGGGAGGTGATCTCCGTTAAAGTAGTAGGGCTACCTTGAATGGCACATCTCTGAAGGTAGTGTTTTACCCCTCGCATGCCACCCATTTCTTCTCCTCCACCTGCACGACCGGGGCCTCCATGCACCAACAATGGAAGAGGAGATCCATGGCCTGTACTCTTGGTAGCAGATTCTCTATTCAATACCAGTATGCGTCCATGATAACTCGCTGCTCCTAAGACGTAATCTCTGGCAATGTTGTCATCAGCTGTAACAATAGAAGAACACAATGAACCTTTACCCATTTTAGCAAGATCGATGGCATCCTCAATAGAGTTGTATGGCATTAGGGTAGAAACAGGCCCGAATGCTTCTATGTCATGGACTTTAGTGTTAGAGAAAGGATTGTCATTTCTCATGAGTATGGGTGCCATGAAAGCTCCATTCTCAGTTTTATTGCCGATCGTGTCCACCTTGTCCAGGTTGCCAAAGACAATAGATGACTCTGTCAATAATTCCTCTACCTTCTCTTTCACTTCTTTAACTTGTTCTGCACCTGCAAGTGCTCCCATTCTTACTCCTTCAACTCTTGGATCACCAATGGTCGTTTTTCCAAGGGCTTGTCCAAGGGATATCTGCACATCTTCCATCAGGTGTTCCGGTACAAATATTCTCCTGATCGCAGTACACTTCTGACCACACTTAACCGTCATCTCTCTTCTGACTTCTTTTATGAAGATGTCAAACTCAGGCATGTCTCTTGCTACGTCAGATCCCAGGATGATAGAGTTCAGGGAATCAGCCTCCATATTGAATGGAACAGCCTCGTCTAAAATTTTCTTATGAGATTTGAGCAACTTTCCTGTCCACGCAGAACCGGTAAATGTTACTACATCCTGGCTGGTGACTTCATCTAATATATTTCTTGCACTTCCACATACCAGTTGCAAGGCCCCTTCCGGTAAGATCTGGCTGTTGATGATCTCTCTGACCATGGCTTCAGTAAGAAAAGAAGTCAGGGTTGCAGGTTTTACCAGTGCGGGAACACCAGCTAACCAATTTACAGCACATTTTTCAAGCATTCCCCAGATAGGGAAATTGAATGCATTGATGTGAACGGCAACGCCTTCTTTGGGAACCATGATGTGATGTCCCATAAAGGGACCGCCTTTACTTAAATCTATGGCTTCTCCATCGACATAAAAGGGAGTGTCCTGGAATTTTTTTCTTAGGCTTGCATTGGCAAATAAATTACCGATACCACCTTCAATATCAATCCAGCTATCTCCTTTTGTAGCTCCTGTTTTATAACTGATGGGATAAAATTGATCTTTAACTTTAAAGAGGTGTAACGCTAACTTTTTCAACATCAACCCTCTTTCACGAAAGGTCATCTTGCGCAAATGCTGACCTCCGATCTCTCGTCCATATTTATATACTTTATCGAAGTCGACACCTTTGGCGGAAGCCACGGCAATCTCCTCTCCGGTG
>Ga0316201_10003851_pt1 | contig 11176 bp, 13 predicted proteins | sample CS6wburrow_MG_FD_204516 | JGI IMG/M metagenome (GOLD analysis project Ga0316201, IMG submission 204516) | Coastal sediment microbial communities from Delaware Bay, Delaware, United States - CS-6 worm burrow | ecosystem: Environmental > Aquatic > Marine > Coastal > Sediment | place: USA... | reverse complement strand
AAAGGTCGCCACGGTCCGCCTGGGGTTTCTCTTCCGCCAGTCCAGCGGTCCGCATGCGGCCATATCGCCCTCACACCGTCTTTCCGCTTTCGACGGTGCCTCCCGGGCGGTAGCTTGCGCCCCATGTACAGAACAGCACTGGCCAGGACGCACAGACCCCGGCAGTTCGCAGATCTCGTCGGACAGGATCACGTGGCCTCGACTCTTCGCGTGGCCGTCGAAACCGAGCGAGCAGCGCACGCTTACTTGTTCTGTGGACCCAGGGGCATTGGAAAGACTACGGCGGCTCGGGTTCTCGCGATGGCGCTCAACTGTCCGGATCGAAAGGACGGAGAGCCGTGCGGCGCATGTGAGTCCTGTACCAGCATCTGGTCCGGAAGAACTTCCCTGGATGTGGTCGAGATCGACGCCGCAAGCAACCGTGGAGTCGACGATGCTCGAGACCTTCGCGAGCGCGCCATGTACGCGCCGTCCGACGAGAGTCGCTACAAGGTCTACATTATCGATGAAGCGCACATGCTTACGCGGGAGGCGTGGAACGCGTTGCTGAAGATTCTCGAGGAGCCGCCTCCCCGTGTGATCTTCGTGTTCGCCACGACGGAGCCCCAGAAGATACGGCAAAGCGCTTCGCCGGTGCTGTCACGCGTACAGCGTTTCGATTTCCGGCGCGTCGGTGTGACCGACCTGGTGGCGCGCCTGGCGCAGGTGCTGGAGCTCGAGGGCGTCACCGCCGATGCCGACGCGCTGCTTCCCATCGCCCGACGCGCAGAGGGCGGGGTCCGCGACGCCCTCTCCCTGTTGGACCAGGTACTCTCGTTCAGCGGTGACAAGGTCTCGGCCGAAGATGTGCGGAAGATGCTCGGCCTGGTGGAGGAAGAGCGCTTCATCGAGTTGCTGGACATCATCCACGGGGGAGACCGGGCTGCGGTCTTTCCGTTCGTACAGGCGCTACTGGACGATGGATATGACCTGGCGGAGTTCGTCCAGGGGTTGGGCGACACGCTGCGCGCCGTTCTCGCCCTTCGCCTCGATCCGGCTGCTGACGCGACCGAGTTGAGCTCTGAGGCCAGGGCTTCGCTCGCGGCCGTCGGTGAGCGCTTCAGCGCGGAGGACCTGTTACGTCTGCTCGTGGCGACCGCTGATTTCGAGTCGGCCGGTCGGTTCCGGCGCAGTGCCCAGCCACGAATTCAGGTCGAGGTCCTTCTGCTCCGCCTCGCGAGTCTGGACAGCAGTGTGGAGCTCGCCGAACTGCTCGACAGGCTCGGTGCCGCGGACGGTTCGGCAGGCGGACGGGATGCGCAGGTCTCCGGCCCGAAGAGTCCGGTGCCGCGGAAGCGCGCAGCCCCGCGCAAGCAGAAGGGCGATGACGGAAGATCTGCCTTGGCCGCAGAGCCTGCCCCACCCTCCCCGCCCCGGAGCAGCGTCGAGTCCGAACCGGTTGCGGTGGAACCCACGGAGCACGATCCGGCGCCGGAGCCATCCGCTGACGCGCCGGCCACCGCAGAGCCCATGGATGTCCGACTGGCCTGGGCGGAAGCGCTGGAGGCAGCCAGAGGATCTGCGCCTCCGGGGCGGCTGGTGGGGCTGCGCGGAGCCACGGTCTCGGGGTTCGCCGACGGCGAGCTAGCTCTGGAGATTCCCCCCGGCCTTGCCGGGGACCTGGAAAAGTTCCTCGCGGATGCCGGCCGATCAGCGGCCTTGCGCAAGGAGCTTGGGGCCCGACTGGGAATTGACCCTGCCGCTCTCGGGTTCCGTGTCGGTGGCAGTGGGGCTCGCCAGCGTATCACGGCCGAGTCCGCCAGGGACTTGAAGCTGCAACGGCTGGTGGAGACGGATCCAAGACTGCGCGAAGCGGTAGAAACACTGGACCTGAAACTCACCGAGGAGTAACGGCTCTTGGAGAACATGAATCAACTTCAACAACTGATGCAGCTGGGACAGCAGATGCAATCCCGCATGGCCGAAATCCAGGAGAGACTGGAGAAGGAGACCTTCTCGGCCTCGGCCGGCGGTGGGTTGGTCGAAGCGACGGCCGACGGCAAGGGGGTGGTTCGCTCCCTGAAGATCGATCCGTCGGCTGTGGATCCCGACGACCTCGAAATGCTGGAGGACCTGATCCTGGCTGCGATTTCGCAGGCCCAGGGCAAGGCCCGCGCCCAGCTCGAGGCGGAGATGCGGCAGGCCACCGGTGGGATGCCGATGCCGGACCTGGGTTCATTGCTGGGCGGCTAGGTGTCGGCAATCGAAGGACTGATCGGCGAATTCGGACGATTGCCGGGAATCGGTCGCAAGACGGCGCAGCGACTGACCTATCATTTGCTCAAAGGTCGACCGGAAGACGCCAGCAGGCTGTCGGCGGCAATCGACCGCGTGGTCGCCGAGGTGCGCCCGTGCGGGGAATGCGGGAATCTCAGCAGCGAGGCGCCCTGCGAATACTGCCGCAATTCGAGGCGCGACGCCTCTCAGATCTGCGTGGTCGAGGAAGCATCAGATATCGCGGCGATCGAGGCATCGGGTAGATTTCGCGGACGGTACCACGTGTTGGGAGGTCATCTGTCGCCACTCGACGGCGTGGGACCGGACGAGCTCAACATCGCGCAGTTGGTGCAACGGCTGGCCGGCGGGATCAAGGAACTGATCATCGCGACGAATCCGAGCGTCGAAGGTGAGGCCACCGCGGCCTACCTGCATCGCGCGGTGGCACAGTTCCCGGGTCTTCGTGTGACGCGTCTGGCACGGGGCCTGCCGGTAGGTGGAGACTTGGAGTACGCCGACGGAGTGACCATAGCGGAGGCGTTCAGCGGACGCCGGGAGATGTGAATGTCGGACAAAGTGATTGTGGTGCGGGAGGAGTCCGCAACCTGGAAAGCACTGAAGATAGCGGCGCTGGGCCTACTGGGGCTGGCTGCGGTTGGGGGTGCAGGTGTGATTCTGGCCCGGGACCAGATGGCGCGTCACCAGAGCGAACTGTTCAGTCCTCATCCCCTGCGCCGACTCGCGGCGCTCGGGTATCTCCGCGCCCACCCCGATGTAGACAACGTCCTCCTGCTGCGGGACTACGTGGCGTGGGAGGAGCGGCCCATGCTCCGCAAGCGGGCGACGGTAGTTCTCGCGGGCATGGAGGAGTATCTGGCGGCCGAGGAGAGCATCGAGAGGGCCTGACAGCATGCCTCTGACCCATCCCGTTTCCGGCGATCTGGGCTGTAAGGTGGTGTATTACGGCCCCGCCGCGAGCGGGAAGACGACCAACCTCAAGCATGTCTACGGGCGCCTCGACCCGGCGGCCAGGGGCAAGCTCATCACTCCAACGGACGGGCCCGAGCGTACGCTCTTCTTCGACTTTCTTCCGGTGGACATGGGTGTCGTCCATGGAGTCCGAACACGTTTTCATCTGTACACCGTGCCCGGGCAGTCGCCGCAGCGTGACAGTCGACGCCTCGTGCTCCGGGGGGTGGACGGAGTGGTGTTCGTCGCGGACAGCCACCCGCAGAGGATGGCCGCCAACCGGGAATCGCTCTCCGATCTCGAAGCCAACCTCGCGGAGCTCGACCTCTCGATCGCCGAAGTGCCGATGGTGATCCAGTACAATAAGCGGGACCTGGAAGCCGCGACGCCGGTCGATGAATTGCAGGCGCAACTGAATCCTGGCGACCGAGCGTGCTTCGAAGCCGTAGCCATTGAGGGTACCGGTGTTCTGGAGTCCCTGACTGCGATCTCGCGACAAGTCATCAAGGCCCTCAACCGTGCGTGATCGCGTGCCCAACGACGTCAACCTCCCGAACGCCATCACGACGCTACGGGTGCTGCTCGCGCCCGTGGTGACGGTCCTGCTGTTCGAGTCCAGTGCGTCGGTGCGGTTGATCGCCTTCATCGTCTTTCTCGTTGCGGCCCTCTCGGACCTGGTGGACGGCGCCCTTGCCCGGCGACGTTCAGAGGTCACCGACTTCGGCAAGCTCGTCGACCCGCTGGCGGACAAGCTGTTGCTGGTCGCCACGCTGATTCCGTTCTACCTGCTCACCCTGCGCCTTCCCGAATTGGGTCAGCTTCCTCTGTTCGGCGGGATCGGCCTGTGGGTCCTCGTGGTGTTCTTCGGCCGGGAACTGCTGATCACCTGGTTGCGCACCGCCGCTGCCAGGCGAGGCATCGTGGTGCCGGCGACCACGCTTGGGAAACGGAAGGCCCTGGCTCAGAATATCTTCATTGGCTCGATGATCCTGTGGCTGGCCTACCGTACGGCGGTCGTGGAAGAGGGCTGGACGGGATCCCTCAACGAGTTCTGGGCCGGCCTGCACGGGTGGTTTACCACTGTCAGCCTCATCGTGGCACTGGCCCTTACGGTCGTGTCGCTGGTGGTCTATGTCAGCAACTTCCGACGCGTCCTGGGGGGAAGCGGCGTTTGACCGCCGGGGGTCAGCGACGGAATCGGGAACGCCCCGTTCCTGATCCGGCCGGAGCGGTCGTGGAGATGCTGTATGCCGCTGGCGAGACGCTGGCGGTTGCCGAGAGTTGCACGGGAGGCTGGTTGGGTCGGGACATCACGTCGGTTCCGGGAGCTTCCGCCTCCTTCTGGGGAGGCGTTATCGCCTATGACAACTCGGCGAAACAGAATCTGCTGGCCGTATCGCCTGGCACGCTTGCAGATCACGGTGCGGTTTCGGAAGAGACTGCGGCCGAGATGGCGGAGGGCGTCGCCGCTCTTTCCGAAGCCACGTGGTCCGTGGCGGTCACGGGGCTCGCCGGTCCGTCCGGCGGAACACCTGAAAAGCCAGTAGGCACGGTGTGCATAGCGGTTGCAGGTCCCGTTCGGTTGTCTCGAACCTACCGGCTGCGCGGCGACAGGGAGACCGTGCGGGCGACGGCGGTCGCCCGGGCTTTCGGGCTCCTGTTGGAGGCGTTCGAGAGCCGATGACGCAAGAGCGGACGGGAACGCTCGAGGTCTCCGGAGGCGTGCGCCTCTTCTTCCGAAGTCGGACCACGGAAGGCTCACGTGGACGCCTGCTCGCCGTGCACGGACTCGGCGAGCACTCGGGTCGCTACGGGCGCATTGCCGCCTGCGCCGAGGCGGCTCGACTCGACTACTTCGCGCTCGACCTGCGCGGGCATGGCCGATCGCCCGGACGCCGCGGTCATACCGGTCCCTTTGACCGACTCCTGACGGATCTGGACCGCCTGCGGAGGCGTACCGGGAACGGGGAGTCGAAGCTGCCGACGGTCTTGCTGGGGCATTCCCTGGGAGGTCTGATCGTTGGTCGCTATGTGCAGGAGTTCGGATTCCCGAGTCTGGCGGGCGCCGCCCTCGTGACTCCCTACGTGGATCTCGCCATGAGCCCGCCGACCTGGAAGCTTCGTCTCAGCGACGTTGCCGATCGCCTGGTTCCCTCGTTGACGTTGGATAACGAGATCCGCGGGGACATGCTCTTTCGCACGGCGGAGGAGCAGGCCGCGCACAACAGCGATTCGCTGGTGCATCACAGGGTGAGCGCGGGCCTGTGGGGTGACATGAGACGGCAAGCGGGGATACTGCTCCGCCGGGCCGATCAGACTCGAACGCCCATCCTGGTCCAGGTCTCGGGCGACGATCGGGTCGTCAGCACCGCGGCGTGCCTGGAGCTGGCGGGACGGTTCGGCGGTGATACACGCGTGATCGAGTACGATGAAGCGTACCACGATCTCTATCGCGATCCGGTCGCCGATGAGGCGGCCACCGACCTGGTTCAGTGGATAGACGACATTCTGGGCAGAGGGGGCGCGGAAGCCGACGCAGCGGTATAGTGTCGGGCTGGAATGCGAGGTTCAATAGCACGCTCTGGAGGTAGACTTGTTCGGTCGCAAGGATGAACGGATAGAAGAGACGGTTGACGAAACGGCACTGTCCGGTGACGGGACAGGCGTCACCGATCCCGCCGATGAACCGCTGGAGTCTGAAGGTGCGACGGAGGCGCCGGAGCTCGAGTTGGATGAAGTGTCCGAGGAGCAAGACCCGCTGGAGGATCCGGCGCAACGAATGGCGGAAGAACTGGAGCTGGTCAACGACCGGCACCTGCGGCTCGCGGCGGAGTTCGAGAACTTCCGCAAGCGCACCCGGCGAGAGCAGGCGGAGTTGTCCGTGGTGGCCCAGGCGGACCTGGCTCGGCGCCTGCTGCCGACCCTCGACGATCTGGCGCGGGTTTCGTCCACGCCACCCGAAACCACGACGGTCGAAGCCCTCGACGCGGGACTCGATCTCATCCTCCGCAATTTGCGGAAGGAGCTCGAGGACGCAGGTCTGACGCGCATCGAGGCGCTGGGCGAGCGATTCAACCCGGAGTTGCACCAGGCGTTGATGACCGCAGAGACGCCCGATCGGGAACTGGACGAGACGGTCTCACGCGTCTTCGTGGACGGGTACGTATTTCGTGAGCGACTTGTTCGCCCCGCTCAGGTAGAGGTCCTGACGTATTCGCCGGAAGGTGTCGAGGAGCCGTGATGTCGGGGCGAGCGAAGGACTACTACCAGGAGCTGGGGGTGGCGGCGAGCGCCTCCGACGATGAGATCAAGAAGGCATACCGGGCCCTCGCCAAGAAGTACCATCCTGACGCCAATCCCGACAAACCGGGTGTGGGGGAACGGTTCAAATCGATCTCGGAGGCTTACACGGTCCTGTCAGACCCTGAGAGTCGCAAGAAGTATGATCAGCTGAGACGATTCGGTGGGCTGGGCGGGTTCCGCCCGAGCGCCGGCCCCACCGCCGGCACGGGGCCGGGGGCCGAGCGTAGTTTCCGATTCGAGGACCTCGGCGGTCTCGGAGACATCTTCAGCACGATTTTCGACTTCGGGAAACGGACGACCGCGGACCGGCAGAAGGGCCCGGTGCGCGGCCATGACGTCGAGTACCTCATCGAGATCCCGTTCAAGACCGCCGTCCGCGGCGGGAAGGTCACGATCAACGTTCCGCTTTCGGAAGAGTGCGCTACGTGTGATGGTACCGGGGCGGCTCCCGGGGCGGGCTCGGATCCCTGCTCCGAGTGTCAAGGGCGGGGGATGGTGACCTTCGGACAGGGGACCTTCTCGGTGCCGCGCCCGTGTCCGGCATGTATGGGGAGGGGGCAGATCCCGCGGGAGGTGTGCAGCGCGTGCGGTGGTCAGGGGGATGTCTCCTCGCGCCGACGGATCGCCGTGACCGTCCCCGCCGGGGTCGACGACGGTTCAAAGCTCCGGATTCCGGGGCAGGGTGAGCGAGGTCCCGGAGGCGGGCGGCCCGGCGACCTGATCGTCCGCTTCAAGGTACACGAGGACCGGTTCTTCACCCGGGACGGATTGGACCTGGTTTGCGAGGTACCGATCAACGTGGCGCAGGCGTTGCTCGGATCCCGAATCCGCGTCCGCACGGTCGACAACAAGAAGATCGTACTCAAAATCCCGCCGGGAACCCAGTCTGGCACCACGTTCCGGATCAAGGGACAGGGCGTTGAGAAGGGCGAGCGCACGGGAGACCAGTTGGTGCGGATCGTGGTTGGCGTACCCGAGGAACTGTCAGACGAGGGGCGCGAAGCCGTCGAACGCCTGGCAGAAGCGGAAGGGCTGCGCCACTGACTTGTCGCAGACCGGGATCAGACCCTTTGCGCACCCGTGATCACTCCACCGCCGAGCACGACGTCCTTGCGATATAGAACCGCGCTCTGACCCGGGGTGACTGCATCCTGCGCCGACTCGAGTTCCAGCGTGAAGCCGTCCGAGCCGAGTGCGGCCACGCGCGCGTCGACGATCGGAGCGCCGTGGCGGATTCGCACCCCGATGCTCTCTCCCGCTTCCGGCGGCTCGGCCAACCAGTTAGCCGCGCGGGCTTCCAAGGCAAACGATGCGAGGGCGTCACGGGATCCGATCACGACGGTGCGCGATTCGGGGCGGATTTCGATCACGAACATGGGCTCGCCAAATCCGCCGGGGAGTCCCTTTCGCTGTCCCACCGTGAACCGGGCGTAGCCCTCGTGCTCCCCGACGATGGTCCCATCCTCCCTCACGACAGGTCCGGGTGACAGCGCCGGGTGACTCTCCCCCAGGTGGTCCCTGAGAACGCCAGCATAGTCATCGTCCGGCACGAAGCAGATCTCGAACGACTCTGGTTTGTCCGCCGTGAGAAGACCGAGGGAGCGGGCCGCCTCCCGAACCTCGGTCTTGGCCAGGTCGCCCACGGGGAGCAACAGCCGATCGATCACCGTGTGGGGGATCCCCCACAGGAAGTAGGTCTGGTCCTTGCGATCGTCTTCGGCCCGACACAGAAGCGACTTTCCGTCTCGACGTTCCACTCGCGCATAATGTCCGGTGGCGATGTGCGAACATCCCAGTTCGTCGGCCCGGCGGACGAGGTCCCTGAACTTGGTGAAGCTGTTGCACCGGACGCATGGAATCGGTGTCCTCCCGGCCGCATACTCCTCGACGAAGTCGCGGATCACGTCGTCGGTGAACTCCTTCTCGAGGTCGAACACCCGATGCGGAATCTGGAGCGCTGCCGCGACCGACCTCGCGTCGGAAATCCCTTCCAGGCCACAGCACTTCTGTGCCGGACCCGAGGCGTCCGAGTAACAGAACGTCTTCATGGTGGCGCCGATGACCCGATGTCCCTGTCGTACCAGCATGGCAGCGGCTACGCTCGAGTCCACCCCGCCCGACATGGCGACGAGGACAGAAGCCACGGTCACGCGTCCGATCCCCGAAGTCGCCGCACGGACTTCACCACCTCGCTCGCGGCCGAATCGATATCAGACGCGGTCGTGGATGGGCCGAAGCTGAATCGGAGCACGGCGTAGGATCCGACCGGCCGAACCCCCATTGCCTCGAGTACGTGAGACCCCGTGGAAGCACCGCTGGCGCATGCCGATCCGGCGGACAGGGCGATGCCCGCCAGGTCGAGCGACGTGAGCAGCGCCGCCTGGTCGCAATCCTCGATGCCCACGCTGAGTAGCTGCGGCAGACGTTCGGGAGCTTCCTCGCCGTGTACCGTCAGCTTCGGGATCGACTCGCGAAGGGCCTTCTCCAGTCTGCACCTGAGCTCTCTCCAGCGGTCGGCCGACTCGGGCAGTTCGGAAGTCGCCAGCCGCACCGCTTCCGCGAACCCCACCGCGCCGAGCGGGTTCTGGGTACCCGGCCACATCGACCTCTCCTGTGACCCGCCATACGCCAGGGGCTCCAGCAGCACATCGCCACGCCGGACCAGAAGACCGATCCCGACGGGCCCCCCGAGCTTGTGAGCGGTGACCGTAACCAGGTCGGCTGGAACGTCCTCCAGAGATACGGGCACCTTGCCGCAGGCCTGCACCGCATCCGTGTGGAAGAAGGCTCCGTGCCGGTGAGCGATCTCGCACAGCTCCCGGACCGGCTGTATCGTGCCCACCTCGCTGTTGGCCCACATGACCGAAACCAGCGCCGGGCGCTCGGTGTCGGCTGCGAGCCGCTCCTCCAGCGCCTGTGGATCCAGCCAGCCGGTGGAATCGACCGGTAGCCATTCGACGATGGCCCCCTCGGCTTCGGCGCGTCGGGCCGCTTCCAGCACCGCCTTGTGCTCGACCGCCGAGACAAGAAGTCGAGCCGGCCCGTCCGTCGCCCTGGCGAAACCAAGCACGGCCAGGTTGTCGGATTGGGTGCCGCCGCCGGTGAACAGAACATCGGACCGGGCTGTCGCCAGAGCCGTTGCGATCTCTTTCCGCGCCTTTTCGAGAGCCGCGGCGGCGCGCCCACCCGCAGAGTGGACAGACGCAGGGTTGAAGTCCGCCTCGCCGACCAGTTGCTCCATCGCCTTCCACACGGGCTCGCGGATCGGACACGTCGCCGCGTGATCGAGATAGATCATGATTCCGCCAACCTCAAAGTGAGCGCACGCGCATGCCGGCGACGTCCTCGATCTCCACGGTCTCGTCCGTGTAGAACGGCTCGCCGTACCCTCGCCGTATGAGGCTGCCGTAGTGCCGGCTCTGCACGTCGATGAGATCGTACAGCGACTGCCCGGTGGGAAACGCCTCTCCCGCCTGCTGGACCCCCTCGAACTGGGAGGAATACGCGCGGATGGCCTCCATCTTACGCCCGAATTGCTCGGTGATGTCCACCACGAAGGTCGGCTTCACGGTGTCCTCCCTGAAGGCCATGGCATACAGGATTTTGTGGGGCCGATGGGGCGAGCCGGAACCGAACTTCGCCAGGCCGGACAGGAAGCAGGCGTCTCTGCACAGTTCGGACGCGAGGCGGTGATCCGGATGCCGGCCGCGCACGAACGGGAGGATTACGACCCTGGGAGTGAGCACCCGGAGGAGCCCGACGATGTGCTCGCGGGTCGGCCTGTCGTTAGTGATCCCGGCATCGGCCAGTTCGGCGTTCAGCCGAACGGAAACACCGAGTATCTCGGCCGCAGCCGTCGCTTCGGAGGCACGGAGTTCAGGATTGCCGCGAGTGGCCGTCTCGCCTCGGGTCAGGTCGAGGATTCCCGTCCGATGGCCCCGGTCTGCGCAGCGGGCGAGTGTACCGCCACACAGGAGTTCCGCGTCGTCGGGATGAGGGCCGATGGCCAGAACGTCGACCGAGTGATCCGTCATGCCATCCTTCCGTCAGGTGTTGGCCAGCAGGCAGGAAGCTAAGGCGGAGTCACTCATAGCGCAGGGCCTCGACCGGGTCCAGTCCGGCGCCGCGCGCCGCCGGGTAGAGGCCGAATCCGACGCCAGTGAAGATCGAGGCCAGGAGAGCCACGGCGATCGACCACAACGGAACCGAGGCGGGTACGGGCGTCAGCGATGCGACAACCCACACGATCAGGCCGCCCAGCGCCATGCCGATGGCACCGCCGAGCAGGGTCAGGGTCGCCGCCTCCACCAGGAACTGCCACAGAAGATCGCGTCTGCGCGCCCCGAGGGACTTTCGGAGACCGATTTCCCTTGTGCGCTCGGTGACCGAGATCATCATGATCCCGATCACGCCGATGCCCCCGACGAGCAGGCCGACTCCGGAGAGGGCCACCATCACGGCGAAGAAGACACCGGTGAAGTTGTTCCACCACTCCATCACCTGGTCCTGCGTGATCAGGTTAAAGTTGTCCTCCTGGCCCGGGCTCAGACCGCGCAGCTGTCTCATGCGGGTTCTCACGGCATCCAGGGCGGCTTCCAGCTCGACCCCTTCGTGTGGCTTGACGATGAAGTACACCATGCGGTCCCAG
>Ga0316201_10003850_pt1 | contig 11179 bp, 9 predicted proteins | sample CS6wburrow_MG_FD_204516 | JGI IMG/M metagenome (GOLD analysis project Ga0316201, IMG submission 204516) | Coastal sediment microbial communities from Delaware Bay, Delaware, United States - CS-6 worm burrow | ecosystem: Environmental > Aquatic > Marine > Coastal > Sediment | place: USA: Delaware... | reverse complement strand
TATCTCGGCGTCGAGACGAAAGAATTTCTGCGGATCCTCCCTGGTACGCGGGCTTGCAACGGGCGATACTTCGACTACCCGGCCCGTGAACTCTCGCTCCGCCGCAGAATCCAGTCTGAACCGAACCAGTTGTCCCACTGCAAGGCCGACGGCATCTGCTTCCGGCACGTAAAGCCGGGTTTTGACCTTGCCGCGAACCGGAAGTAATCCGATCGGCATCCCTGGATAAACGGTTTTTCCTTTGCCCAGCTTTTCACCCCACGGCGTTCTTGCATAGACAAAAGTGCCATCGGCCGGGCTTCTCAGTTCCATCATTTCTAGTGCTTTATCCTGCTTCTCGAGCTTGGAAAGTTCACCCTGGCGCTCCGCCATGATGAAGTTCTGTTCAGCCTGCATGCGCCGATCCAGTGTCTCGTATTGCCAGTCGAGAAAGGATGACTCCACATCGAGATAGTCGAGATCGGCGAGGATATCGATCAGTTCATTGCGGCTGAACAGTCTTTCATCGGCGGCTGAGAAAGCCTCGGAAATATTCCGTTCACCATCAACGCGCAGCGACTCATGGCCAATCCGCGTGCGCTCGAGCAAGCCATCACGTTCGGCATCGGCAAGTTTGAATTCGGATTTCGCAACGTTCAGCGACGAGGACTCTTTCTCCAGTCTTACCTGGACATCATCGAAACGCGCAATGACGTCGCCCTCCCTGACGTCCGAAAATTCCGGCGCAAGCCAGGCCACGTTGAATGACATTCGAATCGAGCCAGGTAGTGAGATTGGCATGGATTCGGACGCCACGAGTTCTCCGTCGGCCCTGACACTGAATTCCAGGTCCACTGGCTCGCTGGTCAACGTCGGCAGATCCGGGCCGGACGCGCCACAACCCGCCAAACCCAGGATTATAAGTGCGACAGCAGATATCGGTAATAAGCGGCTTCTCATCACAGGCCCACCTCTTCACCTGCTTCGATGCCCGCCTCGATAATGTGCAAACCGGCACTGGCCCGCCCCAACCGCACTGGTCGCCATCCTTCGCCCCGCACCAAGACACCGGGTTCGCCATGCTGGTATTGAATGGCTTCATCCGGAACTGCCAACGAATTGCGTTGTGTGTCGATGATGATGGTGAGCTTTGCCGACATGCCAGGTCGTAACTCACCGATCATGTCAGGCGGCAGGGAAATGCTGACATCGCGGACCATGGCCTGCGAGTACTGGGATTGCCGGCGAACAATGCTGGCCACATCAATCACCTTGCCCTGCAGTTCACTGCCACCGGCGGCATCGATTGAGATCATGGCCGCCTGGCCGATTGCGAGGCTGTTGGCCGCGAACTCAAATACTTCAGCCTGGATGATGAGGTCATTTTCATTTGCAAGCTCGACCACCACCATGCCGGGATTTACTGCCTCGTTGGTGTCCAGCTTCTGGCCCTGCCGATTGGTGCCAACGATCACGAGACCTTGCCGGGGCGCCCTGATCGTAAACGATTCGAGTTCACTTTCCGCACCGGCCAGCTCACTCTCCAGGCGGCGGATATCTGCCTCGAGTTCCGCCTGCTTGGATTGCCGCACGCGCGCGACCAACTCTACTCGTTGCTCTTCCCGCCGGTATATTTTCTCGGTGACGGCTTTCTGCTCCAGCAACTTCTTAAATTCCAGGCTGGCAAACAGGTCAGCGCCGGCCGCCGCTTTGCGTGCTGCTTTATCTGCTGTGCTTTTTGCCGCGGCAAGCCTTACTTTGCCATCTTCGATCTCGCTGGCCTGGGTTTCCTGCAATGCTGCCAGCTCAGAGCGCTTGGCGTTCAACTCCGCGCCAAGCGTGCGAATACGGTCATCGGTAGCGCTGCCGTCGAATTTTGCCAGTACGTCACCCGCTTCGACCCGTGAACCCTCAGTCGCCAGTTCGGTAATCGTGATACGCCAACTCCTGCTTGGCGGAGGTCCAAACCGCAGTGCATCCGCAGAGGCAACGATACCGCTTGCAGTCACGGTAATGGGCCGGTCCGCCGGCTCCATTGGAATCCATTGCTGCGCCTGCAACAGCCCGGGTAGAAAAGACAGTAACAACAGGGCCCTTACGTTCATTGTTCAGCCTCCTTTTCCGGAATCTCACCCATTACGCTCATACCTGGCATCACCTCTTCGGGAATCGCGGCATTTGGCGTTGCAAACGCCTCGAAGTAACCACCATCACTCCAGTCCTGTTTCTCCGTCGCCTGGCTGGACGTCCAGCTAATCGTCGCCATGAAAGGCCTTGCACCCTGGGCGTCTGCGGTCACGATGATTTGCTGGCCTTCTTTTACCTGGAGAAAATCCGCTTCGTGAACCCAGAACCGCAGCTGCAGATCGACCTTGCTGGCAATCGATGCAATGCTGAAGCCACTGTACAGGGTCTCGCCGGGAAAGACTTTTTTGCCGGTGAAGCGATTGCTGCCATAGATGATGAAGCCGGCCTTCTCAGCCCGGATTTCGGTAGCTTCCAGCGCATCCCGGATACGTTTGTAATTCGATTCAGCCTGGCGAACTTCGAGCGCTGATTCGGCTTTGATATCCTCGAGTTCAGCCTGCTTGTTGAGCATATCGGCCTGGGCCCTGACAAGGGCTTTCTGCGCTGTTTGCAGGGTTAATTGATTGCGGTCATAGTCCAGCCGCGGAATTGATGATGCCGGGATCACCGCGTCCAGCTCCGCCAGCCTGACGTCGGATTCTGCCTGCACAAGCGTTCTTTCGGCATCAAGCAACTCCAGCCTTAGTTCATCAATGCGCCTGGCGGCAGAGAGCCGGCGTTTGTCCAGGTCGGTTCTGGCCTGTTCTTCCTGCCAAACCAGGTCGCCGGGCTCTAATCGAACGACCAGGTCACCAGCGTTGACTTCACTGCCCTCACGAGCCATCCATTCCACGCGCCTCTGCCATGCGCCCGGCAGTGAAGGCATTTCGATGGTCTGGGCATTGGTATCCTCGACTATACCGGTCAGCAAAGGTCCTGCCGCCACGGAGGTGGCCATCAGGCTCGTAATGACAGCAAGCAACGCTGTGTTAGCGAGTCGTTGAGTCATCTTCAATTTTTCCATCCCGCATGCGGATCAGGCGCTTGGCATGCGCGGCTATTTCCTCTTCGTGGGTCACCATCAAGATAGTCTGTCCGCGTCCATTGATTTCTTCAAAAAGCTCCATAATCTCCTCGGATGTGCGGCTGTCCAGGTTACCTGTGGGCTCATCAGCCAGCAACAAAGGGGGCTCATTTATCATTGAACGGGCGATTGCTACACGTTGTCGCTGGCCCCCTGATAACTGGTTAGGTCTATGATCTGTCCTGTCCGAAAGGCCGAGTCGTTCCAGCAGGTGCAGGCCGCGCTGCTGGTTTGCTGACGGGTCGGAATCGCTGAAACGCATGGGCAACAGAACATTCTCAAGTGCTGTCAGCCTCGGCAACAGGTGAAAGCTCTGAAATACGAAGCCGATGTGCTGGTTGCGAACGCGCGACAATTGGTCGTCATCCATGTCTGCCACTTCCTGATCGAGAAACCGGTAATCTCCCTCATCGGGTGTATCGAGACAGCCCAATATGTTCATCAAAGTAGATTTGCCGGAACCGGAAGGACCCATTACGGCCACGAAATCGCCTTCGTCTATTTGCAGGTCAACATGATCCAGGGCGTGTACCCAGCTGTCACCCACATGAAATCTGCGGCATAGGTTGTTCGTGGTAATCATGTGCAAAGTCTCAAATTAATCCTGGCTCGTGGCAGAAGTAATGCCGCTTCGTAGCGTTCTTCCTGTCCAAAAAGTGGGTCCCGAAACCCGCTCTTAATCAGCCATGGCATGCGGCTGTTATGATCCATTACGTGGAATGTCTGATAACAGCCGCGTTATTGTCATTCTGAATCCAGGCAAAAGTATATCCCAAGTACGATGGTCGGACTGTTCAATCTTCTCTTGAGCGTCAACGGTGGTGTGGAATTACTTAAATTACCGGAAAGTGTGATCAATTGTGGACGGTGCGATCCGCGTAATTTAACCTGATTTCTGATTTACCGGGCGTGACAGCCTTCATTCAATTGCAAGGGAATAAAAAAATGGGTCACATGAGCAGAATCTCCGAGCACATTCACATAAAAACCACAGTTGCCGCCCGCATTGTCCTTGCCGGTCTTTGTTTTCTGGCTATCAGCACGCACGCCCTGGGTGCGGCGAGTCCAAAAGTGGTTGGTGATGCCGCGAGCGGTTTGAAAATGCGCAGCATCGGCCCGGCCTTGATGGGTGGGCGTATATCTGACATCGCGGTGCACCCCTTCAACAGCAATACCTGGTATGTCGCCGCAGGTTCCGGCGGTGTTTGGAAGACCACCAATGCCGGCGTTAGCTGGACGCCTGTTTTTGATGAGCAGCCGTCCTATTCAATTGGCGATGTAACGCTCGACCCCAATGACTCCGACGTGGTTTGGGTGGGTACGGGTGAGAACGTCAGCGGCCGCCATGTCGGTTGGGGTGACGGGGTTTACAAGAGCCTCGATGCCGGTAAAACGTGGGCCAATATGGGCCTTAAACAGTCCGAGCATATCGGCAAGGTACTTATTGACCCACGCAACAGTCAGAATATTTTTGTTGCCGCAGAAGGCCCGCTGTGGTCAGCCGGTGGTGACCGGGGACTGTATAAATCGACTGATGGTGGCGCAACCTGGAAACATATTCTCGAAATTGATGAAAACACGGGCGTGACCGATATCGAGTTTCATCCGGACAATCCGGATGTCATCTATGCGGCCGCCTATGAGCGCCGCCGGCATGTCTGGGGGCTTATGGCCGGTGGTCCCAATGGTGGTATCTACAAATCCAGTGACGCTGGCGCAACGTGGAAAAAACTGGCCAGGGGCCTGCCGCAAGGTGATGTTGGCAAGATTGGCCTGGCGGTTACTGCAGCCAATCCGGGACTGGTCTATGCAACCATTGAAGCGGATGACGAAAACAAGGGTTTTTACCGTTCGGAAGACCAGGGCGAAAGCTGGACCAAAAGAAACAGCTATATTTCGGGTGGCACCGGCCCGCATTACTACATGGAACTGACGGCATCGCCGCGCACAGCGGACCTGGTTTTTCAGATGGATGTCTTTTTGCATGTCACGCGGGATGGCGGTAATCATTTCAACTACCTGGGTACAGGGCGCGAAAAGCACAGCGACAACCACGCTTTGTGGGTTGATCCACAAAACGACCTGCACCTGCTGGCTGGCACCGATGCCGGCCTGTATGAGACCTTCGACCAGGGAACCACCTGGCGTCATTTTCCCAACCTGCCGATTTCACAGTTTTACAAGCTCGCGGTAGACAATGACCTGCCGTTTTACAACATTCTTGGCGGTGCGCAAGACCTCGGCACGCTGTTTGGACCATCACGCACGATTACCACAGAAGGCGTAAGAAACCAGGATTGGTACGTGCCGCTCGGTGCGGATGGTTATCACGTCGCATTTGACCCGGAGGACTCAAATATTGCCTACATGGAGTTCCAACAGGGTTACATGTTCCGGCACCATCGCGATAGTGATGAACTGGTTCATATCCAGCCACAACCCGCTCCCGGTGAAGCACCGGAGCGCTGGAACTGGGATACGCCCATTTTAATCAGCCCGCATAGTGCTTCGACAATCTATGTCGGTTCACAACGTGTCTGGCGTAGCGACGACCGGGGGAATTCCTGGCAGGCGGTCAGCGATGACCTGACCACCAATCAGAACCGCTACGAACTTGGTTACCAGGGCAGGGTATGGAGCGTGGATGACCTGCACGACAACGGCGCCATGTCGAAATACTCCACGCTGACCGGCATTTCTGAATCACCCATAACGGCAGGTGTTCTGTATACGGGGTCGGATGACGGCCTGGTTCATATCACTGCAGATGGTGGTGCCAGTTGGCAAAAGGCGGGTTCGTTGCCGGACGTACCGGCCCGACCATTTATCAATGATGTTGAAGCATCTCTGTACGATACAGATACGGTTTTTGTCGTCGCAGACGCGCACAAAACCGGCGATTTTTCACCCTATGTATTTGTCAGCACAAACAGGGGCCGGAGCTGGCGCTCCATCTCGGGTGACCTGCCCGATGGCACGATTGCATGGGCTATCCAACAGGATCATGAGAATGAAAACCTGCTGTTTCTTGGCACCGAGTATGGGGTCTATTTCACCGTAAACGGCGGCACCAACTGGCACAGGATAGCGGGTGCACCCACTATCGCGTTCCGTGATATCAAGCTGCAACGTCGCGACAATGACCTGGTTGGCGCAACTTTCGGTCGCGGATTCTATATTCTTGATGATTACTCCGCACTGCGTCATGTGGCAATAACCGGTTTCGGCACTAGTGCCAGGGTGTTCCCGGTCCGTGATGCCTGGTGGTATATTCCCTCGGCGCCGTCACAGGCACCCGGCATGCCCACGCTTGGCAGCGATAGCTTCAAGGCCGCAAACCCGGATTTTGGTGCGACCATCACTTACTACTTGCATGAAAAATATGAGGACAGTAAAGCGCAGCGGAATGCTCAGGAAAAGAGCATGGTTGAGAAAGGTAAAAGCATACCTTTTCCGGGCTGGGACCGTCTGACGATCGAGTCACTCGAACCGAAACCACGGGTCATGGTTCTTATCAGCGACAGCAAAAAACAGCCGCTTCGCTGGCTGTCGGCAAACAACGAGCAGGGTATCCACAGGGTGACCTGGGATTTGCGCCTGCCAGCGCCGGATGCCATTGACCTGAGTACACCTGAGTTTGTGCCACCCTGGGCGGGCCCTTCCATGGGACCGTTGGCCGCACCAGGTATATATTCAGCGCAGCTATTTGTGTTTGCGGATGGAGCGGCATCTCCATTAGCCGATGTTCAGGATTTTGCCGTCAAGCCTGTTCGCGAAGCTGCAAACGGCATCGACTACGCCGAGGTCGCAAATTATCAACAGGAAACCGCCGGGCTGATGGTGCAGATCAACCATGCCGGGGAGGAGCTGGGCCGCACGCAGGATCTGCTGCGTCACATGATGGCAGCGGCAGTCGCCGCACCACGCGCAGGCCCTGCGTTGATAACACGCCTGGATGCATTTGGTGCTGAGCTTACCGGGCTCAAAACTCGTTTGAACGGCGATCCGGTCAGGGGGCGGTTGGATGAGGCATCTTCACCTTCTATCAGGGGGCGGGCATATAATGCAGCCAATGGCTGGCAAACCACGCAGAGCGCTACCGCGACGCAGCGGTCTGACTTCAAGATTGCGAAACGGGATTTTGCCGGCTTCAGTGACGATCTCATGAAGTTGCTGACCGGCCTGGAGCGGTTGGAAGCGGAGCTTTACGCCGCGGGCGCACCCAGCTGGCGTTGAAAGGCAGCGGGGCGCTGTCGTCTGGTCAGAGCAGAAGGGAAGAGATACCCCGGGAGTGATTCACGGTGTGATCAGGCCCGGCGGCGTGCAGTTCTTCCCTGCTTCCAAAACCGTAGGTGACCGCCACGGAAACCAGTCCGTTATCACGGGCTCCCGATATATCCTGGCCCCGGTCGCCAATCATCATTGAACGTGCGGGATCCAATTTATACTTGTTGATAGCGTGGCTGATGATGCCGGATTTCTCACGTCTCTCATGCCCCATACTGGCGCCGGATACCCCTTCAAAGTGCGGTCTCAACTGCAGGTCACTGAGCACCTTCTCAGCGATCGACGTTGGTTTGACCGTGGCGACGAATAGCCGGTACCCGGCATTTCTCAGATCTGCCAATACGTCCTGGATATCCGCGTAAACCTGCGAGTCCGCTTGTCCCAATGCATCAAAATGATCGCGGTAATATGCGATCGCTGCGTCTGACTGCGTCTGCGACATGTCAAACTCATTGCGGAATATATCCAACAGGGATAAACCGATGAACGCGTCCATCCGTGTGCCGGGTGCAGCAGGCACGCCCACGCACTCCAGGGCATGGTGGATACAGGTAGTGATTGTTCCGCTGCTATCGACCAGGGTGCCGTCAAGGTCGAACAGGACATTGTCGATATGGGATAGTTGTTCGTTCATCTTAAAAGGCGTATCCAAAGCGCTCGATGTCTTCGCTGTACCAGCGCTCTACGAGCTCGCGGGTTTCATCGTCGTAGTAGGAACGGTAATCTGCTCTCCTGCTGGCGTTGAGGTGGGGTAACTCGGCATCCAGGCCGATAACGGTCTTGACGTGATTGAAACTTTCGTTAATGGATTCAAACTGGCCAACAAAATCAATCGAGACTCTTCCATTGGTGTCTTTCAGCCACTCCACTTGCGGTTGAAATGACTTGGGATTGTCGTAGTAACGGGTATCCTGGCCGGACCCATGGGTCATTTTCACCCAATCGGAAAACGAAACGTTTTGTGTGGCAATCCGGGTTTTGTCCTTTTTGCGGCGATATTCATAGAGAGAAACCACTTTGTCCCAGGGATTCCTGACCAGCGTGAACTTATAGGCTTCCTGCCACTGGTCTTCACCAATTTTGGCAATAATCTCTTTTGCTGTCAGGTGATCCTTAACAGGCAGACCGATGGCCCGGCCGATGCTGGTGCCGGCTGTTTTGTTTATATGGATGAATATGTAGGGTCCGTTCTTGCCTTGCCTCAGTGGCGAGGGCTTTATATGCAGCAGCCTGTAAAAGACCTTTCTTGAACGTGACAGTTGTTTCACTCAGATATCCTTGTGCTTCAAGTCTTGCGTCGTGGTTGTTAGCATCGCATCATGTAGCCAATTGATTAAGGAAAGTACAATTTGAGTGCAATTTTACCATTTGTTTACGTTGGACTGGGCAGTATGCTGGGCGGGGTCAGCCGTTATGGCATGACGCTTGCAACGCAAAATTTCGCGATAGTGAGCATTCCATTCGGGACATTGATATCCAATATCGCCGGTTGTCTCCTGATCGGTTTGATTGCAGGTATTGGCGCCGCTTCACAGGTACTGTCAACGGAAATGCGTTTATTGCTGGCAACCGGGTTCTGTGGAGGATTCACTACCATGTCCTCATTCGTGTACGAACTGGGGCAATTTGTTCAGGATAAGGAGTATTTCTACGCCTCGTCCTATTTTGTCGCCACCCTCGCCGGTGCCGGGTTGGCCTTTCTGTTGGGTCTTTTGTTGAGCGAATGGGTATTGAGGTAATTATGGAGATTTCTGGTCAGGCCGTACTGCTTAGGGTGTTTGTCGGGGAGAGTGATAAGCTGGGGCATGCTCCTTTGTATGAAGTCATTGTCAAACAGGCACGTGACGCTGACCTTGCTGGCGCAACGGTGCTGAAAGGCGTCCTTGGGTTTGGCGCGACCGCGCGCATACGCACTCAAAAAATACTGGACCTGTCATCGGACCTTCCGATGGTGGTAGAGATCGTGGATCAGGAAGATAAAATTGCCGCGTTTAAAACTGTCCTGTCAGGGTTATTTGAAAAAGCGGGTTGCGGCGGGCTGGTGACCCTGGAAAATATTCGCATCGTCCACTATCTGCCCGCAAAATAATCCGGAAAGCACTCCCGGTATAAGGCCTGTTCGGAGTTCACCTGGCCAATGAATAAGGTTTCGAAGCCCGCAACGAAAAAGCCGCGCTTGAAGCGCGGCTTTCTCAAGCTGAAATTTTCTTGAAGTTTACCCGGTTGCATCCGGTGGCGTATTGGCTTTGAGGATTTCATCCACATCGCGCGCTTCCATTTCAGGAAGCTTTTGTTCCAGCGTATCGCGACGACGGATTTCACTATCCACATACTTGATCCATTGAGCGGCAGCGCGCTTGCTGCGCTTGTCTTTGCCTGCTGCCTGGAATGCTCTCCTGGCTTGTTCGAGCTTCCTCTGGTTAAACAAGGCCATGCCATACATGATATTGGCGGTATCCTGTCGTTTCAGGTCGCCTACGGCCAGCCCTTTCCTGGCAGCATCGGCGGCGTTGCTCCACTCTTCGAGGTTCAGGTATGACTGGGCCAGGCGAATAAAGAGCTCACCCTCTTCGCCCACGGCGGCGGCTTTTTGCAAGGGTGGAATAGCCTTTCGGTCTTCCCGCGCTGAATACCAGGATTGTGACAGCAGACGCAGGTTCCTGACATCTTCTGTGATGTTTCCCGCGCCCATTTCTTTTTCCAACAGCGTGGCGGCCTTATATGGCATGCCATGCAGCAAGTAGAGATTGGCCAGGTTGACTGCGTGTGATTTGCCTTCGATGTAACCTTTTTCATACAGTGCTTCGGTCAGCGCCAACTGCTTTTTAGTGTCACCCAGTTCGCTGTAAACACCGGCAAGCGTCAGCACGTAAGTATCCTTCGGGTAGAGTTCGATCAACTCCTCAATGACCAGCAGCATCATGGGGAAATCTTTGAGTTCCCAGTAGCAGACTCGCAACAGCAGCAACCAGTTCTCCCTGGGTGTCCTGCCTTGCTCCTTGAACATATCAATGGCGGTCTGAATGTGTGGGATTGCTTCCACATACTTCTGCATCTGGAAATATGCCTGTCCCAGCAGCATATAGACATCGGCAGCGGGTTCGGCAACCACGGCCATCAGGCGTTGGACCGTTTCCAGCGCAAGCTGGTAGTTTTCCACCGTGAAGTGCAGCTGGGCCAGCGTCTTGAGCGTGCTCTGTTGCAGGGCCTCGGGTAACTCGGGCTGTTGCAGCACATTTTCATAAGACTTGATTGCGGCCTCATAGTTTTCCTGCAGGTAATAGGAGTAACCGGACAGGTTCCATATTTGAGCGGACTCATAGGGAGACAGCTTCTTCTTGTCCTGTAATTCCCTGATTTTCTGCTGGGCATTGACAAAGTCTTCGGCTTCCACCAGTTCCTGAATTTCCATCAGGGCTTCGTAAACCGGTTGACTCATTGCCACCGTCTGCTTTGTCTTGCGTTCCTTGTCATCATCCTGCGCATAAACAGGTGATGCCAGGAGCACTGACAATGAAACAGTCAAAACACCCGTCAACAGTAACTTCCAGGCGGAATCCCCTGCTGACGGTCGTACTAGCCGAGTTCTATTCAGTAATTTCATAAGTAAATTTGTTCTGTACGCCAGGCACTTCGACGGCTTCGCCGTCCATGATTCTTGGCTTGTATTTGAATTTCAATGCAGCGTTGATCGATGCCCGATGGAACAGGCTGGAAGTGCATTGTGATTCGATCACCACTGGATCTTTGGTCGTTCCCTGC
>Ga0316201_10003849_pt1 | contig 11179 bp, 12 predicted proteins | sample CS6wburrow_MG_FD_204516 | JGI IMG/M metagenome (GOLD analysis project Ga0316201, IMG submission 204516) | Coastal sediment microbial communities from Delaware Bay, Delaware, United States - CS-6 worm burrow | ecosystem: Environmental > Aquatic > Marine > Coastal > Sediment | place: USA... | reverse complement strand
CCGGGTTTTATTTTAACGATGAACGCTGGGAGATGATCTGGGATAGATACGAAAAAAAAGGCGACACATTAAGCATGGCAGATCTGAAAGCACTGTTTCCCGATGAACAGACCGTACAGGATCCGGCAGAAGACAGCGGTGAGACTTTTAACCATAAAAAACAGCCATAAAAGACGCTAAGGCTGTTAGCGGCAACCGGATTTAAACTTCGCAGTAGGACCGGAACATTCCGCTAATTTCGTCCTGGTCTCTTCAGCAGCCTTTGCCGCGGCTTCTTCTGCAGCTGCCTGCCTTGCCCGCTCTTCGGCAGCTAGCTGTTGCAGACGTTGCGCCTCCAGGCGCTCGAGTTCCAGGCGACGTGCTTCCTGCAATTCTTTCAACCGCCTCTCTTCGTCCAGCCGAATCTGCATGACACGTTTTTGCTCTTCTAATCTTGCAGCTTCAAGCCTGGCACGTTTGGCAGCCTCTTTCGCTTTTACTTCAGCCTTTCTTGCTTCACGTTCTCTCTGTTTTGCCTGTTCAACTCGTTTTAACTCTTCGGCACGCGTTTTCTCAGCAGCGGCTTTGGCAGCAAGGGCTGCAGCTTTCGCCGCTGCCTGCTCGTTAGCCAGCCTTTCTGCTTCTGCTTTTGCTATGGCGGCATCACGCTCACGTTTTAGTGTTTCCGCTTCGATCTGTAACTGCCGGTATTTCTTTTCTTCCTGCTCGCGCTGAAACTTTAATGCTTTTTCGGCAGCTTCATCAACAGTCACATCGGTAGCCACCGGCGGCTCATCCCTACCGAGCGTTATCGCGAACACGATCATCGCTGCGCCGATAATAGCGGCGATAACAGCGTATACGATCAGCTGCTTTCTTATCGTCTTTGTCTCACCCTGTTCATTCGTTGCCGTTTTTTTTTCGTGATAGGTGATAGCTTCTTCAGCAGCGCTCAGGGGTGAAGGTTTTACCTGTGGCTTTTTTTCGCTCTCATTCTCCTGCGTGTTGTGCTGCCCTTTCGCAGTAGCAGTTACACCATGTTCTGGTTCTACGACACTATCCGACGGCATCTGCCCATTATCCATCTCGACTGCTTCGACGATATCGGAACTGGCACGATGATCGATAGTCTGCCGCGCTTCATCAGGCTCGGTGATCTGCTTTAAGGTATCCGCTTCCGTATTCGAGCCAGTACTCTCACCCTGCGGCCTTATCCATGGAAAATTTTTCTCCAGCTCTTTGCTCGCTTCACTGTTATCCTGTGATGCGATATCCCTGTTGACGATCGGCACAACGCTGTCTTTCATGCGCTCCAGCACCATCTCATCGACCAGGTCGACATCGATCATTTCCCGCTGATCGGCAAACCCGTAGACCAGTACGGTCTCGCACAGCAGGTTGATCAATCGAGGTGTACCACCGCTATAGTTATAGATCCGCTCACAGGCCGCCGGCGTGAACACATCTTTCTGTGCACCGGCAGTGACCAGTCGATGCTGGATATAACCACAGGTTTCCTCAAGACTGAGTGGCTCGAGGTGATAATCAACAGCGACACGCTGTGCGAACTGCATCAGGTCAGGGAGTTTCAATGTGTCTTTTAATGACGGCTGGCCAGCCAGTACCACCTGCATCAACTGGTCCTTTTCAGAGTTCACGTTGGATAGCATACGTAATTCTTCAAGCGCATCTGCTTTCATGTTCTGCGCTTCATCGACGATCAACAATACGGTTCTACCTTTTGCGTATTCATCGATCAGGTATTCCATAAACACCTGGTGCATCTCGACATGTGTCAGATCAGGACGGTGCAGGTCAAAAGCAGATAGTACCCAGTCGAGCAGGCCACCGAAGGACTGGTGCGTATTCGTTATCAGACCTACGGTTACCTCATCCCCCACCCGTCCTAAAAGAGCGCGCAATATGGTTGTTTTACCCGCACCGGGCTCACCGCTGATGACGCAGAAACCGACATGGTTGAGCAGGCCATATTCGAGCAAGGTGAGTGCCGTCTGGTGTTTTTTACTTAAATATAAAAAACCGGGATCCGGCAACATGGAGAACGGCTTATCCTTGAAACCGTAAAACGCTTCATACATAATATCTTACAACCTGTTTTAACAATAAAATCATCAGGTTATATTATTTTATGCACAGCTAATGATTTTATTAATTCAATTTAAAAATTTTTGTCGTATCGTGCTGGTTATTATAGTCAATTAAAGCAGCACTCTGAAATTATTACTGATATTTGTAGCACTTAGGGCCGATCAGACCATGGTAAGTTCGATGAGGGCACTAATCAGTTCCGACGCAGATATGGATACATGTGACGAAGCGTACTAGCTGACCAATATCACAGTGCATATGGTACAGGATATTGTGAAGATTTAGCTTAAATATGACGCTGCACAGATCACCGATACCCGTAACTACACAACTTTTCCGCAAATGAGTTTATAGCTTTAACGAGATAAAGCTGATCGCCTACTAACCTGTCAGTGATACTTCTCAGTCGTTATGTGCCCTGGTTCCCGGCGCCGGTGTTTTCGCAGTCCACGCTTTACCAGCACCTCTGTCACATCAGCGATCATCTCCGAGTTACCACACATCATGACATGTGAGTCTTCATCTATAACAACGCCTGTTGTCTGTTCCAGAGAATCATCCTCGATACTGTCGGTTATCCGCTGATTTAGCATACCCTCGACTTTTTCACGGGTAACGAGAGGCACAAAACTGAACTTCTGTGGCCACTGCTCCTGAATGTCAGCGACCTGCTGCTGATAGGCAAGTTCCGAGATATCTCTCACCGAGTATACCAGTACAATTTTTTCGAAACGCTGCCATGCATCCCGATTCTTAAGGATAGAAAGAAAGGGGCCGACACCGGTACCCGTGGCCAGCATCCAGAGATGACGGCATTGCGGCACTTCTGATACCGTCAAGAAACCATTGGCTCGATCAGTGACAAATATCTCATCGCCGACCTCCAGCTCTGCCAGTCTAGGGCTCAGCGGCCCTTCATCCACGATATTAAAATAGATCTCCAGGAAATCATCGCCCGGCTTGTTGACCAGCGAATAAGGTCTTGCGACACGTTCACCATCGATATCCAGTGCCACACGGACAAACTGACCGGATTCAAAGGTATCGAAATCACATTCGATTCGTAGAGTATAAAGACGATCGTTCCAGCATTTCTTTTCGACGATCTTGCCAGTTAACCAGTCAGCCATATCTGCACCCCGATCATATATCGATCATGATTATTTAAGTAATTTATTCGAACGCCACCGGTATAAATACACCACCAGCGGGTAGATAAACCAGGAAAACTCCCACATCCACACGCTGTACGCAAATGGGAGAGTTATCGCTGCCGTTACCGGCTCAGCCTTGATCCTTTCGGTTATACCTCTCGCTTCATCCGGTGATAGCTCTGCCGTGATCAGACCACCTTTATGTAAAGCGTAGTACCATGCAGCAAAAGAGAACACACCGAGCAAACAGGCCATACTGCTCTCGAACACGCGTGTAGACTCATCTGCTTTTAGAACAACGCCGACTGCGATAGCGTACAGGAACAATAATAATGAAAACAGCTGCAGTACCGACAACACACTGTGTATCGTATCGGTTTTGACCAGGTATTTAAACAGCATATGGCTCTGTAACCAGTAGATGATAACGATGACCAGGGCGATGACGACAATAACAAACTGCATAGCGCTGTCTTTTAACATATCGATCAGCGTTTCCCACTCCGGGTTGTCTGCAGGTCGTGGCAGCAGTATGAACAGTCGCCACAAGGTGATACCGAAGACGACATCGATCAGTGTCTCCAGGCGCCTTACCCGTCTATGTTCACGCTCAATCTTTTCCATATATCACTATCGCCTACTTCGATATTACAGTGGCATCAGCACTATTTATACTACATACTAAATCATCTTTTACAGTAGATAACCACATTTATGATAAAGCTTCATCCGCAACTTGAAAAAGACTGCTTCATTCTCGGTGAATTCAAACTGTGCAGCCTGTTACTACTGAACGATGCGAACTATCCCTGGTTTATCCTGCTGCCGAATCGTGAAGACATCAGTGAGATCCACCAGTTGACAGTAGCCGAGCAGCAACAACTGATGACCGAGTCCATGTTTTTCAGCCGTTGCCTTGAGCATGTGTTTCAACCGGACAAACTCAATATCGCCGCACTCGGCAACATGGTACCGCAACTGCATATACACCATATCGCGAGATTCAAAACAGATGCCTGTTGGCCAGCCCCTGTATGGGGAGCAACCGAGCCTGTCAACTATGCAGAGGCTCAACTGGAAGCGCTTAAAAATCAGTTGTTTAGCTGGTTCGATAACAACCATGAACAGCCCTTTCATCCTTTGCACTCAGCCAGTAAATAACATCACTGATAGTTTCTGATATAATCCGCGCACAAAATTGTATGACTGGTCAGAGGCAACGGAGCCCGAATCGAAAGACTGGCCTTTCAATATAAAAAATATTATAAGCTCAAGAACATATGACTCTATTCAAATATCGCGAAGACCGTATACCTGTTTTAATCATCACCTTGTTTTTTGCTCTGGATATCGTCGCCTATTTTGTTCTCGATAATACCTGGTTACTCGTTGCATACTGGCTGATCATGATCTGGCCGAAGGGAATCATCTGCGCATGGAACCATCATCACCAGCACACACCGACCTTTAAATACGCTTTTTTGAATAACCTGCTCGAACAGATGTACGCCCTGCAGACCGGAGCAACCTCGAAGTTATGGGTACTACATCATGTACTGGGACATCACCACCACTATCTCGACCAGGGTAAGGATGAAAGTCGCTGGAAAGACAAAAACGGTGCAGTCATGGGAAGGATCAGGTACTCGCTGGATGTTATGCTCACTGCGTATTACCGCGCTTTCCAGGTCGGTAAAACACACCCACGGCCGTTAAAAATATTTTTGATCGGAACCACTGTCACCCTGCTAATGGTGACGGTACTGCTCTGTTATCAACCAGTTCCTGCTCTATTCTGCTTTATCCTGCCGATGATCAGCAGCCTGTTCTTCACCGCCTGGGTGACGTATGCTCACCACGCCGGGCTGGATGTCGATAATGACTTCGAAGCTTCCTATAACATCATGAGCCCGGTCTATAACCTGCTGACAGGCAACCTCGGCTATCACACAGCCCATCACCATAAACAGGGGCTGCACTGGTCACGACTTCCGGCACTGCATGAAAAGATAAAAGACCAGATACCAGAACGCCTGTTCCTGACCGAGCACCTGGGCTCCAGCCTGCTCAGGTAAGCAACCGGAAACAGACCCGCAGTCTCACTCTACTGTCTGACGGGACTTCTTCAATTTGCCGCGCTTGTTCTTCTCATCCAGCCGCCTTAACCTCGATGCTTTTGTCGGCGCTGTTTTCTTACGGGCCTTTCTCGTGGTTAATCCCTTTTCTAAAAACGCATGCAGACGTGCCAACGCCTGCTCTTTATTTTTTAACTGGCTCCTGGACTGCTGCGCCTTTATGATGAAAACACCCTCTTTTGTTACCCGTTTATCATTCAACGCCATAAGACGCTGTTTTATGACCTCAGGCAAGCTGGATGCTGAGATATCGAACCTGAGATGAATCGCGGTAGACACCTTATTGACATTCTGACCACCAGCCCCCTGTGAACGCACGGCAGTCATCTCGATCTCGTCATCGGAAATAATCAGGTGTTTAATACGCATAGAAAATCACTCATAATTGACAGCCACAAAATATTATATCCAACAAAGCAATCCTTATGAAAGCAAACGAGATCAAAAAGGGACTGGTGATAGACCAGGACAACAAAAAGATACTGATCAAACATGTCGTTGTACAATCGCCCTCTTCACGCAGTGGCAGTACACTCTACAAGGTAACTGGCAGTGACATAAGCAACGGGCAAAAGTTTGAGCGTCGTTACAAGGGTGACGAGGCCATCTCTCCTGTCGAGGTATCTCGTCGCGCCGTGCAGCTGCTGTTTCACGATGCCGACAGTTATACCTTTATGGACAGTGAAGATTATGAACAATTCATGATGCCGACAGCAAGCCTTAGCGACGAAGCAGTATTCCTGTATGACGGCCTGGAAGGCCTTAGTGCGCTGATCAGCGAAGGCGAACTCCTGGGTATCGAATTGCCGAACACCATGCCACTGGAAATCACCGAGTGCGCGCCCGCTATGAAAGCAGCATCTTCATCGGCAAGAACAAAACCCGCGACACTAAGCACCGGGCTGGTGGTACAGGTGCCTGAATACCTGACGCCGGGAGAGATCATCAAGGTTAACACTGAGACGCGCGAGTTTATCTCTCGAGCCTGATAGCAAGCTATGAAACATTCGACATCATATATCTCTCCTCTATCTGCAGAGCAACAGCAGATAGTCATCGATGAGACTATTAACTACATAAAACAGGCCATCGATCTCTTCAATATAAGAGATAAAGCTGTGGATATCATATTTGATCTTAAAGGCCGCTCAGCTGGTATGTATAGAGTGAAAATCAACAGAGGCCTGGTTTTCTCACGTCAGCAGAGAGCGATACGTTACAACCCCTATATCTTTTCAAAATATTTCGATGACAATTTCGCAACCACCATACCGCATGAGGTCGCCCACTATGTCACCGATATCATCTATGGATTAAAGAATATAAAACCACATGGCAGGGAATGGAAGGAAGTGATGGATGCTTTCGGCGCCAATGCAAGCGTCACCGCTGATTATGACCTTGCCGGATTGCCGCTAAAAAGACAGGCCGTGTTCACTTACCAGTGCGCCTGTCGTGAACACCAGCTAAGCGCGACGAGGCATAACAAGATCACAAAGCGCCGGTATCAGTATACCTGCAACTATTGCAAGCATCCGCTTCACCAAAAACATGAAGCTGACACTCTGACCTAGTTATATTAGCAGGTTAACGGAACTGGCTATCGGTTTATGGCTCCTCACCATAATCGATGGTGATCTCTTCATCGGGACCGATATCACGCAATGCATACAACTCGAAACCTATGAACTCGGCATGCGGATCAGTACTATGGTTAAGATATCGCAACAGGTTCTTACCATCACGACCGATCCATACCTCATCATATTTCTCTACCCACAACACGTGTGACCCGTTCTCATTGACCATCGGGCCATCGTACTCCCCCATGTAATCGCCCTCTTTAATTTCACTACGAGCGAATAAACCATTGCCGTGGATACCTGACTCCTTCGTATAAAACAACTGGTGTAATTGTTCATCTGATAACATAAACACAAACCTGTAACTCTTTCACATAATTTGCGGCATTTTATCACGTGTTCATTTGTCAAGGAATCATCTATGAAAAACTCTAGCCCAGCTACAAACAGGATCAGAGTGCCTTTCGTTCTTCGTTACATCCGTTTTGTTTACCTGACACCAGGCCGACAAATATCACTGATAACTATATAAATAATGCCCATGGCCTGGGATCAGCCACGACCGTCGCGATCGCTAACCAGGCAGCGCGCAATGGCAATAACGGAGGCTGGTACATCGTTGCAATATCAGCAGCAGCCAGACAGGACTGACGGTCGATGAAGACAGGGCTGCCGATTCAGAGAGATCCCATACTACTGAGACCGCGGCTGTATTTGCTTTTGAAAATGCCTTTGAGTGGTGCCCGCCTCAACTTAACCGGGCGAAGAACAGTTCCATCATCAGAGATCCGGTAAACGGCACGGTCAGCCCAAAAGCCATACCCGGTTCACTGCAACGTTATGAACTGCGTTTGAACAATGAAGGCAGAATTCCGCTGGACAATGACAAGGTCAACATAAGCGACACTATTCCGGCGAACACCTCTATCCTGGTGCAGAGCAGCGTCAACTACCCAGAACCACCATTCACATTCACCGATGGTGCAGGGGCTGCAGCCTCAGGATTATCGTTTGTCTATTCAGGGCCGGCCTCTATCACCGACGACGTCGAATTCTCGATAAACAATGGCATTGATTTCAACTACCTGCCGACGCCGGACGGCGACGGCTTTGACAGCCAGGTAACCGATGTGAGGATAAATCCAAAAGGCGTATTCAATCCCTCGAATGGGACCGATATTCCCACCTTTACGATCACTTTCTCTGTAAAGGTAGACTAATCGCCTAAATTAATGATGATGGCCGCCGGGGCCATGTACGTGACCATGCTCGATCTCTTCTGCAGAGGCCTCACGGACATCAACGACTTTAACTTCAAAGTTCAGGTCCATACCAGCCAGCGCGTGATTGCCATCGATCACGACAGCCTCGTCTTTTACTTCCACAACGGTGACCACGACCGCAGCACCATCAGGGCCCTGTGCATGAAACTGAACACCCGGCTTGATCTCATCAGCATTATCGAACATCTCTTTTGGTACTTCCTGGATACGCTGCGGATCTTTTTCACCGTAACCTTCTTCTGGCGATACTTTCACAGAGATCTCATCACCGGCAGACTTTCCAGACAACGCATTTTCCAGACCTGGAATAATATTCATCGCACCATGCAAGTACAGGAAGCTTCCATCATCTGACTGGTCAATAATATTGCCGTCATTGTCTTTAAGCGTGTAATGAAGTGTTACTACAGAATTTTGTTCGATTTGCATGTCTCGGTCCGGTTTGCTCTAAAAAAAGGTCGGTAACCTTATCAGAAAACGCGCAATTTAGACAGTGCCTACAGGCTCCAGGGCTGGTTCCCGTAATACACACGAAGAAATGCGATGACACCACAGATGACAACCACCACTAAGGTAATAGCAAGAGCAACCCTGTCCATAACTGGTTATTATAGCCCCTTTACATATACCCGCGGTCAAACAGTCACTTATTGCATACTACCTATATTGCTGGCAGCAATAATCAATATTATCGTCACCAATATCAATATCGCGATCACTTTTGCAACATTGACCAGTATCGTCTTATCACCTTTTTGCAGCACCTGACTCTCCTGTCGATTCATTCAACATCTGAGACTACTCCCGCATATCTGATATTTTCTTGATATATATCAAGAAAATCCGATTACGGCTTGTATCATTAGCATCATCGTAAAAATATAATCCAGACTATCATGTCTAACCAGGGCGGGATATTTAGGCAGAAATCAGTGCAAAATTACCCGCTTTCAGCTAGATTTTAACTATGCCAGTCAATTGCTACAGTCAGAGAATCCTTAACCCGTTCCGTGGCGTAATGAACATCATCTCCATCGGCGGTGCCGATGCTGTCACTATCGACGGTAGCAACTGGACACTCTATATCCACGATAACTTCGATTGCCCGACGGATGATCCGCAAGAATTTTTTGAGATCGAGATGCCAGACATCCGTTTTGGTGACTGGAATGCCGAATCCGGCTTAAGACGCTCGCCTCTCATCGCCTCTTATCACTACAGTGAAATCCAGGCAATCGGTAATGCTCTATTAGACACCGTGCAGAAATACTCAGACCGATGTCCTTTCCCGTTTCAGGATAAATACGAGCTCTGGCTGCTCGATGAGAAAACCAGTGAACCACTGGCACTGCTCGAAAGCGTGTGTGATGAAGCCGAGATTCATAGCCCTGAAAACCTGTTATGGGAGGCGGGTCTGCGCTGCAAACAGGAGTTCTTGCGGGAATTTTCACTGACCGACAAGCAATCATCGAGCGCTGGCGACCTGCTCAACAGCATCATCAATCAACGCGCCGGCAAACAGCCCTCAGCACAATGGTTCTACAGAGACAATTTCGACTATGGCAAAGGGGTTTGCGGTATCAACCTGAACGATGACCTGGCTGGACGAGAACTTTCCGCCAGACTGTTTCCGAAGATGCTGGTCCAGCAACAGTGGATGCACAAGCCTGACGAAACCCTGGTCGAGGCATTTATCAACTGGCTCTCACCTTATTTGCTGGTACTGGATTTTTTGAGAGACGCGCAGCGCGAAGTACTGGAAATTCAGGCAAAACAATATGCGCTGCTGGTCGACAAGATGTACCCGCTGTATCCAAAAGTCATCAACCAGAAAGCCATCAATGCCGCGCGTGTCGAAGCGATGATGCGCCGATCCAACCAGACTATAAATAATACGGTTGAGATTACGCTGGATACTATTTGATTCCCGTCATTGCGATCCCTACATGGACGTGGGTTATCAGGGCAACGCAGGAGCAGTTGCCGAGCGAAGCGCGGCAATAATTTTCTGTAGATATCTCAATCGCTTAGAGAGGTTGCCGCGCTTCGCTCGCAATGACGGAATCGAACATTACATGCCATTACCAAACTTGTCGTGATGCACCTCTGTCGACGCACGCATACCTTTGAGTGCAACCGCATAACCATGCAAGATACCGAGCGCCCATGAGATACGCTCTCTGAAATAGCCGTCGGCATCCTGGTCATTATCTTCCGCTTTTTCATTCAATATCTTTTCTATATTACGCAGGATGAGATGTTCGGGGATATAACACAGGCGGTTATTTTTATAACTGCTCATGCGCAGTTCAGCGACCGGGTATGCACCACCATCTGCGGAGGAGACGGCAACGATCAATGCCGGCTTATGTCCCATCTCAAAGCGGTTAAACATCAGGAAGAAATTCTTCAGGCCGGCAGGCACCTGGCCATGCCACTCAGGTGCGATGATGATAAAACCATCACTCTCGCTTAACTGCTGCTTCAGCGGCGCCAGGCGCTGGTTCCATTCTGCATTATCTTCCCACAGGGTCTGATCCCATAATGGCAGGGGGTTATCTGCCAGGGTATATACCCAGGGTTCGATATCATCAAATTCTTTGCTTAATGTTTTTTCCAGGTATCGTGCGACTTTTTCACTCTGCGACGGGTTACGGTGACTGCCACTGATGATGCTAATTTTCATAATATTTTTTCTCTGATAATTTATTTCAAGTTTATCTCAATATACCGGCGAACACTCACACTACCAGTACGGGTTCATTCAGACGCGACAGCTGCTCGCGTAGTTCGAGCACATGCTCTTCCCAGTACTGGTTGCTATTGAACCAGGGAAAGGCCAGCGGGAATGCCGGGTCGTGCCAGCGCTTCGCCAGCCATGCAGCATAATGCATCATGCGCAGGCTGCGCAGCGCTTCTATCAGATGCAGTTCATT
>Ga0316201_10003848_pt1 | contig 11180 bp, 10 predicted proteins | sample CS6wburrow_MG_FD_204516 | JGI IMG/M metagenome (GOLD analysis project Ga0316201, IMG submission 204516) | Coastal sediment microbial communities from Delaware Bay, Delaware, United States - CS-6 worm burrow | ecosystem: Environmental > Aquatic > Marine > Coastal > Sediment | place: USA... | reverse complement strand
GAGGGAGCAACTGTACCAATTCCTACCTTTCCGTCAGCCTTAATAATGAATGGTGAAGTATCAGGGTCTTCATCATCCACCCTGAAAGCATCTGCTGTGCCTTTCTGAATGACATACAATTTAGCCAGTGGGGAAGCAGAACCAACCCCTACATTGCCAGTATTAAAATAGATATCACTCCCATTGGACAACCATTTTCCGCCTCCGCCAAAGGAAAGCCAGGAAGTACCGTTGTATCCTTCAAACTCATCGGTGGTGGTGTTGAATCGCATCACCCCTTCAGATTCTGTAGCTGAATCATCTCCCAGTTTTAATTTTCCTGCAATCACGAGTTTTTGGGTGGGAGCAAGGGTGCCCACACCCACATTTCCTGTTTCGTCAATGACAAAGGGAGTAAGGTCACTTTTTGCATCATCTACACGAAACGCAAGATTACTAGCCTCTTGTATGATATGTAATTTTCCCAAAGGGGAACCGGTACCTATTCCAACATTATAGGTTTTGTCTTTCAGGAAAATATTTGGACTGGAGAACAGCCATCCTGCTGCTTCATTGGCCGTACCGAGCTTTACTCTTTCCCAATATAAATCCCCATCAAAATTATACAATCTATGGGTTTGTACGGTAGGAGCACTGGTAGAAGGGAAAAAGGTAATGGATCCCGTACTGCCATCATCGTTGAATTGCAGAAGCACATTGTCATCCCTGTCCTTGATGATGACATTGTCGTCCTGACCCAGTATTTCAACACTCGAGGAAATAGAGAAAATTAAAACCACGAGGATGGGCAGCCATTTTAATATAAGGTATGGGAAAAAGTGATTGCAAGATGGATCACTGATAAGGGCCCGGTAAGTATTTTTCATGAGGCGTTGATTTGGTAAGTGATGATATACCGCAGTGGCTACTTTTATGTCACTACACAAAAGCCTCAGAAAGATGGAATCTCATAATTATGAAAAGATCGAAGTTTTAACAATGACAAAGGTCAAGAATGGGGGTGATGTGAGCAGTTTTTTATCTCTGGATACGATAAAATCAGGGCTTTGATCCTGGAAGTGTGCTGGTATCGTGTACCTGATAAAGGGTTGACTGAGAAGTGCATTGTAAAATTGAAAATCTAACTATTTACCCTGCTTCTTCAGCAATACCTTGCAGAGCACAAAAGGAATCAGGTGATTTCCATAGTTTTAAGCCTTAAGGGATCGTGTGAGAAGGAATGAATAGTGAAGAAGATCTAAATGATATCAGCCTTCCTGACCCTGGATGGAGCGATTCCAAATTCATCTTTAAACACCCTGCTGAAATAGGAAGGATTGGGTATACCCACTTCCAGGGCTACCTGGCTGATGCTACGGTCCGTGGTCTTGACCAGTTCCATGGCCCGATGGAGCCGATACTTCAATAGGTACTTATCAACCGTGGTGTCGGTCAGGGCATGAAATTTCCGGTACAGTTGAGACCTGCTCATCGCAAGAGACCTGGCAAGATCATCCACTCCATAGGATTCCTCATCCAGGTGGGCTTCCAATATCCTGTTGACTTCTTTCATGAATTGATCTTCAGCCAGAAACTGTTGATCGGCAGCATCTTCCTGAAGGTTAAAAGAGATATACCGATCCTGGAGCAATTTTCTTTGTTCCAGGAGTTTTTTCAGGCGTACCAATAATTCTGGTTTGGAGAAAGGTTTGGTAAGATAGGCCTCTGCTCCCTTTTCCAGCCCTTCAATTTTGGAGACCATGTCTGCTCTTGCTGTCAACATAATTACCGGGATGTGGCTGGTGCGGATATTGGATTTTAATTGCTCCAGGAATTCAAATCCATCCATCCTTGGCATCATTACATCACTGATGATGATATCTGGAATAAGCTCTGTAGCCTGATGCAATCCATCCAGTCCATTGAAGGCTTTTTCCACCCTGTAATCCTTCTCTACAATCGAGGAGATGAGCTGCATCATTTCGGGATGGTCTTCTACAACCAGCAGCAAGGGTTTATCAGCTCCATCCTGGCCATCGGTCCATGAAGCATCCGGTTCATCTATATGGTACTCCGGTAATGGGTTAAATGACTTTCCATCATACGGATCCGCTAAAGAAGCCTTATGGGTCACCGGCAAATGGACGCTGAAGGTAGTACCCACTCCCACCTTACTTTCCACCCGCACTTCTCCTCCCATGAGTCTGATATTTTCCTTAACCAGGGCCAGCCCGATACCACTGCCTTCCTGATGGTGCCGGGAGGCTTCTTCCACCTGGTAAAATCGATCGAAGATCAGGTCTATTTTTTCTTTGGCAATTCCTGAACCTTTATCTGAAACGTTTATGGTCATCGAATTTTCTTCATTGTCTTTATGGATCATCAGAGACACTTTTACCTGACTCCCGGCCATGGAATGTTTAAGAGCATTGGATAAGAGATTGGACATGATCTCTTCTAATTTTTCAGGATCAAAATCCATTATGAATGCTCTTTCTGTGGATTCATAATTCAGTAAGATCTGTTTATGTTGCGCCACGGGCTGAAAAGTGTCAACAATGAATTGAAGGTAGGAAACGATATCTGCCTGGATGGGGTGGTGGTCCATAACCCCTGCATCCAGTTTGGCCATATTGAGCATTTGATTGACCAGCCTCAGCAGTCTCCTGCCGTTGTTGTGAATTGTATTCAAATGATCTTTGGATTTCTGATCCACAACCTTGATTTCTTCAGTGGTTCCCAGGATCAGGGTAAGTGGTGTCCTGAATTCATGGGTGATGTTGGTAAACAACCGGGTCTTGGTTGCCTCCAATTCTTTCAGTCTTTCTTTCTCCTGATCTTCATACTGCTGCTGTGACCAGAAAAAATAACTGACAAAGAAAATGGGAGAAATGGTCAGCCAGGTGAGATTGATCGTAAAGAATAGTCTGTTGTTTTCAGCCATCAGATCCGGATGAATGGTTAGATTAGATTCAAAAACAATCAATATAAGAAGGGTCAGGATGTAAGAGGAAGCCACAGCCAATGTGATTCTAATGCTTCTTAATAAGGTAGACATCATTACACAGACCATTCCAGTGATCATAATCCCTCCTGAATTGAGCAGTCCTCCCATATAAGCTGCTACAAATGCTGTCAGCAGAATATAACCGACCATCTGTACGGCAAAGAGTAGCTTAAAACTTGATTGCAACCTGAATGAAAAAAAGGTTAAGGTAAACATGATCAGAAGGGCATAACCGTAAAATAAGAAAGTGTATAACTTAAGTAAGAATCCTAAAGGTGTAATAATCAGGACCCCAAGGCAATTAAATGATACCCAGTAGAACAATAGCTTTTTACTCATCAGGTCCGGTAAAGATTGCTCCGGATCATGGATGAATTGATCTACTTTTTTATCCAGAAATTGAAGCCTTTTATTCATGTTAAATCCACTTGTTATTATTGTTCTTTTTGATTTTATCAATGCGATTGTTTAAAGAAAATTACATTTTATTGCACCCGATTTTCAGGAGTATAATGCTTCAACAAAGCTTGATACAAATTCCCCTTCAACCGACGATCCAATTCATCCAATGTTTTAATTCCAAAAATGAAAGACAGTGCAATAGGATCGGCTCTCCAGTAGGTGTGCCCTTCATAGAATCCGTACCTCATAATGTATTGCGGCTGGATCTCTCCGGTATTGATGGAACTCAATCGATCAACCATTTCCTGGAATTGATCTTCATTGAGATGGTTGTAATGTTTCTTTAAATGAAGGATTTCCTCTTGTTTCAATTCCCGCCATAGTTTTATGAAGAAACCACCTTCTATGCCGTCATTGAAGATGGACTTCTGTCCACCTTTCGTGTCTTCAGCCGTAACATGTACGATCTGATCATTATAATAGAAATGGGTGATATTGGCCCATTGGTGCCTGGCCATGTTCCAACGGTCCAGCTTCAGGTCCATGTCCATCATGTTCAATACATGAAAAAGGGGTTTGGCAAGTTGTGGATGGGTGAGCCCTAATCTTTTCACCAACTGATTATCTCCTTTTAGCACTGATATGATGTTTTCATCTTCAGCCATAAATCCCGCCTGTGATAATCCCTCAGGTCGTCCTAGCCGTGTGATCTCTCCCAGTGATCTTCCCGTAATGGTACGGATGGAATCTAATTGCTTATCTGAATGAAGACCGGTCTTTGCCAAATGTGGGAAGTCCAAAGTGTCTACGATCAATTGCGGGCATATACCTCCCTTATTTCTAAGTGTGACTGGTATGATGGCATACTGTTCATCATGCGTCCTGGCAACAACATATTCATTTCCATCTCTGAACATCCCAGGCGAGGAGAGGACAGGCTGATGATCATTGACCTGTGGGTAAATATGATATGGAAATGTATCCAATGAAATGCTTGCCTCTTGTGAATAAGTAAAACTGATGGTCGTTAAAAGGGTTGCCATCACTATTGGTATTTTTCGGAATGACATCATTTACAGTTTTTCAGTTACAGGATCAAATCCGCTTTAAGTATTTCTTCCTAACAGATGTAATAAAAGAATACCCTTATCGGTATATATGTGTAAATGGAAATATCATGCAGAAAAGCATCGGACTCAATGTTATAAGATACAATGGTTTGTATTGAATGTCAATGAAGATGTATAAGAATTTTCACTTTGTATTGAAAACCATTTACATTGTTTTGATGATCAGTTTCTATATCTTCCAATGATCGGTTCACCCGGCATGACATTATCTATATTTTTTCCTTCACTGACTACGAGGACTCCATTGACCAATACATATTCTACTCCTTCTGAAAATTTTAGTCCCTTAAAGTCTGCTCTGTCGATGATCGTATTGGGATTGAAGACCGTGATGTCCGCATCAGTGCCTACTTGTAACCTTCCTTTTTGTCGCATCATGGGAGAAATGGATTCCAATCTATTGGCAGGCATAATGGTCATCTTTTTGAGGGCTTCCATGAGGGAGATGGCTTTTTGATCGCGAACATATCTTCCTAATACTCGAGAGAAAGTACCTGCAGTCCTGGGGTGTGCTCCCGGAGCATAAGGCATGCCATCAGATCCGATCATGGTTCTGCTGTCCTGAATGCCTTTTACGATCCATTCCGGTTTCATCATATGGATGATTACGATGCCTCCTTTCTCCCTGTACTTGTTAAATGTTTCTTCAGTTAATCGTTCTCCGGTGGCTTCCCATTGAATGTCGCCGAAAGAGATCCCAAGTTTTTCCTGCCATCCTTCATCAAAAATGGCTGACTCCAACGAAGTGGAAGCTGCCGTATATGGATATACCTCTGTTGTTACATCCAATCCCAGATCCTGGGCAGAGGCGACCATGTCTAGTGTGACCTGAATTTCTCCAAGAGAAAGACTATTGGCATGAACGATGTGCAATGGGGCACCACTGGAAGTAGCATTGGCAATGGCTTCCTGGATGCCAGGCATTCCAAATCCACGGGTATGTGAAAAAATAGGAGCTTGCTTTTCTGCGGCCATTTCGTACACCCTATAGATCTCCCCATGGGTTGCTCCCGGATAATATCCTACAGGAACACCAATTCCGAGAGCACCAGCCTTCAATCCCTCATCTATCATTGACTTAATTTTTTCCATCCCTTCTTCAGACAAAGGCTGGTAGCCGGATCTGCCCATATTGAGCATGATCTTCATGAGCTTAGGAGATTCAAATCCCTCTGCTTCTATGATTTTTCTCGCTTCTTGAATAAAGGGACGATATTCATCCATAGCCATCGCCCTTAGATTGCCATGTGGAACCGTTGCTCCATAGTTGACGATGGAATTCCCTCTTTTGCTCTCGATCCATTCACGGAGAAAAGGTTTTCCTCCTTCTAATTCCAGAGCAGTGGTTACGCCGTCTCTGACCTGGTAAACATGAGCTTTATTGGTCATGCCGTGTACATGAAGATCAATGAATCCGGGAGCTACAACATGCCCGGTAACATCAATGACCTGTTTTCCTTTAAGGTCGTCAGAAGTTATTTCTGCAATTTTATCTCCGATGATGCCCACGTTACGGATGGCATCCAATCCTGATTCAGGATCCATTACACGACCTCCAATTAGAACAATGTCAAAGGTCACACTTGACTGAGCATGAAGATTGAAAATGAAGAAGAATGAAATTATGGGAGATATAAAGTATTTCATATTGAAGTAATTGAAGATTGCGTGTTTTGATTCGAAAAGATAGTGTATTAATTTGAGAACCTAAGATGATGTTAATCCTTAAGTTTAGAAAGGTAGTTTCCTGGGAGCTTATTGGTATTTAAAGATGGTATCGGCTTTTAGAACTATGACATTAATGAGAAAACAACTCGTTAAGACCTTCGACCATATCATCCAATACTTCATTTATCTCTTCAATGAATTCCTGGCCTTTTTCCAGACGATTAATGGTTAAGTGTAGGATAAGAGCATTTGGATCAGGTGGATAACCAGTTGTAATTGTCCAGGCCAATGCATTGGGGCATTCAATTAATGCAAACCGCAGCCCTCCTTTGATCTCGTGTCGGCTTAATGTAAATTCTCCCCATATACCACCGATATATGATTCGCTATTTTGTGGAGGATCGAGGTTAAAGATTAGTGAACTCCATTCCTCCAGGTTGGTTAATCTTACCTTTTTTCTAATCCCTTCTTCGGTGGTTGTTTTCTTTACGATCCTGAAAAACTCCATTGCTACATCTGTTTAAGTAAAAGTAACTTTTACTTGCATGGATTCCGGTGACATGATTCACAGACGGATGGCAACAATCATTGGGCTATTATGACACGACTCTTTGGAATTTAAAGTATGAATATACTACCGGTATCAGTGTTATGATAATGGTAATGGTAATGAATAAATACAGGGTGATTTCTTCATTTAGAACTACACAAGCCAGAATTACAATCAATCCACCGGCAAACCAGAGCTTTCCAGCCAACTCATGGGTTGCTTTCCATACCGTTTCATTTTCCAGGGTCCAGGGCGTCCTGATTCCGATGAAATAATTGGGCTTGAAGGTCTTGAAGTAATTGCCCAGCAGCACATACATGATCCCGATAAAAAGGAAAATAAAACTTGGATTATAGAAAGTGGCGTTTTTGGATGTATAAATGAGAAATATGGCAAGTATGGACATAAAGGTCGTTAGTATTGTTTTGACATTCGTATACTTATTACCCATTTCCTTGATCTTATTCTTAGGGTCAATGTATGGAACAATGATGAAAATCAAGTAAACCAATAGAGGCAATAAGAATGGGATGATGAGCAGCTCAGTTTTATCTCCGTACCGGTCTATTTCTCCTTTAAAATTCCAATGCATGGGTACACGTTCGGGAAGATCATTCCATACGTAGGCCAGGTAAATAAATGGGAGTGCTACTATGGCCATCAAGGGAAGCTCTTTTGTCAGTTTTAATTTCATCGTTTTACTTTTTTAGTGCTATGATCCAATTGAGGAGATCTTCAAGTATGGTGGTGTTGAGTGAATATTCTATGAATTGTCCATTCTTTATGCTTGATATCAGTCCTGCTCTCTTCAGGATGTCCAGGTGATGTGATATACTGGGCTTGGAGATGTTAAAATTGTCAGCTATCTCTCCTGCATTCATATCCCGTTCTTTGAGCATATCGAGGATCTGTCTCCTGGTTTCATCATTTAATGCTTTGAATACAACGTTCATTAATTTAGATATTTAGACAAATATCTAAATAATAATTATTATTGTCAATAGCAGATTGCAATTTTGAAATTAAAATTTTACTAAATTTTATTGAGTGATTTTATTTTATTGTTTAGGCCTATGAGTTGTTCATCACCTGGCCCTGGTGCATCTTCATTGATGATTTGTAATTAAGCTTAAAACAATCAACTTACTCCAGACTTAACAGTTGCTTATAATTTTCGTAGTGCTCAAAGATATCCTTGATGTAGTTGACGGGTTCAGAACCACGTACATATCCATAATTGATTGAGGGCTTATTATAATTTATGGGTAGGCTCAAAGCCAGGATCATCTTTTCTACATGATCCTCCCAAAACAATCGATCTAATCCTTTTTCATCTGCCAATTTCTGGGCATCTCTCACATGTTCATAGCCGCAATTGTAGGAAGCCAAGGTAAATTTTATACGGTGCAGTGAATCAGGAATATCTGAAAACCTTTCATACAAAAAGTTCAGATAATCGATACCTCCCCTAATGCTCTCCTCTGGATCTGTTATATCTTGAATACCTAATGCTTCAGCGGTTTCTGGCATGACCTGCATTAAGCCTATTGCTCCTGCCCATGAATTTGCTCCAGGATCAAATTGTGACTCCTGAAAAACTTGCGCTGCTATTAACCTCCAATCCCATCCAATTTCATCTGCATATTTCTTGATCAGATCGTCATATTCACTTATTTGATTATTGTTAAGGCTATAATAAGCACTTCTTACCCGGCTTTTAAAAGTTCGTTTATTTTTAAAGAACTTGTTGTAAATGACATTATACGTTTCGCCATTCCTCACAGAAAGTATCCAATTGTTGATGACAGCTCTGAACTTTGGAGATTTTTTACGGGTTACCCAGGCAATCCGTTGGTTCAAGGAAACAGGTACATCAATTTTTAAATTAGGATAATAAGACGCATTTATCTTTGCCAGGTTTTCATCTGCAATGGTGTATTTGATTTTGCCATCAGCCACCATTCCAATGATTTCAGCCGTCGAGAGTTTACTGTCCAGCGTATCAATATGTATGGTTCCTCCTATTTCATTTGACAAACTCATCATCCGCTCATAATAGGCAGAATTTCTCCTTATAGAAACAGTATCATTGATCAATTCAATAGGGTCATGAATGAGCTGTTTTTGCAATGCACTCCAGGTAATATGTTGAAAGTTATCTGGTTTCTTTTGAACCAATACCTGTTTGGTCAGGTACAGGTATTCTGTGAAATCCACTTCCCATTTGCGTTGATTGGTGATCGTCATCCCGTGAGCTATTAAATCCACATCACCACGGTTCAGTACTTCAAATTCTGAATCCAGGTCTTTTGAGACAACCAACTCCAATTCTAAGTCCAGGTGTTCAGCCAACATATTCAAGAGCTCGTATTCAAATCCCATTGCCTGTCCTCTATATAAAAAGTAACTTGTACTGCTGTATATGATTAATGCCTTGAGTTTTCCATCTGCCATGATATCATCCAGATCACGATCTACGGAGTTTTCGACGAAGGGATTCACAACTTCCTGGCCTTCTGTCATTGATTCAGGGGTGTCGGATTTAAAATGACAGGAAGTTACAGTTATGATCAACAGAACAGATAGGAGTTGTTTGACCGATTTTATTGCCATACTTAAGGAATTGACCATTTGGATATCGTAATTACTTCAGTTCTAGCGTTGTTGTATGCTTTAAGATAATTTGAATTTTCAATTCTATAGCAATCCATTTTGGAATGGCCAAGATTTTTTATCTCATTTCATTGAGGAAGTTTACCAATAGTTAGGGTGGAAGAAGAGACTGGTTACAATAATTATAAATGTTTCTTTTTCATATAATGACTTACAATAAAAAGAATCCCGACAAGAATAAAAGGAAAATTAATGATCAACACAGTCTCCAGTCCATACCAAACAGATTCGGTCATATTGTAATTATGTAGATAAATCAAAGGACTAAAAATCAGACCGATTAATAAGAAGATTATTCCACCATTTTTCTCCCAATTCCATGCAACAAAAAGTACTATTATTAAACCCAAGGTGGGGAGTAGCCCCATAAAAAGATCACTGAGCTGTTGCCAGGAAGTCATATTGGTGTTTTCTCCACCCAGGATAGCAAACAGGCTTATAAATACAATGGCAAGGATGCAAATGATGCGCGGAGTCCAGTGAAAGACTTTGAGGTATGTATTCATCTCGATGATTTTAATACAAATCCTTATAATTAATTAAATCCTTTTCTCGGAGAATAGGTTCATATCGGGTTCTGTGAGAGGATTGGAGTTGAAATTCCTCTTACCTAATCGAACTTATTTCACATGTTTTTTATATCCATGCTATCGTGTAGAATTCTTATTATAGTGCACGATTGTTTATCAAACCTATAGAATATTAAATGTCTATTTACGTGGAGTTTTCTGTATAGTATATTTGAGTAAGGATAGATTATTCCTAGTTTATTTTGTTCTAAGAGTAATTGCATTCCGTGGAATAAATCATCTTGATATTTTTCTGCTTGTTCTAATCCCCAGGTTAAATAGGTGTATTCGTATATCTTTTCAAGATCCTTTTCTGCCTCCGGCTTTATCAAGAGCTTAAGCATTTCCTTCCATTTTCTTTTTCATCTTTCTTTTGAAATTTTCATTATTAAAAACTCTAGCTTTTTCACTTTCTTCGCCAACTACCAAAGCTTCGTTTATTAATTTGATTTTCTTGCTTTCGTCTTCTAACATGCGTAATCCAGACCTTATTATTTCACTCACAGAACTATAGCGTCCAGATTCAATTTCAGATTTGATGAACTCATCAAAGTGATCTCCTAAAATGACAGATGTATTTCTTCCCATTATTTTAATCTTTTTTTCAAAAATACCATATTCTGGTACATTTTACAATTGTTTTCAATTGGTCATCTTATGTTTTATAGTGGTGGTATTTGGTATGAGAAGCGATTGTAGTATGATCAATTATCAAATGGATACAATTTCGAGATCGGCCCATATTGATAATCCAGTGCATCTAATCGGCTTGTACCAAACCATGATCCGGGAGCGTCTACCACCAGAATGGTTTTAGCATAGCCCGTCTCATCAAATCCTCTTCTGAAATGTACGCGGGATTTCACGACAAAAACCTGGTAATTGTCAGGTTCAATGGAACCGAAACGAAGCCTGTCCGGGCTGGTGATCTGCACATAGGTAGGGACAATGATCAAAAGGTTGTTATTCCCATATTCAATAACAGCAATGTGATCATAAGACCAATGAGGTCCAAAAAATTTCACCCTTCCTTGTATCCTGACCGGAGTTCCGGCTTGCGGTCCTGTAAATCCACCTACTTCCATGTCAAAAGGATCTCCCGGTTGTGCATTTTCTTCCTTTAGTTTTTCAAGCGCTCGTTCATCTCTGAGACAGGCATATAAAACTCCTTCCACCTGCTCGTTGATCAGTTCCTTTAATAT
>Ga0316201_10003847_pt1 | contig 11185 bp, 9 predicted proteins | sample CS6wburrow_MG_FD_204516 | JGI IMG/M metagenome (GOLD analysis project Ga0316201, IMG submission 204516) | Coastal sediment microbial communities from Delaware Bay, Delaware, United States - CS-6 worm burrow | ecosystem: Environmental > Aquatic > Marine > Coastal > Sediment | place: USA: Delaware... | reverse complement strand
TTTTTATCGTGATGGATCTATGAGTGACTGGATTCCGTTTCGAAATGGCCTGCCAAATGTGCCTGTTTTTGATATCGAAGTGAATCTTGAAAGTAATCTGATCAGGGCTGGCACATTCGGACGAGGGATATGGTCGACTACCCTTTATGATGCATGCCCATCTGCGTATGCACTTTCGGATGGAAATCTGCCGGGTAGTGGTGCACAAGGTTATCGGTATTATGAAGCTTCAAGTACCATCACGTCTACAAGGGATATATTTGGTGGGCCAGGAACAGAAGTATACTATAAGGCTGGAAATTATATTGACCTTACTCCGGGTTTTAGGGCGAGACCAGGTAATGATGTTTTTAAAGCCTGGATTGGTCCATGTTCGAGTGGTGTACCAGAACCGATGAATATTCAATTCCCGGTTATTGATGCGCGTGCAGGCAATGTTTTTCCGGAATCAATGGATAAGTCAAATAATTGATTCCTTCTTGAATCCGGATGGGCACGGAAAAGCGCTTCGTCGACAAACCCTATTTGCTTATTCTAAATATTGATTTGATTTGGAAGCACCGGACCGATGGTGCTCCGATTAGTTGATGTATCAATTACATATCCTGATAGGCGGATTGTGTCACCATGCAGAACCGGATCAAAAGCGATCGTGCCCCCTCCTTCGCATTTGCTTCGGTGGACGAGCAAAATTAATAATGGGCAGTGAAACAATCAAATGACTTGTGAAACCTAATCTCAGATGTGCGCAATCAAACCCTTAGGAAAAATTTCTTTTGATACAAGAAATATAAAAAGCCCCATTGCACAGCGATCATACAGAATACAAGCACGACCACATTGTAGGGTTCTCCGACGAGTTGTCCAAGCCAATAAAAGAGAGCGTTGGTTGTGAAGTGCCAATTGATAAATGAGCCAGCCATGTAAATGAGAATCGAATTCATCCCGATCACTTTAAAGAAAAATGCCCACTTTTTGAACTCTAAAATATCAATGACATAATAAAATGCAGCCATCAAAAGCAAGCTCAATCCACCACATTGCAATGTGTATGAACTTGTCCATAAGTTTTTGTTAATTGGTAAAACAAGGTTCCATAGTTGGGCTAAAACGATTAAAACAGTACCGGCTAGCACTATTTTGATAGCTGCGCTTTTTCGGTTTTCCGGATTTGTTCCTTTTATGAGTGCGCCAGTCAAAATCCCAATCAACGCGGTGGATATGGCCGGTATGGTTGATACAAAACCTTCAGGATCATGGATGCCCATGTAAAGTTTTCCAGGCATAATCAATGTATCGAGATAGGAAACAACATTTCCCTCCATTGTCAGATCACCCATCGGGTATCCTGGCCGTGAGCCAAGCATCAGCAGCAACCAATACCCGATTAGCAAGGATACGCCCCAAATGATCTGCCCTCTTTGCTTTGTGAATAGATAAATGATGTTCGCAAACATATACGCTAACCCGATTCGACCCAGTACACTGCCAAATCGGATTTCTTCAAACGGGCGAATTTCGAGGCCATTGTTGTAAACAACACCAAGAAGCACCAGGATGAACCCTCTTTTGATGACTTTTATCAACAATTCTTTCCTTGTCTTGCCTTTTTCCAATTGCTTCCCAATGGAATAAGGTGTAGCTACTCCTGCTAAAAACAAAAAGAGTGGAAAGATCAGATCGTAAAAAACAAAACCGTTCCAGGCAGGATGATGAAACTGGTTTGAGAGCCCTTGCCAAAATGACGTCCCTGAGATCTCAGCCATATCATGAAATATTTCCTCTGCTCCGATGATCCAGAACATATCGAATCCACGAAGAGCATCGAGCGAGTAAAGACGTTTTTTGATTTGGACTTCTTCCATATGGAATAAAACTAGCCTAAAATTTTATTTATGCCTAAGCCTGACTTCAGATGCTTAAAAATAGTATGCGCCGATATGAATAGATCAATTTCCAGATTTAATCCTTAAATTGAAGAGAATATTCATCATCACACCCAGGCAAATGAAATATTACATACTCCTTTTCCTTTCCTTCCAGGTATTCTCAACCGATGGGCAAACGACTAAAGATCTTTCAAACGCAGCTACCGCGTTTTTAGAAACGCTCGAAGAAGCGCAAATGACGGCCATGCACTACGCATTTGAAGATACCGCTCGTACAAATTGGACAAACCTTCCAATTGGACTGGCCAGCAGGCCGGGATTGCGGTACGGTGATCTTTCTGAGAAGAGTAAAATCCAGTTCCATCAATTGCTCATCACATTGTTGAGTTCACAGGGATACTTGAAAGCAACCAGTATCATGCAGCTTGATGATGTATTGAACAAGGTCTATCAAACTGCATTTGAACGAGAACTGATCCCGGAAAACACATTGAAAGAAATTCAAGATCTGCAGTGGGACTATGGAAATTATTACGTGTCCATGTGGAATTATCCACACCCCTCTGAACCGTGGGGATTGAAGTTTGAAGGGCATCATATCTCTATCAATCTTACTGTCACAGGACAGGAATACGCTGTTACGCCATTGTTTTTTGGTACTGATCCAGCAGAAGTGCCGATTACAAAATATGCCGGATTGAGGGTCTTAAGCAAAGAAGAAGATTATGGGATCAGGCTGATCAATGCACTTTCAGATAAACAGAGAGAAGTTGCTACAATCAGCAACAACGTACCAGGAGACATTATCACAAATCCTGCCAGTCCGCAATATCTGACCGAATACGCTGGGATTCGGGGAGGACAGCTTTCTGATGTGCAGAAGGAAATGCTCAGGTTATTGATCTACGAATACATGCAAAATTTTGAACAGGAAAAAGCGCATGCAGCGATGCATTTCATTGAAGGCGCAGCGATAGACCAGGTATATTTTGGATGGATTGGGAGTTATGCGCGAAAAAAACCGCACTATTATGTGATTCAGGGGCCTGACTTTATGATTGAATATGACAATGTTGGATTCCAGAATGATGGCAATCATATTCATACCATTTACAGGGAAAAGGGGCGTAATTTTGGAGAGAATCTATTGAAAGCGCATTATCTGGAGCACAAGCACTAAATAAAAAAGGCCGCCTCACAACGAGACAGCCTTTTTTTCGATTAGAATTATCTTCTAATATCTTCTGTTGTAGCCACCGCCACCACCACCGCCTCGGCGATCGTTGCTGCGATTTTCTCTTGGTTCAGCTTTTTTTACAACAATGGTTCTTCCGTCTACTTCCGTATCGTTCAATCCGTTAATTGCATTTTGTGCTTCATCGTCATTAGGCATTTCGACAAAACCGAAACCTTTTGATCTACCAGTAAATTTGTCCATGATGATCTTTACGGAATCGATTTCTCCGTACTCGGAGAAAGCATCTTTCAAATCGGACTCTTGTGTGTCAAAGTTTAACTTTGCTACGAAAATGTTCATAAAAAATATTTAAGAATGAAAAAATACAAATCATTGAAAAAAAAATTTAACAATGACATGTCACAAAGATAATGGTATTATTGATGGAATAGTTCCATTTAAATTCGTCCAATTCGTTCATTTCTCTTTTGAGCAGTGGTCAAAAAAATTGAATTTGTGTACAGTTGTGGGCTATAGGCCATAATTTGACGATTATTTTCCCTTTGTTGATTGATTTTTCATTAAAAAAAATTCATCAGGAGAACCGATTTTTACTTTTTTCCAATAGAAATAAGTGTTTTTTGACAAACACATCACAATTTAACCAGGATCAGAGAACAAAACTTCTTGTTTTTTACAAGAAAACGAGCCCGGAAAACTTTGTAGGAATCCGTATTTTCAACAGGGACTTAAATCCAGGTACTATGAAAAAAGTGATTTTATTAATTACTTCTGCTCTATGCTTCTTTTCGCTCTACGGGCAAATGGACATAAAGAATGACCATAAGAAAGATGTCATTGAATTTGTGGAAGAGCGTTTTGATGAATTGACAGAACTCAGCGACAAGATCTGGTCATTTGAAGAAATTGCTTTCCAGGAAGTACAATCATCCAAAGTCCTTTCTGATTATGCCGAATCCCAGGGTTTTAATGTCACGAGGAACATAGGAGAAATTCCAACGGCGTTTATCGCAGAATACGGTTCCGGATCTCCGGTGATTGGCATTCTTGGTGAATTTGATGCATTGCCTGGTTTATCCCAGAAGACTGTTCCGCATAAAGATCCGCTGAATGCAGGAGGTGCAGGCCATGGCTGTGGACATAATCTTTTTGGGGTTGCATCCCTTGGAGCTGCAACAGCCATTAAAGCATTGATCGAATCCGGTGAACTCCGGGGTACCATTCGTTTCTATGGAACTCCAGCGGAAGAAAAATTCTTTGGAAAGCTATGGATGATTCGCGCTGGGGCATTTGATGATGTGGATATCGTCATGGACTGGCATCCAAGTGGTGAAACAAAGGTTGGTGTTCAAACAGGTCTTGCCCTGGTTGATTTCATGGTCGAATTTTATGGTCAGTCAGCCCATGCCTCAGGAGACCCGTGGAATGGTAGGGACGCCTCCGATGGCCTGGAATTGTTTACGACAGGGATCAATTATTATCGTGAACATGTCAAACCAACTGTTCGCATTCACTATGATATTCAAAATGCAGGTGAAGTAGTGAATGTGGTACCGGATTATGCCCGGATCTGGACGAGAGTCAGAGATGCAAAACGAGATGGTATGGTAGAAGTATGGAAACAAGTGGAACGTATTGCTGAAGGTGCTGCGATCATGGCAAATGTGGAGCATAAAATCACGCTGATTTCAGGTGTGCATGAGATATTGGTCAACCGAACTGGTGCTGCCCGGTTACAAAGCAACCTGGAATCCCTGGGGCCGATTAGCTATACCGAAGCAGAGCAGGAATTTGCAAAGAAAATCCAGGAAGCTACCGGAAAGGAGCAAATTGGAATAGAGTCGATCATCAAAGCAATGGAGGAAACAGAGAAAAACCCGATGGGAGGCTCTACCGATGTGGGTGATGTCAGCTATGTTGTCCCGGTAATTCGTTTGAATGCGACGACAGCGCCAAAAGGAACACCCTGGCATTCATGGGCAGTCGTGGCCTGTGGAGGTATGTCAATCGGACACAAAGGAATGGCATATGCTGCCAAGGCACTCTCCATGACGATGGTGGATTTGTTTGAAGATGCTGAGTTGCGCGCAAATGTGAAAAAAGAATTCAAAGAAAGAAAAGGAGATTACAAGTATGAAGGGATCATTCCTGATGGCCCTCCTCCGCTGAATACAGGGTACTAAATAGAGCAACAGTTAGGTGAAAATAATCCACATTATCGCATACTCTTGTCTTCTTATCAAAACTTTTGGATGCTCAGAAGTGAAAGAAACCTATCCAAACATCATCTACGTACTCGCTGATGACATGGGTTTTGGTGACGTAACTGCATTCAATGTAAACAGCAAAATTCCAACACCACACCTTGATAAGCTAGCATCGGAAGGCATGAGATTTACCGACGCACACACTTCCTCATCTGTTTGCACACCAACGAGGTATGGAATCCTGACTGGAAGATATAGCTGGAGAAGCAAACTCAAAAGTGGCGTGTTGACCGGAAAGTCAAAAGCATTGATCCCAAATACAAGAAGCACGGTAGCTTCTATGTTGAGAAAATATGGCTATCATACCGCTTTTATCGGGAAATGGCATTTAGGATGGGACTGGGCAATGGATGAAGCTGATGGATTCGGTGGCGAAGGATGGGATGCAGGAGATTTTGACAGAATTGATTTCGCTGCTCCGATAAAAAACACACCAAACGACCTGGGGTTTGATGAAGCATATGGCCATTCAGGATCGCTGGATATGGCTCCTTATGTGTATGTTGAAAACGGAAACGTAACAGTCATTCCAGATTCAGTTACTGTCAATACAGGGAAATATTCCTGGTGGAGAGAAGGACCAACATCCAGTGATTTTGTGCATGAAGATGTGACCCCAAACTTTTTCCGACGTGCGATCAAGCATATTGAAGAACATTCAAAACAGGATAATCCCTTTTTCTTATACCTGGCTTTGCCATCTCCGCATACTCCGATTTTGCCGACTAAAGCCTGGGCAGGGAAAAGCGGGTTAAACCCATATGGAGATTTTGTCATGATGATCGATGATTATATGGGCAAGCTTCTATCGGCAATTCAGTCGAGCGGGATTGAAGAAAACACACTAGTAATATTTACGACTGATAACGGTTGTTCTCCGGCTGCAAAAATCGATGAATTGAAAGCGAAAGGCCATGAACCGAATGATATCTTCAGGGGGCATAAAGCAGATATTTTTGAAGGAGGACACCGGGTACCTTTCATGGCCAAATGGCCAAAAAAGATTCAGGAAGGGGCAATTTCTGATGAAACGATTTGTACTACCGACCTGATGGCAACCTGTGCTGAAATCATTGGGCATTCACTGGCTCAAAATGAAGGCGAGGATAGCTATAGTCTGATACCGGTATTTGAACAACGGGAATTGCAAAAGCCATTAAGGGAAGCAACAGTCCATCACTCGATCAATGGAAACTTTGCCATTCGGAAAGGAGATTGGAAGCTAATCATGTGCCCCGGTTCTGGTGGGTGGAGCGATCCGAAGCCAGGAGACAAAGCGGCTATGGATACCTTGCCTCCAATTCAGTTATATGATCTCAAAAATGATCCTTCCGAACAAAATAACCTGGAGTCAATCCACCTCGACAAAGTGAATGAACTCAGGTCTTTGCTGAAGCGATATATTCTGGATGGACGCAGTACACCCGGCCTTCCCCAGCAGAATGATCAGATTGAGACTGAATGGTTGCAAATCAATTTTGTGTATTAATTATGGCATTATCGTTGGGTAAATAACAATTGTTATTCATCCCTATTCATTCATCGGCAGATACTTTTGATTTCCTCTTTTGTTGCTCTATTTTCGTCGCATTTTCCTGTTCTGCATTAAGCGCAGATTTTCCTTCGGAAGTACAACTAATGCTACAAAAAACCAGGAGCAATATGAAAATCAGTGATCTCATTTTGCAGCTAAATTAGGTGAGTACCTGGTTCAATTTCCGCATCCAGTTGCGATAGAAAATGGACTCAATGTCATCTTCGCTGTACCCTCTCTGAGCCAGAAGATCATTCAGTTTTTGCATATCAGCGATCGTATCAATATCCAACGGGCTTTGTTCTTTTCCAAAACCACCGTCCAGATCAGTGCCGATCGCCACGTGATTTGTATTGCCAATCAACGCACATATATGATCCATATGGTTGATCATATGATCCAGGTAGACAGGCGGGTTTTCATTTTGGGGTGCACCTTTCTTCCAGCCGGGTACCATCATCCATGTATCCAAAGCCATACCAATGACCGCATCTCTATCGACCAGTGCTTTAATTTGATCATCGGTAAACTGACGGTTATGATTGACCAGGGATCGGCAGTTGCTATGACTTGCCCATACAGTTCCTTGAAATACATCTATCGCTTCCCAAAAACTGGTATCACAAAGGTGAGTGACATCCAGAGCCATGCCTAACTGATCCATTTGCTCAAGTAGTTGCCTCCCTTTTTCTCCGATTCCTCCCTCGCTGTTCGTCCCAAAGGCATATGTTCCCGGACCATAGTGTGCGGGGCCTATCGCTCTCAAGCCGTTTTCAAAAAGGAGGTGCAGATGATCAAATGTGACAATAGAGTCTGCACCCTCGAGTGTGAGTAAAAAACCGATACCACAATCATCTTTGTTTGTATTCCACCTGGCCAGGTGATCATCCAGTTCTTGCCTGGTTTTGATCATGCTCAATTCACCCTGCCTTTCCATTTCATTATACCAGGCCAATTGAGCCCGCACCATGGACCAGGCTTGTTCGGGTGACCTCCATCCACCAAGCGGATGGCTGGGTTTTGCATACCTGGCAATGAGTGTGGCAAAGCACAACCCGATATTTCCGGCTCGCACAGAAGCGAAAGATACTGTGCCATTTTCTCTGCCACGTTTATCATTCATTCCTTTTTCTAAATCCCGGATTTCCTGGACTGAACAGCGTAGATCTCTGTTCCAATCTATGGCATTCATACTCAGGTCTAAATGCCCGTCGATCATAAAACGATGTGTACTCATATGGTGATTTTTCGATTGCGGGCGATAACAGCCCATTGATCAATGACCTGTCCTGCACTGACTACGTAAACGTGATCGTAAAGTGCTACCGTCGGACAAATATGATATGGATACCCGATTATAAGCTGTCCAACAGATAATGCATCAGCATTTTCACACTCAATGATCAGATGTTCTTCACTATGGCCGATTTGAGTGGGCTGATCTTCAAGGATGAAGTCCACCCGGGGAAAAGGAAATTCGCTGGCCACACTTTTATGCCCCAGGTCAACACAGTAGGTGTGTGAATCTATTTTTGAAATGACACGCGTAACCAGGACTGCTGCTTTTTGAAACTTTTGCTCAGCATAATCACCACCATACCGCGCATCCCATAAAACAAATGTTCCCGGGCTGCATTCCACTTCATGATATTTGGCATGTACGCTAAATGATGGGCTTCCACCTGCAACGAGTTTTATTTCTCTTTGCTGATCAGCCTGGATCTCATCCCTGAGTTCGACCACGCTCCTGAATGCCTGGCGACAAGCATTTGTTCTTTCCTCTAACGAGGCACTCCTGATATGACCATCGTAGCAATGCAATCCAATCAGTTTGATATGGTCAAGGGGTTTGAGCAGAGGGATTAATTTCCTTGCATCATCAATGATAATACCTGTTCGGTTTTGGCCATTGTTGATGTCGATAAATACATCGATCATTTTACCAGCGGACCTAAACTTTTCATTGACTTCTGTTGATGTATCAATATTGTCAATTAGGAAAGAAAAATGGGTTTCTGGAAATGTTTCAATTAAACTCAACACCCTATCGATCTTCGGGCCTTGCACAGGGTAGGCAATGAGCACATCTTCTGCTCTGGCCATGCCAAGCATTTCCGCTTCTGGTATTGTTGCACATTTAAATTTATTGATGCCTTCTTCGATTTCCATGTTGGCAACCTCGAGCATTTTGTGGGTTTTCACATGTGGTCGTAGTCGTTGTGTTCCACCAGCGTATTGGATCGCCAACCTGATATTGGATCTGACCATTTCCCGGTCAATTACGAGCGCCGGTGTATCAATATGAGAGAAATCGATGTCGTACCAATGCATATTCATTTCAATAAAAATTGTGCTTCAATTTCCACGGGAATATTGTCCGGCAACGAGCCCATTCCCACAGCACTTCTGACACCAACACCTTTTTCTCGGCCCCAAATTTCGGCAAAGAGTTCACTGCAACCATTGATCACATATGGGTGTGGTTCGAATCCGGGAATGGCATTGACCATGCCCAGTACTTTCACGACACGTTCGATCCGATCCAGCGAACCCAGGTTGTGTTTAAGCGTCGATATAATAGCCAGGCCTACTTGCCGTGCTGCAAATTTGGCCGATTCTAAATCCATGTCGTCACCCACCCGTCCGATGATCAGGCTTCCATCTTCCTTGACAGTCCCATGCCCTGAAACATACACGAAGTCACCAACGATTAAAAAAGGTGTGTAAACACCAAGAGGTTTTGGTGGAGGTGGAAGGGTTAAACCAAGGTTTTCAAATCTTTCGTCTGCGGTCATTTTTAAATAAATTGATTTAGTATTAAGACTCCCAATATACCAGATACTGATACAATGATCTCCATCACACTCCATGTTTTTAAAGTATCTTTTATGGACATATTGAAATATTCCTTGAACAGCCAAAATCCTGCATCATTGACATGTGAAAACATAAGGCTCCCTGCCCCGGTCGCAAGAACCATGAGACTTGGATTGGCTCCTGTCAAAGGAATCAATGGGGCGACAATCCCGGCACTTGTCAGTCCTGCCACTGTAGCTGAACCAACACAAAACCGGATAATAGATGCGATGCCCCAGGCCAGGATCAGCGGAGAAATGGAAATGCCTTGCAAGAGCTCACCAATATGATTGCTTACCTGGCTAACTACTAAAATTTCTTTGAGTGCACCGGCTCCTGCAATAATGAGTAAGATCATGGCAATATCTTTTATCGCGTCTTTTAACGAGGTAGATATTTCTGTCATTGTTTTCCCTCTCGCAATTCCTAGCGTATAGATCGCAACAAGGATTGTAAGGAGCATTGCGATGATCGGATCGCCGATAAACTGAATAATGGGCATGATAGGACTGCTTCCCGGGACAACCATTTCCAATACTGACGCTCCTGCTAAAAGAATAACCGGTAGTAATGCAGTCAGTATACTGGTTGCCAAACTCGGCATTTCAGTATCCGTAAATTTTTTATCACTGAAAAGGGATTTTAATGGGACAGGATTGTATTTTTTCAAGGTTTGAGCAAACACTGGCCCACCCAAAATGATGGCCGGGATGGCGACAATCAAGCCGTACAATAGCGTTCTTCCAATGTCGGCACCATAGCTTTCTACCAGGGCGGTCGGAGCAGGATGTGGAGGCAGATAACCATGAGTCACACTCAACGCAGAAAGCATGGGCAGACCGATATACAACAGAGGCAAACGGGTCGTGGCTGCCACTGTAAAAACCAACGGTAGCAAGATGACAAATCCGACCGAGTAGAACATCGGAATACCTACAATAAATCCAGTCAGCACGACTGCCCATTGTACCATCCGATTTGGGAAAAAGCGAATCAAAGTATCAGCAATTCGTTGAGCCGCACCACTATCTGCAACCAACTTTCCAAGCATGGCACCGAAACCGAGGATGATCACTAAAAATCCGAGCGTATTACCGATCCCATTTTTGATAGCTTGAGTCACTTCATGAATGGGCAAACCTAATGCGATCCCTAATCCCAGCGCTACAATGACAAACGAAATAAATGTATTGAGCTTCAGGTACGAGATAAGAATGACCAAAAAAAGAATGCCTGTTATGACGATCGCTATTTGCATGATTTATCTTTTTTGACTTCTGCCTGAAGACACAGCGGTCCAATATAATGAGATGTGTTGGGAAAGATCGTATTTGCATTCACCATTGTCACGGCCCTATAAGAAACTGGACTAAAATTGGTATTCTAAAACTTAATTTTAGTTATGAAAAGAAAATACAGAAAACTTACACCAGAAGAAAAA
>Ga0316201_10003846_pt1 | contig 11189 bp, 10 predicted proteins | sample CS6wburrow_MG_FD_204516 | JGI IMG/M metagenome (GOLD analysis project Ga0316201, IMG submission 204516) | Coastal sediment microbial communities from Delaware Bay, Delaware, United States - CS-6 worm burrow | ecosystem: Environmental > Aquatic > Marine > Coastal > Sediment | place: USA... | reverse complement strand
ATCTTGAAAAATATGCCAACCTTCTAACGAATTATCTACAATCAAAGAGGTCCATTCAGAATCAGATGTTTTGCAATTGGCAAGAAAAATGAGCATTAAAACAGCGCTTACTATTTTTTTCATTTTAATTAATTTAAAGTGTTATCGAATATATTTTAGGAAATAACAATGGGACTGTTTTCTCAATTATATATTTCCTGTAGTTTTTTTCATCGCTTTTTTGGAATGCAGGTAACGATCCATTTATGATAGCTATGGCCAGACATTTCATGCTTGCCCTAAGGTAGCGCATTTACTCTTAAATTTCAAATGAAATCTGGATGCCGGTGTCATTACAAAGGAGTCCTTTTTCTGGGAGTTGATGGCCTATCGGGTTTCAAAATGAGCTATAGTTTTTATCTATATAAAAAATGATTTAAATAATTAACTTTTCGGTAAATTTATAGACTGAAATGGATTAAAAACTCAATCATATTATGGAAGATTTTAAAAATAAAAATGCATCGGGGAGTGCTACAAGTCACTCTGTTAACGGTGAAGGCAAGTGCCCGTTTCTGAACGGAGAATTGAACCAGGCTGCTGGTGGCGGTACGAGGAACACTGACTGGTGGCCAAACCAGTTGAATTTGAACATTCTGCGGCAACACTCATCATTATCTGACCCGATGGGCGAAGATTTTAATTATGCCGAGGAGTTCAAATCTCTAGATCTGGAAGCCGTAAAAAAAGACTTGTATAAAGTAATGACCGATAGTAAAGATTGGTGGCCGGCAGATTATGGACATTACGGACCGTTTTTTATCCGTATGGCATGGCACAGTGCAGGCACGTATCGCATCGCCGATGGTCGTGGTGGAGCAGGTTCCGGTTCCCAGCGTTTTGCACCGCTAAACAGTTGGCCAGACAATGCGAATCTGGACAAGGCACGCTTGTTGCTTTGGCCGGTTAAACAGAAATACGGCAGGAAAATTTCATGGGCAGACCTCATGATCCTGGCCGGGAACTGTGCCCATGAGTCCATGGGACTGAAAATGTTTGGTTTTGCAGGGGGTCGTGAAGACATTTGGCAACCTGAAGAGGATATTTATTGGGGTTCTGAAACAGAATGGCTGGGAAACAAAAACCGGTATAATGAAGACCATGATTTGGAAAATCAGCTTGGTGCAGCTCATATGGGATTAATCTATGTGAATCCGGAAGGCCCAAATGCCAATCCAGATCCTCTAGCCGCTGCCCATGATATTCGCGAGACCTTTGGTAGAATGGCGATGAACGATTATGAGACCGTTGCGCTTATTGCAGGCGGACACACCTTTGGTAAAACCCACGGTGCGGCAAGTGATGCAGAATTTCTGGAAGCAGAACCTGCTGGTGCTTCCATTGAAATGCAAGGTCTTGGATGGAAGAATAATTTTGGTACAGGGAAAGGTCCGGATACCATTACCAGTGGTTTGGAAGGTGCATGGACCGATACACCTACCAAATGGAGTAACAAGTATTTTGAAAACCTGTTTGGGTACGAGTGGGAGTTGACTAAAAGCCCTGCCGGTGCCCATCAGTGGAAACCGAAAGGTGATGCCGGTGCAGGTACCATACCAGATGCCCATGATCCCAAAAAGAAACACGCGCCTTTTATGCTTACCACGGATCTTTCTTTACGCATGGATCCGGCTTATGAGAAAATCTCCAGGCATTTCTATGAAAATCCTGATGAGTTTGCTGATGCTTATGCACGCGCATGGTTTAAACTGACTCACCGTGATATGGGGCCAATAGATCGTTATTTGGGCCCTGAAGTACCTTCAGAAGAACTGATCTGGCAAGATCCGGTTCCTGCGGTAGACCACGAATTGATCAATAATAAAGATGTTGCCGAATTAAAGGCAAATATTTTAGCCTCAGGATTGTCAATTTCTCAATTGGTGTCTACCGCCTGGGCATCTGCATCAACCTTCCGTGGTTCAGACATGCGAGGTGGAGCAAACGGGGCACGTATTCGTTTTGCGCCACAAAAAAATTGGAAAGTTAACAATCCCGCTCAACTGGCAACAGTACTCGATACGCTTGAGGGTATCCAAAAGAAGTTCAATAGTGCTCAATCTGGCGGTAAGCGGGTTTCACTGGCAGATATGATCGTACTTGGAGGATGTGCAGGCATTGAAAAGGCAGCAAAGAATGCTGGTCATGAAGTGAAGGTACCCTTTACTCCAGGCCGGACCGATGCAACAGAAGAGATGACAGATGCCGAAGCGTTTGAAGCCCTTGAGCCGCAAGCTGATGGTTTCCGAAATTACTTAAAGGCCAATTTTTCCGTAAAATCTGAAGAACTTCTTGTAGATAAAGCACAGTTAATGACCTTGACCGCCCCAGAGATGACAGTTCTCCTGGGAGGTATGCGTGTGCTTAATACAAATTTTGATAAGTCTCAACACGGAGTCTTTACCAAAACACCGGAAGCGCTTTCGAACGACTTCTTCCTAAACCTGCTCGATCTGGGTACCACCTGGAAGGCAACTTCAAAAGAAGAAAGGGTATTTGAAGGTCGTGATCGCGCCACAGGTGAACTCAAGTGGACCGGTACCCGTGTAGATCTTATTTTTGGATCTAATTCAGAGCTGCGCGCCCTTGCTGAGGTTTATGGTTCTGGAGATGCTAAAAAGAAGTTTGTAAAGGACTTTGTAGCGGCATGGAACAAGGTAATGAACCTTGACCGTTTTGACCTGGCCTGATTATATTGAAGTAAGCGGCCGGAAGGCTTAAATATCTATATTTGATTTTAAAGAGGTGGTCTGGGAACGGGCCACCTTTTTTTGTTCCCTATACCACCGGGGTTGAATTTATACTATTCTTTATCATTTTTAAAATAGATTTATGCACCCCAGGAGACAATGATCGCATGTACTTATCCTGGGTGAGCAACAATAGTTCGTTCATTAAACCAGGGTGTTTATGAGCGGTTATCTTGATAAATCTAAAGGCGGTAAACCTAACGGAAGGTTTCTTCTCAACCTGTTTCCACAACGAAACACATAAATCATATAAATAACCTTCCTGTTCTTCATTAAGGTTCATTTCAAGGAGAATCTTTATTAATTCGCGTTGATGACCGTCTTCCTTATTTCCAATACTTTCTATTATTTTCTGGATATGTTTTTGTATTCGGGGGTCATTTTCATTGATACAACTCCATAATAACCATGCAGCTCTCCATGAATAAGGCTGTTTATCTTTAATCGCTAATGCAATAGCTTCTTCAAAATATTCCGGGTGCATACGCATAAAAGAGATCATTTCATCCTTATATGAATGCACTAAAGTATATTCTAACTTGGTTTCCATGGATAGTTACCCCAGGTTATTTAGACGCTCCTGATGGGATATTGTTTAAGAGGATGTGCTGGGCGAAACAATTTTTCGGTATCATTCATTTTCTCCGATGATCCTATAATTCAGAGGCGGTTCCCGATCACCTAATAATGCCTCATAGGTAAAATTATCACCCCTTCTTTCCTGTAATTCGTTTTCAGCCTCTTTTAATTTTTCTGGCTGTTTGTATAAGTCAATGGCAGTCAGGGTCAGTGTTTTTGCAGCAACCAACATTCCTTTCTTGCCAATAGACATGCCTCCTGCTGCCACCGCTTGCCAGCTGTGGGCAACCGTGCCTGGCACCCAGGTTGCTGCACTCAGACCTGTAGTGGGTCTCACCCAGCTGATGTCTCCTACATCCGTTGAGCCGCCTTTACCAATTTCAATGACTTCAAAGGGCTCAATTTTGTTGGCATTTTCCGGTGTCAATTCCTTAGATGGGTAACTCTTCATTATTTCAACTGCAAACTGCTTCTCTTCATCTGTATATGTAACGCCTCCAACGATTTTTAAGTTTTCATACATCAATTCTCCCAGGACTTTATTGGGTAATTTATTGAAATACCCTGTTGTTACTTCATGTTCAACTTTTGTATCGGTGCCCATGGCCGCAGCCTTGGAGGCCCGCACCACCCGTTGAAAAAGATCTTTGCATTCTCTCATATCGGGATGTCTGATTATATAACTAACCTCTGCATAAGCAGGCACTATATTCGCTGCCTTTGCCCCATTGATGATCGCATAATGAATCCGGGTTTCTGGGGTAACATGCTCACGCATCAGATTTACCATGTAGTTCATGACTTCAACTCCATCCAGTGCGCTACGACCTCTCCATGGAGCAACGGCCGCATGTGCAGCAGACCCCTTAAATCTAAACCTTGCAGAAATAGCTGCCAGGGACGATTTGGCACTTGCCTGGTTTTTATCTCCGGGATGCCAGGAAAGAACAGCATCCGTATCATCAAACAGGCCAGCTCGTACCATATATACTTTTCCGCCACCACCTTCCTCGGCAGGTGTACCATACAAACGTATGGTTCCTGGAGTATTAGTGCGCTCTAACCAATTTTTAATATGAACTGCTGCCGCCAGTGAACCTGCACCAAAAAGATGATGTCCGCACGCCTGTCCTGCTGTACGAGAAGGATCAGCCTCTTTTACCGGAACAGCTTTTTGCGACATATCGGGAAGCGCATCATATTCTGCCAACAATCCAATAATTGGGGATCCATTTCCATATTCAGCTATAAAAGCAGTTGGCATTCCAGCGATACCTTTTGTTATCTTGAACCCTTCATCCTGTAATTTATCCTGAAGTAATTTTGTGCTTTTGGTTTCAAGGAAACCTAATTCTGCATATTCCCAAATTTGTTGGGCGATAGCATTGTATTTTTCAGAGGAATTCTCAATCTCATTGATCAATTGCTTTTTTTCAGGATGCATGTCCTGGGCATTTAACAGGCCTGAAAATGAAGAAAAGAGAAAAAATAAGGCAGCGAACCTAATATAACATGTTTTCATGTGAAAGATTTATAGCTAAAGTTACTAAACTTAATGTATTTCTTTGCCTCAAGTTGTTTCGTAGTTTCTATTTTAAATTGCACAGATCCTTCCAGTAGTATTTTATAAGCTATTTAATTCCGAATCTATATCTTGTAGCATTCTTTAATTTATTTTTAATTATGAAAAATTTTGTTCTAATACTTGCAGTCCTTTTTTGTAATACAATGGCTAATGGACAAACTGAAAGTGTTCCAAAAACGCCTTTTACTAAAATGTATTTAGCTGTTTGGCTTGAAGCCAGTGAACACTGTTTGGATGTTGCCAGGGCAATGCCGGAAGAACTGTATACGTATAAGCCAATGGCCGTAAGTAAGTCGTTTGGGGAGCAAATGGTCCATATTGGATATACCGTAGAACTCCTCACTAAAAGGTATGTACAAGGCATGGACGTAATCCCGGATACTCCTGATGCTTCAAAGATGACAAAGGCTGAAATACTTGAGTTGCTGGAAAAGGGGTTCGCATATACCACGAATGTAATCTACACCATAGAACAGTCACAATTGGATGAGACCTGCGTAATGTATCATAGCGGGAATACTGTTAGCAGGGCGTTTGCCTTATTTTATGTACAAGATCATATGACCAACCACAGGGCCAAAGCTAACTTGTATCTTCGAATGAATAATATTCAGCCCCCGGAATACACCTGGTGATCAATGAAGTTCTATTTATAATAATACTTTACAATGGCTCAGTAAAAGCAAAACTTATACTACCCTCTATTGATTTTTGCAGGGGTGCTTAATTATTTTTCTGGCGCTGTTTCAAGCATGTTTGTCATCACAAGATCCTGGGCAATGTGAATAATAATTACTGGAATTACCGAATCAAAAACAATATAAAAAAGTCCAAATATAAATCCAAGGATGGCTGATTTTATTACTTCTTTACCGAGGTATACATGTCCAACGCCAAAAATCAGCGTGGAAATAATTAATATATGGATTATGGAAAGACTTGGGAAAACTATCGCCAGGGCATAAAACATATAGCCCCTGTAAAGTATTTCTTCAGTTATACCTGCAGATAATGACACAAGAACCCACATTTTTTTTTCCTTTTGGGTTTGGGGTAAGAACCAACTAAAATTATGAACTAATTCTTTCTCAGTCGCCGTTCTATTTTGGCTACTATTTTTAAAGAAAAAGATTAAGTAAATGTTATATAATAGAAAAAAGATATAGAAGCCAATGATTGGAATTACTACCCATTTACCAAAAGCAGTACTGTCTATATTAATCCATTTTAATCCGATATTATCAATGCTTATACCAGAGAAGTATATCACTAGGAAAATCAAAAATATTGGTGCCCATGACCAAAGTATTGTATCTCGATAAAATTTTATTTTTTTAACATCGCCATTGGCATTACTTCTTTTAAGCTTCTTTACTTCATAGTATCCTGAAATAGGGAAGAAAATAGTCAAGATGATAATCAGAATTATAAAAACGATCAGAAATAAATTCATAGTTAGATTCATTAGCAGTCTTTGTTAATAATTCAATCTTATATGCATTTTACTATGTTTTTTCTTTTATCCATAAACCCTGATTATTTCCCCATTGTCTTTTCCTTTAACACTTCTTATATAGGCATTGACCACTTTGTTCATTGGCACGGGATTGTGCCCGGGAAAGTAATCTTTGTACTTTTCATAAGCGTCCTCCACCATTCCCAACGAAACTGCATTCACTCTAATTCCGTTTTCCATCTCCAATGCAACGGCCTTAACAAAGCTATGTATGCCACCATTTACCATAGCAGCGCTTGTTGTCTTTACAACCGGGTCATCTGCCAAAATACCTGTAGACAGGGTAATAGAGCCATTGAGATTTAGATAATGCTGCCCTATACGAACCAGATTTACCTGCCCCATGAGTTTACTTCGTAGCCCGATATAGTAATCGTCTTCCGTCAAATCCTTAAAGTCTGCCCACTTTGCTTCCCCTGCTATACACATAATAGCATCTAGCTTTCCAACTTTTTCAAGGTTCCTTTCAATTGATTTACTATCAGTAATATCTACTATCAGGTCTCCACTGTTTCTGCCTGCAACCAATACTTCATGGTCCTTTGAAAAGTGATTAGACACAGGCTGTCCAATGGTTCCGTTTCCACCAATTATTAATATTCTCATTGCTGTTCTTATTTTGTTTTCCTCAAAGTCGTGTTAGTTTCTCGCTTGCAGCTATCAATTTTTCAAGACGAGAAATTTGTGTCGTTTCTTTCTTTGCAGACATAACCCAATGAATTATTGTCTTTTGATAATAAGGTGCTTGTTTGTTAAAAAAATCCCAGGCAATTTTATTTGCTTTAAAAGTATTTTTATAATGGACATTTAATTTTTTGCGTTTGTTCTCAAAACTATAAGTTTCAGATTTTCTCTTTTTACGATTTGCATATGCTTCGAGTCCTTCTGGCTTCATCAATCCTAGTTTTGTTAAGTTGGCGACTTTTTTAATATTCACAGCACTCCAGTTACTTGTTTTTCTTCTTGGCGTGAATCGAATGCAATAACTGTCTTCATCAATTGACCTACGAACTCCGTCAATCCAACCAAAACAAATTGCCTGATCGACTGATTCTGACCAAGTCATACTGGGTTTCTTTGTTTTTACTTTATAAAAGCCAACCCATAGCTCAGAACTTTTTTTATAGTTGTTCTCCAACCATTTTCTAAATTCTGTTTGGTTAGCAAAAAAAATAGGGTTCATTTTTTTTCTTAGTATTTTTTTATTTTCACTACCGTTATGTATTGAGATTCTGTGATTGAATGTTTAATATATTATTCCAAAAGTTTTTTCATTTGTGCAGTTTAAATACTTTATCATAATTAGAAGCTCAATCTGCACTTATCAAAGTATCACTAAAATTGAACCCCATAATCAGCAGGAAATTGCGTAGGAATTTCTTTTTTATCCTCCCCGAGGTTTTGTCTTAGATCAATTTCAATTCCGCGTGCAATAGTTGAGATGGGAACATCATTGGAAGTGCCCTCAAAGGGGTTTTCTCCGGTACGACCTATACGTTCCATGGTGTGGAACATCCAGGCAACTGCCACATAAATAGGTATGGAAAACCATATGAACAGGTTACCTAATACGGGATAGTTATCAGTAATACCATTTCCAATTTCAATGAATTGTGGAACCATCGCCATTGGAAGAAGTAGTAACAGGAGCCACATGAAATAGTGGTTTAGCGTAGCATATTGCCGTGGATATGGAAAATTCTTGATGCGCTCTGTCTGTCCTTGAAGCGTGAAGAACTCTTTGATGAGTGCTTCCAGTTCAAGAAATGAAAACTCCCAGATGATCCCCTGGTCTTTTAAATTCCGCATGTGATGCGATTGTAAATAGAGCAGTGCGGTTTGATGATTGCCTTTGCTCATCACATAATCCAGATCGCTTTCAGAAATGTATGCTTTTAAATCCTCTTCCAATGAAGAAACCTTTTCAGGAGGCTTAATTCCCCATTCCCGATTCGTTTTGTGAGAGCTGGTTGTTTCCCAATCCTTTTGCTGACGCATGGCATGTCTTAATGCGGTCATCCAGGCAATATGCCGATAGGTCAGGGTCTTTACTTCCTGCTTAATGGATTCCTGGGAGACGCTCCCTTTCGCATGTTCATCTGAAAGCATGTCCTGAACATATACGCCGAATGTACGGGAAGTATTGACAATACCACCCCAAATTTTTCTTGCCTCCCATATACGGCCATAAACGGCATTGTTTTGAAAACCAATGACAAATGCCACTGCTGTTCCAATCAAAGCCATGGGAGTCCATGGAATTCTAAACCAATCCATATCCAGGAAATAATAGCCCGAAACCCAGAAACTAATTATGAAAAGGAGCAAAATGGTTTCATAACGTGTCCATTTCGCCATGTCTATTATTCGATATACTTTGCCTGTATACATAGGGTGGTTATTTGTATTTGTTATTTTTTTATTTATAAATAGAATACGTCAATTGTACAAATCCGTTTTCGTAGGTTTTATTTGATTCTAACTTCAATGTGGTTTCCTTGGCCTGCCCTAAGAACAGTGGTATGCCCTCGCCCAAAGTCACTGGGATTAATGTAAGCCTAACTTTATCTATTAAGTGGTTGTTCAGCAGTAGGGTATTTATTTGTCCTCCACCAATTAACCATATATCTTTTCCCTTTTCATTTTTCAGTTCCCGAACGAAATTGGCAATATCTCCCGTTATGAATTTTACATACTCGGTGTCTTCATGGTCTGCCGTACGACTGAATATATAATTGGTTTTGTCCGGGTAGGGGAAAGGTACGTCAAAACCAAGTAAGGCATTGTAGGTGTTGTGACCCATCAAGGTGGTGTCTATGGTTTGGTTAAAGTCTGTATATCCGTAGTCCTCATCAGGCAATTCATATTCCGGAGCGTCTAGCCAATCTACATTACCGTCTTTTCGGGCAATGTAGTTGTCCAGGCTTACTGCTGAGTATAATACTATTTGTCTCATTTTTTTTTCATCCCTGACCATGGGGCCACAAAATCCCTGTCTGGACAATACGTTATCCCAGATATTTTATTTTCGAATAAATAACCTGAATGAAAATACGTATTGCTTTCATCATTTGTAGAGAAGGCAAAATATATGTTGTCCCAATTCCTGTTTATCAGGCCATTAATTACAGGGCTTCCATAGAATTCACCTGAAAATGTCCTGTCACTATTTAGCACGATTACAAACTCTTTTAAATAGGCTTCAGAAGCCGGAGTGGGCCGCAGGTCAATGGTCCACTCCCCTTCCAATGGGATTGTACTTTTTTCATCAATTTGGGTATCGCTTTGAGCAAAACAGGGCTGTATACAAATTAACAAAAGCCCAAATGGAATCAGAAAAGTTCTCATAGTGTATGATTTAATAAGTTAGTATCGTTAGTGACAATTATTCCTTTAATCCTTCGAAACTGTTTCCATCATTGTTAGTCCAGATCATCTTGCTTATAGACCCTTGTTCATCTTTATTGAATTCTATATATGAATACAGTGTCCTGTTAAAAAACCGTCCGTCCTGAAGGGGTACCAATTCCGAATATGCGCCTTCGTTTGCCCTGGCCTGTAAATTTCCATCCAAAAACTCCACATACACTTTGAAGTTGGGTCCAAAGGCATAAATTCCTTCTATTGGGCCGGTATCCAGAAGACCATCGTATGCTGGGAGACTCGTTTTAGCTCTGCTTGCATATGTTTTATCGAAAACGATGGCTGCGATATCTCTCCTGAAAAAATCTGCCACGCCAGTCTGAATATTACCAAGTATGATGATCGATATATCGGGCTCAATATAATGGAGGTAATCTGCAATGTAGCCATTGATCCTCCCATCGTGTCCGAAGACCTCTTTGTTGAACGACTGATAGACCGATATCCCATAACCGTAATTATGCCCATAGTTTTTTAAGAGTTTCTCATAAGATTCCTCGGATAACAAAGAGCGGTCCTTTATAGATTGTATCCAGATATCCAGGTCGCGCGTTGTGCTAAACAAAGATCCAGAACCCTTCAATAGTTCGGGATTCACATAGTCCGTGATCTTGACGCCGTTAAATCCAAATGGATCATAACCTGTTGCCAGCTTATGAACAACCTCATTTCCCCTGTTATGCCCAGTAGAATTCATTTTCAGGGGGTTGAAAATCTGGTCTGCCAAATATTCCTGATAAGTGGTACCGCTAAGCTGCTCAATGATCTGAGCCAAAACGGCGTATCCTCCATTGGAATATTGGTATTGCGATCCCGGTTCAAAATCAGGTCCGGCTTCTAATATCAACATTGACAAATCTGAAATACTTTTTTTTTCAGAGGAAAGAGTGTTGAAATCCGGGATGGAAAATACATCTATAAGCCCCGAAGTGTGTGTCAGTAGCTGGTCTATGGTCATCTTTGAAGTGGTAACACTATTTGGAAAATAGTGCGAAAGCGTATCCTCAGTTCGAAGTTTCCCCTGCTGTTCCAGAAGCAAGATTGCTGCTGCAGTGAACTGTTTGGATACCGATCCGATTTTGAATTTGGTCTGCGCATCATTTGGGACATCGAATGAATAATTGGCGTATCCAAAGCAATTCTCATAAAGGACCACTCCTTTTTCCGTAATCAGAATGCATCCACTAAAATCCCCTGTATTCACATAAGAATCGGCATATTCGTTTATACGTTGAGAAATCTCCTGGCTATGGGCAAGGCCTAAACTCAAAAAAGTGACTACAATTATGATATATTT
>Ga0316201_10003845_pt1 | contig 11190 bp, 12 predicted proteins | sample CS6wburrow_MG_FD_204516 | JGI IMG/M metagenome (GOLD analysis project Ga0316201, IMG submission 204516) | Coastal sediment microbial communities from Delaware Bay, Delaware, United States - CS-6 worm burrow | ecosystem: Environmental > Aquatic > Marine > Coastal > Sediment | place: USA... | reverse complement strand
TCCGGGCTTTTCATCAGGAAGTCGAAGGCGGGTCTTACCCCTTCGGTGTCTTCCCCCTCGATCCTTGCATCTGAAGGCTTCTGAAGACCCGCTGCAATGTAGACAGCGTGGTATTCCTCTGAAAGCTTCGTCAGGAGTTTTTCTGTGATGTCTTCACCATAGTGCATGATAACACCGGCGCTTTCGAAGACCTCCATCTGCTTTTTCAATTCCTCTTCGGGAAGCCGGTACTGGGGAATGGCCTTCCAGGCAACGCCTCCGCCCTGCTCCATTCTGTCGAACACATGTGCTTCATAACCCTTTCTGGAAAGGTAGTAAGCAGCTGTGAGACCAGAAGGCCCGGCACCAATAACGGCAACCTTCCTGCCGTTCTGCTCACCGGGCTGTGCATCTGCCTGAAGTACATCGGCAAGGGACTCGAACTGCTCGCAGGCAAAGCGCTTCAGCCACCTTATTGCAATTGACTCGCCCTGGTAACCCATTGCGCATACGGTTTCACACTGCCTGGTGCATACCTTTCCGCACATCTGAGGAAGGGGGTTGTTGTCGTAAAAGAGTTTCACTGCGTCGGCGAACCGTCCCTCTGCAATAGCCTTCAGGTAATCGGGAATGTGCATGTGCGCAGGGCATGCTGTAATGCAGAGCCCGCACTCTATGCATCTGGCAGCCTCTTCCATTGCCTGGTTAACCGTGTAGCCCTTAACAACTTCGTCGAAGCTCTTAACCCTGGCATCCGGTTCTTCAATGGTCATTGGCTCCCTGGGAGAGCCTGCCCACTGCAGGGTTTCGTTCTCCTGCCTGTAACCCTTTTCGTCTTTGTCCCAGCCCTTCTGCTCCACTCCCGGGGTATACACGCAGGTATCTGCCTTTTCAGTAACCCAGCTGTACCTATTGCTCATTTTCAGAGAGCCGGTGGAGCAGACATCTATGCACAGGGCGCACCAGCAGCACCTGCCGTAGTCCACCCGTGGTCTGAGGCCGGAATCCCCAGTTGCGGGATCTATCTTTGAGTCTTTGACCATGTCGATGGCCTTGTTCTCGCAGATAACCTCGCACCTGCCGCAGCCTATGCACTTGTCGGTGTCGTTGATGTGGAAACCGCGGTACCTGTCAGAACCGGGATTCGGCTGCCTGGGATAGGGAATTGTATCTGTTTTCCTGGCAGCCCTGGACCAGGCCAGGAATGGAGAGATCACATCGGTGAATTTCATGGCTCTACCTCTCTATTTCCGGTGGGCAGGTGGTTAGACTCACCATGATGTTCGAAACATCTGCGATATTGGCACCCACGAGCATTCTTTCCAGAAGGGAGACAGCGTGCACGTATGAAGGCCCACGGACATGAACCCTTCTGGGTTTTGTGGAGCCATCACTCACCACATAGTAGCCGTACTCTCCCCTGGCCGATTCAACCCTTGCATAATACTCCCCTTCGGGAACCCTCCATTCGGTAAGGTTAGGCAGCTTCTCAGCGATCTTTCCAGATGGCATGCCCTGAAAGATCTGCTTTATCAGGTTTATACTCAGGTCAATTTCCCGTCTCCTGACCCTGGCCCTTGAGTAGATGTCATTCCCGTTTTCAGTAACCACGTCGAAATTGAGTTTGTCATACACCTCGTAGGGCGCATCCTTCCTCACATCCCTTTCGCCTCCGCTGCCCCTGGCAACTGGGCCTACAAGCCCGTAGGGTTCTATCCACTGCGGATCAACTACTCCGACATTCCTGGTTCTCAGCTTGAACACTGAATTGTTGAGAATGAGCCTGTCGAATTCCGGCAGTCTTTCCTCTATGGTTCCCAGTACATCCATTACCCTTTTCTCGAAGCCGGGAGGAAGATCCCTTCTCACTCCGCCGGGCTGTATGTAGATGTGGTAGATCCTGGCTCCTGTGAGCTCTTCGAACAGGTCCAGAACGAAATCACGCAGGGTTATTCCCCACATGGCTCCGGTACCAAGGCCAAGTGTTCCCGCTTGACCTCCAAAGGCCATTAGATTCACAGCAAGTCTTGCCATTTCCAGAACAAGTGTCCTTATCCATTTTGCTCTCTCGGGGACCTCTATGCCGGTGAGTTCCTCAATTGCCATGGCGTAGCACTGTTCGTTTATGTCAGGTTCCGGAACACATATACGGCAGACAAGGGGGAAGTTCTGTATCCAGAGCCTCTTCTCCATCAACTTCTCGAAGCCCCGGTGCAGATAACCCACATGGGTTATGGCCTTTGTTATCTGGTCGCCGTCGAACCACATCTCTATGCTCATGTTTCCTGTAACACCAGGGTGCTGAGGGCCGAAGAAGAGATGGGTGGTCTTCTCGGGATCAGTTGCAGGATCGTACTTCATTGCTTCTTTTCCCTTCTGCCCATTGGTGTGTCCCATTCACCGACCACATCTCCGATGTACTGTCTGGGATCTATGTGCTCTCTGGGCTGACGCTCGCCGAAAGTCCTCATGGAGTATTCCTCGGTGTCGAAGTCCCTTCTCATGGGAGGCATTTCCTTCCAGCCTTCCAGAATGAACTCCTCTCCCTCGCGGGGATTTCCGGGGAAGCTTATCCCAAACATCTCGAAGAGCTCCCGTTCAAATGCACTTGCGGTTGGCCAAAGGTGACAGAGTGAAGGAACTATGCAGTGTTCCCTCGGGTAAAGGGCACTTATAAGCAACACTGTTCCGTTGCTGTAGTTCTCGAGGATCCAAGTTAGCTGGAAAGCACCATCCTCAAGTCTGTCCACTGCGCTTATCAGCTGCAGCGTGTTGAACCCGGACAGGGCTTTTGCGATAACGATAGCTTCCAGAGCGTTTTTTCTGCTCACCCTCACGTGAAGGTAGTTGTGCAGCTCTCTAACCAGTTCCAGTGAGGGGAAGCGGTTCTCGAGCTCTTTCATGACTTTGTCGATCATTTCCTCACCCCTCACCAGTTGTAATCGGGAAGGTCCCAGTCGGTGATTACCGACTTCTGGTTTTCCCGGTACCAGTCAAGATTGTTCTTGTAGTGCTTCCAGCCCTGGGCTCTGCCTTCCTTTATCTTTCGCATAAGAAGGCCGAACCCGTCTATGATAGCCTCGGGTCTTGGCATGCATCCCATGACGTAAACATCTACCGGGAGATACCTGTCCAGCACGTTAAGTGTGTTGTAGCTGTCGAAGTACATGCCTCCATTAATCGTACATGAACCCAGGGCGACTATGTACTTGGGGTCCTGTATCTGCTCGTAGACCCTGATGACCCTCTTCAGTGTTTTCGTTGCCAGATAGCCGGATATCATCAGAACATCCGCCTGTCTGGGAGTTGGCCTCATGGCTATACCGAATCTCTCCATGTCGAACCTGGAGGTGTGAAGAGGTCTGAGCTCTATAGCCCCGCAGCCTGTGCCGTATGCGGTGACCCATAGGCTGTTCGCCCTTGCCATGTCGTTGATCTTCTGCCAGAGCTCTTTTCTGTCATCAGGTCTGTCCGGCTTTTCGTTGCAGTACATATGACCTCCTAAACCATCACGCGCACGAGGTCCACCAGGGCCAGCGCAGTTGGGATGAACCAGAGGAACCGAATGCTCTGTTCGGTTCTGAACCTGGGGAATACAGAGCTTACCACCACTGGATACATGTAGAGCAGAAGGGTTTTCAGAAGGAGAGTCCACCAGGAGGAAGCTCCTCCTAAAAGAAGGTTCACGAAGAGGATCAGCTTCGCCACTCCGAAGATCGCTCTTCCGCTGAACATCAGAGACAGGAATCTGCTGCTGTACTCCGTAGGAGGTCCGATGGGAATCTCCTGGGGGGCCAGAACGATGCTGAACGGGTACGCCATCTGCATGGGCAGGAAAGCCAGCAGAGCCGCGGCAGATGCGAAGGGAAACCTGAAAAGGTTCCAGCTGGTTATGCCCGACTGCTGGGCAGCGACAATACCCTCCACTCTCAGAGTTCCCAGTCCCACTGCTATAACTATCACAGCAGCGGAAAACGAGAGTTCATAGGAGGACATTTGTGCAAGACCCCTGCTCACGGCTATCACACCATACGGGTGCCCTGAGTTTCCAGCACCCAGGGCCATACCCAGGCAGCCGAAGAACATAATGTAGATAAGAAGGAACACATCACCGGCGAAGGACATGTTGTAATTGATGTTCTGTCCTACAATTATGGGAACCATAAGAAGTACGCAGATAGCTCCGGTAATTCTGAACATGGGAGCCATCCAGAACATACCCCCGTGATGGATTGATGACTTCTTCTTGAACAGTTTCCATGTATCAATGAAATTCTGATAGACCCTGGGTCCTATTCTGCCGTGTATTCTTGCCCTGATGGTTCTTGCGAGGCCTCCAAGCAAAAGTCCCCACACAAGGGCTCCGAAGGTGGTAAGCACTATGGAGAGCAGGTTAGTGAGCATTACAGACCTCCGTTCAGGAATACGAAGAGCAGAACAAGGAAGATAAGTACATGCGCCAGATAGGTTCTACCGTCACCCGTGAACAGAGCCCTTACTCCGTCACCGAGCATATAGACAGCTTTCACAGTCCCCCTGAAAACACCCTCTGCGCTAATCCGGGGAAGGAAGGCCAGGGCCCTTCTGTAGGGTCTGAAGAAGTTGTTTGAGTAGTGCACCTCATCGGCTGAAGGCGGCAGTTCTCCGGCAAACCCGATATCCAGCTGTCCCACGTACTTCGGCTTGTGACCGGTTATCCAGTAGAACACGAATGCACCGCCGAAAAGCCCCATGACCATTAACCCGGTCATCCATGCGTTCCACGTACCCATCGTTGTGAGGACCATGTCTCCCTGAATCAGGGGAGCAATTCCTGACAGTCCGGGGATGGACTCTACCGCAGGAACCAGAAGGTTAAGGAGTATTGTCGGTTTGAATCCCAGCACCATTATAGAAACAGCAAGTATTCCCTGGGGGATCAGCAGGGTTAGCGGTGCTTCTTTCACATGGGCGTTCTTCGGTGATAACTGCCCGAGGAATACCCCGTGAAGAAGTCTGTAGGAGTACAGGAAAGCCACCACGCTTGCAAACATGGCCACCACCATAACAGGCAGCCACCCTGTTTCAAGGAAACCATTGTAAAGAAGCCATTTACCGCCGAAACCGGCCAGAGGGGGAATGCTGGCATAAGATATCACAGCCATCAGTGTGAAGGTAAACGTCAGGGGCATTTTCTTCACCAGACCCCCCAGTTTGTTGAATTCAGTGGTACCGGTTCTCATAAGAACGCCGGCAGCCCCAAGAAACAGAGCCATCTTGAACAGAAGGTGATGAATGGTATGGTAAAAGGCGGCTGTCCATCCCAGCACGCTTAGAAGTCCCAGCCCCATTATGGCATAGCCCAGCTGTGAGACACTTGCAAAGGCCAGCATTTTACGGTAGTCCTGGGCTAGAGCCGCTTTCACTGCTGTCCCGAGTGCGGTAAGAGCCCCTATCCAGGCAAGAACCCTTCCCCATGGCAGCTGTGAATTCATGGCTACAACCACCAGAAGAAGAATGGCTGCCTTGGAAGCAGTTCCTGCAAGGAATGCCGGCATTGTCCCCGGTGAGCCGGGATAAGCCCTCACATTCCACAGATGAGTACCGAACTGACCCATTTTAAACAGGGCGGCTGCTGTAATCAGAACCGCCGGAAGTCCCTGTGAAATGAAACCGTTACGGGAAACCAGCAGCCCGGCAAGGAGAAGGTACCCGGAAAGTGAGGCAAACACAGCATACCAGAGGGCGCCGGTTTGCCCTGCTCTACCTCTGCTTGTTCCGATTACCGCAGCGAAAGCCGATATCTCCCAGAGAATGAAGAAAGTGATTGAATTCCCGGCTGCTGGAATCACGGTAAGGACTGCTCCGGAAACTAATAGCCAGAACCAGTAGGTTCGGTGCTCACCGATGCGGTTGAACGCGCCGGGCAGCGCCAGAACAGTTCCAGCTCCAAAAAGAATATGGAACATGTTCCTGATCCAGGAAGACCCGATAAGGGCTCCGGAGAAGTCCAGCATCTGCCAGCTGGACCTGGTGAACCAGATAGCCGAGATCAGTAGTATGGTGGTTGCTGTCGCGGAAGAGATTTTCGTCTTCTCTGCCGGAATTACCTGGCTGGAACGATGAGCCCAGAACCGGAAAAGATACACCGCCTCTAAAAGCAGTCCTAAAAGTACAGTAAAGAATATCGCGGGATTGAAGCCTGCGAGATGCTGAAGGAAAGAGAACTTTGCCCAGAAAGTCGGAAATGGCGGAACCCCGGCAAGAACAAGTACCGGAAAAAGAATCAGGCATGTTCCGTAGCCGCTCCACCTGTCCCTCTCCTCAGGATTCCCAAGCATAAGAAGAGCAAACTTGGCAAGTGCTGAGAATACCATGAGGACCAGCACTGTCTGCCTGTATAGCACACCGGTAGTGGTTCCCGCCGCCACGAAAAGAAGAGAGGCGTATGCAGCGGTGGAGTAGCCCATTATTCTTCCCGAACTTGAGGTTCTAAGCCCGGCAAGCTGACTCAGAAGAAGTCCCCCGGCACCTATCCAGGCAAGGATCCTGGGGTCCACCGGAAGAAGGGGCAGTATCTTTGAGGCCCAAAGAAGTACCGCAAGGCTCCAGGTGGCACTGTAGAATCCGGCAACTATCGAGCTGGCTCCCTGATAGAAATCAAGTCCCCATCCGCTTAGGGGAAAGGCTTTGATCTCCGCCGCAATCACTGTGACAAGGAATACCGAGACAAGTAGTGCCGGAGCTCCCCCCATCACAGGAAGAACGTTGAGACTTAGTACCCCGGTTGTTCTGTAGACCACAACAACACCAAGCAGGTACAGGATGGTAACGATCCCTGAGACCAGGGCAGCCTTCATGGCAGCCTCCCACCTGCTGCCGCACCTGCATGAAGCGGTGAGTCCTATCGTGATTATCGAGCCTATCTCGAGAAAGACAAACGAGTTGAAAATGTCCGTGGCGTTAAGAAGACCCAGTGATGCAGTGAGCATAGCCAGGATAAGTGGCTGGGATTTCGGGGTTCTCCCGGCAAACCTGTGCATGGACAGCATCGATGCAAGATACATTACTATCCCTGCAATGGTGGCGCCTGCAGTTATTTCCAGGTCAATACTAATGGGAGGCTCCCCGACTCCAGTACTGAGGATCACAGAGTTGTCTGCGGCGTGCAGGTCCCAGGCGTCAAGCTGCACCGAAAGGATGAGCATGGCAGCAAGACCTATGGCAAGGGCGGTATAGGATACCACCTTTGAAAGTTTCCCGTTTTTCCCTGCAAGCCAGGCGTTTATGAAGGCGCCAAGCAGGGGCATGAATATTGCTGCTGCTTTTACCATCTCAGCTCCTTCATTCGGCGTACGTCTGCTGAGCCGGACTTACGTGCCGCCAGCACGCCAACCACTACGAAAAGGGCTGCCACGGCAACACCTATTACAATGGAAGTAAGTACAAGAGCCTGAGGCAGCGGGTCAACAACCGATGTTACGGTTGGATCCATGATCGGTGCAGACCTTCCCGGAATGAACCCGCTCCACACAAGAAGCAGGTTTACACCGGTGTCTGCAAGGGTGAACGCAAGGGCTATTCTCAGTATGTTCTTCCTGGTAAGAACACCCCACACACCTGTCAGTACAAGTCCTGCAGCGGTAGCCGCCAGCGACCAGTAGAATATCTCAGTCGGGTTCAACGGTCTCCCCCTTACTTCTATAGGAGGCGAAGACTCCTGAAAGTTCACTTGCCACCTTTGCACCAATGGCAAGAGATACAAGGGGTATTATCCCTGCGGAGATAAGCTGCCCGGGAGAGCCGCCTGGAAGCACCCTGCTGTTAAGGAACTGGCCCATAACGTATACACCCCAGAACCCAAGGAGCCCGAAGGCCAATCCGGCAAGAGATTCAACGGCGGTGAGCATTCCAGCAGCACCTGGAAGCGATCTGCTCCCCAGAAGCACAAGAAGGAAAGCCGAGGCCACAACGGCTCCACCGGGGAACCCTCCTCCCGGGCTCAGATGCCCATGGGTAACTATATAGATACCGAAGAGGGTGATTGCTCCGGGAAGTATCCTTGCGGTAGTCTGGACTATCTGACTGGGCGCTGTAGGCTTACCCCCCATTGGAACAAGACTGAGAATAAGAACAACGGCGGTTGAAGCGCTGAACAGAACCACTACTTCCCCAAGGGTATCCAAACCCCTGTAGGCTACAACAACCGAAGTAACCAGATTGATCGACCCTGTATCGGCAACTCCGTTTTCAGCGTAATAGGATCCTGCACCATGCAGCTCCTCGGTAACTCCATTGTATGGGATCACAGAAAAAACGGCCGCGGCAAGGGCCAGTACGATTATCATCCCGGTTATGCTGCGTATCATTCCTCACCCCCGATCCGTGCTCTGCCCCAAAGGAAGATCACAGTGGAGGCGGCAGCCCCTATGCTTGCCTCTGTAATGGCAACATCAGGAGCGTGCATGAGGAAGAAAAGGACTGATGCGGAAAGACTGACAAACCCCACAATGATTATTGCCGAGATGAGCTTCTTCACTAGTAGTGAGGCGATTCCGGCAACTATCATCATCAGGCCGGTAACACATGCCACCGCCGCAAGCAAACTTGCTGTCATTCCTCCTCCTCTCCATGGAGATCATCGATCTCAAGGTTGTCCGGTTTCTCTTGCGGATCCATATGGGCTGACCTTGCCAGGGCGTGGCTTGAAACCGGATTGGTAAGAACGACAAAAAGCAGTATCAGGAATATTTTTGGGGTCCATTCTGGCTTAAGCATTGCCATTCCAGTGAGAAATAGTATTGAGCCGAGTGTAGTTGCCTTGGTTCCTGCGTGCATTTTGTTCCACACATCCGGCATTCTGAACACACCCAGTCCACTGGCGAAGAGAACCAGCGCTCCCAGCCCTGTAAAAACGTGTGCCAGTATGTTCAACAGGCTCATTTCAGCCCCCCGTCCAGGTACCTTGCTATGGCAAGCACTCCCAGGAATGAAAGGATTGAGTAGACAAGGGCAACGTCAAGAAGAATTGACCTTCCCTCAAGAACCGAGATCAGAACGATAAGGCTGGTTGAGATAAGCGTGGTTGTATCCAGGGCTACAGCTCGATCAGTTGCCCTGGGTCCCAGGATCAACCTGAGGAAGGAAAGGAAGATCCCACCTCCCACAAGTGCCAGGACTGCCGCAAGATATGTATTACTCAAAGATCTTCTCCAGTCTACCGGCAAAGCTGTCCACCATCTGCTGGGTTTTTTCGTGCACATCCCCTTCGGGGAGAAAAACCCAGTGCACGAAGATGAAGTCACCCCTTGTATCAACGGTTATGGTTCCGGGTGTAAGTGTTATGGAATTGGCAACGATGGAACGGGCCCTGGGACTTTTAACATGGAGTCCCGCCTTCACAATACCAGGCCGGACGGGAATAACAGGTTTGAAGACCCTGAAGAAAATGTCGATGTTGGCCTTCACCATCTGCCATATAAAATAGAAAACGTATTCCACGGCAGCAGCCAGTCGGGCAGGTTTAAGCAGCCTGAACAGGTTTCCCGTAAGGGCTCCTCCTGTTGCCACGCTTACAATCAACGCAGCAGCAAGGCCGATGACCAGCTCCTGGGTATCAAGAGACAGGATGAGACCTATCCATATAAGAAAAAGAACTGCAGCGGTAGATACGACAGCAGGGGTTCTTATCATTTGCCCATTCCTCCCTTCCGCCTCATCGAGTGAGTGAGTACATCCAGCTCTGTGGATACCTCCACATACCTCAGGGTAACCCCCTCAGGCGATTGGAGCGGTTCAAGGTTAAAACTCAATACCGCCTTGAATCCCTTTTCCACAAGCATGTCAAGAACACACTGCCCCTGACCGCGCGAAACAGCGATAACTGCAATAGTCTCGCTGCTTCCATGAGGCTGCAGCGGAATTCCCTCCAGAGGAAGCACTTCAACTCCCGAGCATTTTCTGCCCACCTTCTTTGGGTCATTGTCGAAGATACCGGAGTAGGTGTAACCCCCAGTGCCTTCCAGACCTGAAGCCAGCAATGCACACCCGATGCTCCCGGCACCGACAATGATCACCTCAGGGGGATCCACGGTTCCAAGAATGTCCTCGATATTGGAGAGCAATTCGGAAACACGGTAACCAGAGCCCTGTTTGCCGAACTCTCCGTAGGTTGACAGATCTCTCCTTACCGCTGCTGAAGAGATCCCGCAGTTGTTCGCCAGTTGCTGGGAGGTCATTATGGTCTCTCCCCTGAGACCTGCCATACGAAGACATCTGGCATAATGGCTGAGCCTGCGAATGGTCTTCTCAGAAACCTTTGCGGCTATCAATTCCGCCTCCTGTTCTGCTTGTGATTGTTCAGTCTTTCACAATACTAAAATAGACAAGCTCCCGGGTCAATACCTTTACGGGAAAGCGAATCGACGCCCAACTTTTCCAGTAGCATCAGGATCACCCTTCCCCGGTTATTGATGAAGGGTTAACGACTTGTGCATAACTTGCTATTCTGTTTGAATTTATCCTATGGGTAACATGCTGGGGATAGGCAAAGAACCACCTGTTTGTTACAACAATGGCGGCAGACATATATTACCGCTTACCTGCCGGTTGGCAGGCCGTTAAAATACACGGGAAGCACCGTCTTCATTAATGCCGGTTAAATTGCCGGTGGAGGTACAGAAATGTCCAAGAGTTTCGATGCCTTTAAGATGGCACAGGATCAGTTTGACCAGGTCGCCGGAAAGCTCGACCTCGAACAGGGAGTAAGAGCATTCCTTCGCGAACCCATGCGTGAGTATCACTTCACAATACCAGTTCGCATGGACGACGGTTCAGTACAGGTCTTCAAGGGTTTCAGAGTTCAGCACAGCGACGTTAGGGGTCCATCCAAAGGCGGCATCCGATTCCACCCCGATGAGACTATCAGCACAGTCAAAGCTCTTGCCACATGGATGACCTGGAAGTGTTCAGTTGTGGATATTCCCCTGGGCGGCGGGAAAGGCGGAGTTATCTGCGACCCCCACGAGTTATCGATGCGTGAACAGGAACAGATCTGCCGGGGTTGGATTCGCTCTGTCTGGAAGAACATCGGACCAGAACAGGATTTTCCTGCACCTGACGTAATGACAACTCCTCAGCACATGCTCTGGATGATGGACGAGTACGAAACACTTTCAGGAGGCAAATACCCCGGAGTTATCACGGGAAAACCTGTGGGCAGCGGCGGTTCTC
>Ga0316201_10003844_pt1 | contig 11194 bp, 5 predicted proteins | sample CS6wburrow_MG_FD_204516 | JGI IMG/M metagenome (GOLD analysis project Ga0316201, IMG submission 204516) | Coastal sediment microbial communities from Delaware Bay, Delaware, United States - CS-6 worm burrow | ecosystem: Environmental > Aquatic > Marine > Coastal > Sediment | place: USA: Delaware... | reverse complement strand
TCCCCCGGCAGTATTCTGTCTTCATTCACTTTGCGTAATAGTTATTTCGCAAAGAGCCGCGAAGGAAGTTCAAAGGACCGCAAAGAATCCAATCACCACAGCACTTCACATTTCGTTATTCGTTATTCATTATTCGTTATTCAATCTTCTTTTTTTCCTATTTTTAAAATCTTAAGCTTAACATCAATCACTGAAATGAAAAGACGTCAATTTCTACGGGGAGCAGCAAGTGCCGCTGCAGCAGCTTCCCTGGCACCAGTGTTTGCTTCGACAGGGCAGGCACAATCATCAGCACAGCAAAGTAAAAAAGGATTTCAACTGAAGTATGCACCCCATTTTGGGATGTTTAAAAACCTTGCAGGGGAAGATCTGCTCGATCAGTTGCAGTTCGCCGCCGATAATGGTTTCCGGGCCTTTGAAGACAACGGCATGAAAGGCCGGGATGTCCGTACGCAGGAAAAAGTTGCTTCCAAAATGTCTGCCCTGGGACTCGAGATGGGAGTCTTTGTCGCCCATACCATATCGTGGAACGACCCGGGTCTTGCCAGTGGAAATGAAGATCAGTTGAAAGAGTTTCTCTCTGAGATCGAAGACTCCGTTGAAGTCGCAAAGCTTGTGAATGCCAGGTGGATGACCGTCGTCCCCGGACATATCGATCCACGCCAGGACATGGGCTACCAGACAGCTCATGTTGTTGAAGCCCTGCGCAGGGCTTCGGAGATTCTTGAACCACACAATCTCACCATGGTTCTGGAACCGCTGAATTTCAGGGATCATCCGGGTCTTTTTCTGAATAAAGCCGGACAGGCCTTTGAGATCTGCAGGGCGGTTGACAGTCCGTCATGCAAGATCCTTTTCGACATCTATCACCAGCAGATCCACGAAGGCAATCTTATTCCCAACATCGATCTTGCCTATACCGAGATCGGCTATTTTCAGTGTGGTGATAATCCTGGCAGAAAAGAGCCCGGCACCGGGGAGATCAATTACCTGAATGTATTTAAGCATATCCACGAGAAAGGCTATACTGGAATCGTTGGCATGGAACACGGGAACTCCATCAAAGGTGCGGAGGGAGAAAAAGCCGTGATCGAAGCCTACCGGAAGGTGGATGGCTTCGCCAGTTAGTCGGTTCGACAGATCGACAGATCAAGCGTAGCCGAGATTCAGCTTATCTCAAGTTAATGATCGGTCCCTGAGTGGTATGGTGGCTTGTCAAACCACTCAGCCGAAGGGCGGTCCAGAGTTGGGAATGGGTCGTATTCTGGATTAGGCCACTTTGCGGCACCGTGCAACTCCTCCGCGGCACTCTGCGATATAGCTATTACGCAAAGGGACACAAAGATTTCACAAAGTTTCGCAAAGAAAATCTCTCGATAACTACGAAGAACAAACCATGAACCGATGAACCGACAAACTGACGAACCGACAAACTGTACTAACTAAACAAATCCAGGATCTCCTCTTTCTTCATATTCCGAAGCGGATTGTTGGAGGTCACAAAGGTCCTGGCAAGTTCTGATTTTCGCTCCTGCAGGCGCAGGATCTTTTCCTCTACGGTTAGATTCGAGATAAAGCGGTACACAAAGACACTTTTTTCCTGCCCAATCCGGTGCGCCCGGTTCAAAGCCTGCATTTCCGCTGCCGGATTCCACCAGGGATCAAGAATAAATACATAGTCAGCTGCGGTCAGGTTCAGTCCAACACCCCCGGCTTTAAGAGAGATCAGGAAGACACGGCATTCAGGGTTTTCCTGGAACTTTGTCACTTCGGCGGGCCTGTTCCTGGTTGAACCGGTTAAGCGGGCATACTCCCAGCCAAGTGTGTCCAGGTCCTTCGCGTAGAGGTCCAGGTGCTTCACAAAGGAAGAAAAGATCAGTACTTTATGTCCTTCCGATACCACGCTTTCGATATTCCTGAATACCTCATCATATTTTCCTGAGCCCGCCTCGTAATCTTCCTCGACCATAAGCGGGTGATTCGATAATTGCCGTAATCGGGTCAGGGCCTTCAGAACCATAAGTGCAGATTTTTCCAAACCGATTTCTTCCAGGTTTTCAAGGAGGGTGTTACGTATGGTGGACTTCTCCTCCTCGTAAAGCCTCTTCTGCTCATCGGTCATGTTGCAAAAACGGTACTGCTCATACAGCGGCGGCAGCTCTTTTGCAACTTCTTCCTTGGTACGCCGAAGGATAAATGGATTGATCAGTTCTTTCAGCCTTTGCTCCTGGTCCTTGTTCTTCTTTTTTTCTATTGTTTTGACAAACTGCTTTTTAAAGAAATTCAGGCTTCCCAGGAGTCCTTCATTTACAAAATTAATTTGCGACCAGAGATCGGTCAGTGAATTTTCTATAGGGGTTCCGGTAAGTACAAGTTTATGACTGGCAGTGAGTTCGCTCATGGCGCGGTACAACTTTGAATGCGGATTCTTGATCATCTGACTTTCGTCAAGGATCACATAATGAAAAGGGTAATCCCTGAGAAATTCAATATCTTGTCTGACCGTATGATAGCTGGAAATTATCACATCATAATAGCAAAAATCAGTGCTTACACGTTTCCTGCCAACCCCCGAATGGGCCAATACTTTAAGGGACGGGGCAAAACGATTGATCTCATTTTCCCAGTTCTGAATTAAGGATGCAGGTACAACAACCAGGGCAGTAAGTGTTGCAGATCCATTTCCCTGTCCAAAAAGTGATAGCTGGCCCACATCCGGGGTATCCAGATTCGTTTTCATTGCATGTTGCTCCTTGTTCAGCTGGAGAACCGATATCGCCTGCAGGGTTTTTCCAAGTCCCATATCATCGGCAAGGCATCCACCAAAACCATTCTCCTGAAGCAACCACATCCAGGCAAATCCTTCCATCTGGTAATCCCGAAGCGTCGCTTTTAATCCGCGCGGAGAGGGGACTTCCGGCAAGCCATCCAGCCTGTTAAGTTTCTCAAGGTTATCAATGGTCCTGGCGTGTTTCTTTTTAAGAGCTTCATCAACTTGTGAAAAGTGCTGCTTATGAATTCGAAGCACATCTCCTTCAATTTTTCCAAATTCAAAGACTGCCCTGTAATTTGAAAACCACTCTTCCGGTATAACCGCATACCTTCCATCGGGAAGCTGATAGAGGCGTTCTCCTCTTAGAATATGATTCTTAAGTTTGATGAAGGGAATGCTAAACTCCCCGATATTAACCGTAGCTTTCAAATCAAACCAATCTTCCTTCTCATATGACTCAAGGACTAGTTCAATCCCCTTTAAATAATACTCTTTATCTAACTTCTGAACAACATTAAAACCATTTTCAACGAAGAAATCAAAATATTCATTCGTAAATCTAATTGCCTGGAATAGTTTATCTTTCGGGTCATTATCTAACCATTTTCTTAAACTATACACTGTATTATCACGACTCTTTAATCCTGTCTCCTCCAATGCAACTTCCAGGCTTTCTTCCCAAAGAAAGTCTCGACTGAATCGTTCATAATGAAAGATCTCTTTGTTGTTATGAAAATTTACAAAGCGTTTTTGCTGGGATGCTGGGTGTATTGAGTAGTTTTTGTACTGCAGTCTGACAATCCATACCGGGTCCTGATTCATGCCAAATTCCAGGGATAGTGTTGCCGATTTTTCCGGCACAATGTCTTCCACGTCAAAGCCCAGGGTTTCTACTTCATCATGTTCCTTAAGGGTATTCGCAACAAAAGATGCGAAATATTTGGCTTCAAATGATTTCTGAATACATACTTCATCCTTTAAAAAGAAAGGCGTTAATTTCTTGCCTTCAATTGAATCGATAAAATAAATCTCATGGCCGAGTAATATCGCAGCCGGAAAATCAGAGATGATTTCTGCTTTATCATGAATGAGTTTCACTTTCTCATTTCCACGTAATACAGACAGATTATAGCTTGTATGTTCAGGGCCTCTTTCAAAACGAAAATAAGGCTTAACGCTCTTTTTATGAAGCTTCAGAAAATCGTCGGTAAAAATATTCTGACTTGACTTTTCCTTGAAAAATACCTTGAAGTTATTTTCCGCGGCAATTTGCAAAATGGAATACAGCCTTTTCTCTATATAGGGACGTATATGCCCGGTGATTGACTCTTTATCCACTGAGTCCTGGAATTCCTTTACAGTTCTCTTTTTGGAAAAAAGACGATGAAGTGTTTTATCATTGTATTCATCAATGATGTTCACAACCTCCTTCTGCATTGGGGTCAGTCTCTGGTAGGAAAGAGAATCGGGATTCTTCAGCAGGATCTCTCCGGTCACAAAATACAAACTTGTCTCATCCTTTTCAAGTAGTTGAGCAATGAATATGTTCCCCCAGAGCCTGTGGGGAATATAACCAAGAGCAAAAAAATAATTCTTCATTTTAAAAATTCAACGACTGCAAGGCAAGCTACAAGTATCAGCAATCTATGGGAGAAATCAAAGCCATGTTCATAAAATCTTATAAAGGATTGGTATGCTTTTTGCCCTTCAACTTCTAAACACTCTATGCCCGGAACTATGAAAACAACAATATTTGCATCCTTTCTGATCGTCCTGATCTTATCATCCTGTGCATCAGGCAACAGGATCTATGAGCACAGCGATCCATTCAAACAGCAAACAACCCTCAAACTGAACCAGGCACTGAAGGGTTTTTCGGATGAATCCCGTCGTGGACTATTCAGGTTTCCCGACTACATGGTGATTTTCAAACACTATTATGAAAAATTAAACGATGGGAACGGGCACTATATCCTCGATGTCAAACTGAGTACTTCCGTAAGAGCATACGATCTGGAGCCAGCCATTTATCTGTCTGCAGACTCCAGGCTTATTACCCTGAAGGCTGATAATAAGGTTACAAAAATGTATCAGCAAGGAGCTTCTTCCACAAGCAGTGAAACGACAAGCAGTACTTCGGAAGATCCCGAAAAAGAAGGAGAAGAGATTACCGAGACCAGCACGACCTATACTAACAGCAGCAGTCATGACACCTATCAGCTGATGCAGCTCAGGTTTACACCGGACATTGAATTGTTGAAGGAGATTTCGGCTTCGGGGAAAGTCTCTTTCCGACTTTACATTGATACGGAAGCGATCGACATTCCATTGAAAACTTTTAAAAAGAGAAAATTTGAAAGCTATGTAAACAGGCTCATCCTCCTGTAATCAATCTTCAAATTTTTCACGTTTATCCCCAATTTTAACATCCTCAGCTCCACCCTTCGAAGATATCGTAACCAACATGAATTTCTGTGCTTCCATTTTCTGCACCTCAGCCTCTTCTGCCTCTTTCCGCTGCTGGTTGGTTAGGACATTCCATGCTGTGCCACGCACCAGTTTCACAGGCACACGTGCCAGGTAAAGAAAATCTCCATCGAGCTTTTGTTCTCCTTCAAGAAGGATGAGCCCAAGATTTGATTCAATACTCATAAGCGGGATCTGCACGCCTCCGCTGATCAGGGTAAAACTATTTCTGAGCAAACCGAATTTGATATTATCAAGGTCCTTGTTCCCTGTAAATTTTGCCAGGGCATGAAGCGGGGTGAAGTTTTTTACCCTTCCGTCTTCGAGACGCACGTTGAATACTGCAGTACTATAATCGAGGTTCACCGAAAAGTCGGGATTCAGGAATAGCTCTGCAATTCCATCGGCACTCAATTTTCCGTTGAAATTATCTTCCAACGAGTAGATGGTATCCTCCATGGCAATCTGAAGATTAAAGTCCTTTACATTAACGGTATCTATATTCAGACTGGTGCTGAGCATATACATTTCGGGATCCGATACGTTAAACTGACCATCCAATACAACTGTTCCCCCGGTTTTTGATTGAACCTGAAATGCATCAAAATAAAGGATTTTGTAACTGCGCAGTCGAAGGGCCCCTTTCATGCCATACAGTTCATTTCCCTCTATCCTGATCTCATGCAAATCAAGATTTAAATCAAGATCCGGAAAAGGAAACTGATCGAGTCCCAAAGGCCCTTGAACCGCTGTATCCGGAGCAGCCATTTCCTCGCTTCCCTCCTGGGCAAGAAACAGATTATAGTTCAAAAGCTGGCTGACGTTCAGAAGATCCGAGCTGAGATCGATTTTTCCTGATACTAGCTTTGTTGAATCAAAGAGATTGGCAATTGAAGCCTTCAGATTCAGGTCGCTCTCGCCTACCGTTCCCTTAAACGAATTGACAAAAATTACACTATCCCTTGTCGCAAGATCAATGTCAAAATCCTTCAGTTCAAGAGGGTATTTCACAAATGCCCAATGCAGCTCATCACTGGTAAATTCAATATCAGGTATTCCGCTAGTATTCAATAATTGAGAGACTGTTGTTTCAACATTCCCTTTAAATCGAAAATCCGATATTCTTTCGTCAGTGTAAGAGTCGGGCAAATACATGAACTCCTTATTGACAGTCAGGAGATCACGCAACCATATCTGTCGTGAATCGATGAAAAATGACACTCCGATACTTGCACTTGAGTCTTTGCTGAGATAAGCATTGTAATTTCGTACTTCCGCATCCAGTCGAATGGATGATTCGCCAACCCTGCCTTGAAATTTTGAAATCGACAGCTTCGTTGAATCAATATTCATTCGAAAAGCAAGTCGGGAAACCGGCGCATACCCTGGAAACTGAGCATGAAAATTATCCATGCTTAGACTAGCTTCTGGGATTTCTGAATGCAGCAATTTTGTAAATTCCTTTCCGGGCATTTTTACAACCATGCGAAGTCCAAAATCCTTAATGGGTCCTGAGAAAACAGTGTCGCCCAGGAGCTTCTCGAGAAAGAGTTCCTTTGAGGAAACGCTAACAATTAATTCAGGATCAACGTCAAATCCAAGCAAATAAGGAAGCAGATTGTTCATGGACCCATCCAGGAAGATCGTGTTGCTGTCAACCCTGATAGTTAATCCCCTGAATCCGATTTTTTCCTCTTCCAGCTCAATTCTTCCGCTAAGATTTTCCACCGTATTTTGCGGAAGTACGAAGCTGACATCATTCAGGCTGACAGTGAGTGCCCCTGCATTATCAAGAAAGCCCCCGCTGAGTCGGTCGATGCTTCCGTCTATTCTTCCTTCGAAGTTTAATTTCCCCTTCATATCCTTCACTGCTTCGGTTTTCAAAACCTCATTGAGCACGGAAAGTTCCGCATCACCATTCATTTCGATTACAGCTACAGGAGCCTTAAAATTTTTCAAATGTATGTTGGCGTCCATGCTCCCTTCAGGAAAAGTGACATGAAAATTATCCAGTCGGATCTCAGCTTCTGACAGGTCCTTTTTCGATCCGTTGCTTGCATATCCTTCGAAGCCAATATCTGTAACTGACTGGTCAATTGTATGGATTAAAAACCCAACATCGGAGGCCATGAAGTTTAATTTCACCAGGGGAATTTGATCCTTATAGGAACCACTTGCACTGCCATTAAACTGGATTTGACCTTCCCCGATTTGTTCAATTGCATCGAGATTAAGTACTCCGCTCAATAGAAAATTCAACAATTCTATACCTTTATTCTTTGCTGAAAAATTCAAATCCAAGCTGCTTTCAGACAATAAAACTTCTCCCTCAAGTTCAAGGATTGCGTCTTTAAGGTCCAGCATTGTACGATCGAGTGTTATTTTCTGATTTGCCTGGTCAAAAAGCAGGGAACTTGTAAACGAAAGCGTTCTTGGCTTACCAATGTCAATCGAATTAATGCTGGCTGAAGTAATATTGAGATGTGTCATTAACGCAGCCTGTATTGTATCCGGAAAATAGGAGAAAGCACTTTCCAATCCGTTTATTTTTAAAGCCGCAAAGGTTTTGGCAGGAATATCCCTGTAATTCAAAGCAAGGTTTCTGATCTCCAGGCTTTTCATATCCAATACAATCGCTGAGGAATCTCCGGAGAGTGAGTCTTCTGTCACCGGCTCATCAAATCGTATTCCCAGGGCTCTCTCAAGATTTGAAATTGAATCGGCGTTGACCAGGTAATTTAATTCACCTTCCCCCAGTCTCACTTTCGAAATGTTGTAGCTTCCCCTGAGAAGTTTCATAATATTCAGGGAAACATAGACTTCTTCCATTTTTAAAACGGGGACAGAATCCTGGCCAATATCACCGGTTTCAGGGGCAGAATACAGGATGTCTTTAAGCTGAAGGGAGACATCCGGAAAATTCATAAAAGGCCTCAGGTTAAGATTCCCCAGGTAAATTTCCCCGGGTTGGCTGTCATTGATATAGGCAATTGATCGGTCGATGATCTTTCCTCTGAAAAGGTAAAAAAGGATAAAAACAAGCACAAGCAGGCTCACAAGCCCCAGTAAAATCCTGAGCAGCCATTTCATGCTAATTCTGAAGAATTTCTTCATGATAGTCAAACCTCTTTGAACAGAAGTTGTTTAAATTACTACTAATTGAGAAAAATGAAAAAGAATCCCCGGCTTTTATTTTCTCATGTCATTATTAACAAGCTTTCGATGCATTGGTTCCAAAAATTATACCATGTCATTGATTCGTGGCAGATATATTCATTAACTTGCTATAAATTTAGCAGCCATGAATAGATTTCTTTCCCTGTTGCTCCTGTGTGTCTCGATACAGCCAGCATATGCCCAGGACCGTCCCTATTTTCATCTTCCTGACATCCCGGGATACAAAACATTGATCTGTGACTTTCATCTTCACACCGTTTTTTCTGATGGTGAGGTCTGGCCGACAGTGCGCGTTGACGAAGCCTGGAGAGACGGGCTGGATGCGATCGCCATCACCGATCACCTCGAATACCTGCCTCATAAAGAAGATATACGAACCGATTACAATCGCTCCTGGAAAATAGCCCAAAAATATGCGCTCGACAAAAATGTCCTGGTCATTCCGGGTACCGAGATCACAAAGAGCATGCCCCCTGGGCATTTCAATGCCCTGTTTATTAAGGATGCCTCAACGATCGTGAATGACGATTACCTGCTGGCTATTGAGGCTGCAGCATCACAGGGAGCCTTCGTGATGTGGAACCATCCCGGATGGAAAGCACAGCAGCCTGATTCGACCCGTTGGTGGAACGAACACACGCTTTTGTATGACAAGGGATGGCTCCACGGTATAGAAGTTGTAAATGACGGGGAATATTATCCGGAAGCCTTGGAATGGGCCATAGAAAAAGGGTTGAGCATCATGGGCAACAGCGACGAGCACAGTCCCTTCAGGGGTGAATTTTCAGCCCTCAGTCATCGGCCCTGCACCATTGTGTTTGCTACTGAACGGAGCCTGGGGGGGATCAGGGAGGCCCTGTTTAATGGCCGTACTGCCGCATTCAACGGTAAAAACATCATCGGAGATGCCTCAATCTTGAGGGCCCTGTTTCTCGAATCGGTAAAGCTGATTCAGGTGGAAAACCAGGTGGCCAGGTATGCCTTCCGCAATTACAGCGACCTTCATTTTGACCTCGTGCTTACAGACAGGGTTTACCGCGACTGGCAAAAAAAGCTGAGCCTGAAACCGGGCTACGAATGCTTTTTTTCACTACCGGCTGAAACGGATATCGAAGATATAGAACTGAAGGTGATGAATTTTATAAGTGCTCCTGAAAGCTCACTCAAGCTAAATTTATCGGCTGTCGAAAAAGTTGAACAATAATTCATGGGAGATTCATGGAAAAGAAGTAATTTAGCATTGACCTGCAACCATTCACTAGATAGACCTGTTATAATTACATACCTGAACCCTAAAAAACACTGATATGAAGAAAAAGATATTACGCTCATTTGTCGGACTTATAATTCTTGCATCCTTCACATTACCGGCCTGTGAGTTTTTGGAAGATTGCGGAACTTGTGAGTTAGTGACTGAAATTGACGGGGTGGTGGATAATGTTGGAGCTCCCCTGCTTTTTTGTGGAGATCAGTACCAGGAAAGGCTTAATTCTTCACCAACAACTATTGGAAACACAGTTACATACTGGAGTTGTTATTAGAATTTGAAATCCTAAATTAAAAATCCGTGGAAAAAACCACGGATTTTTTTAATATTTCACACCGATCACGACAACGTCATCGATTTGCTCAACCCCAGCACGATATTCTTCAAAAATTTCATCCAGCTTTTTCCCCTGGTCAATCATGTCCAGGTCCTGGATCTCCAGGAGTACGTTCCTGAAATTTTTTGACAGGAATTTTTTCTGGTTTGGACCGCCAAACTGATCGACATAGCCATCGGAGAAGGTATAGAAAGTATCGCCTTTCTGAAGATCGATCGTCACCATATTAAACTCCTCCATAACATCATGGATCGCCACGGGCATCTTATCGGCTTTGTACTGGGTAAGTTCTCCTTTTCGTATATGGTACAAGGGGTTATTTGCCCCGGCATAATAGAGCTGGTTCTTTTCAAAATCGATCACCGAAACCGTCATGTCCATTCCATCCTTGATCTCGGTACCCGCTTCACGCTGTCCAAGGGATTCAATGATCATGGCCCGGAGTTTATTCAATACTTCATGCGGGGCAATGATGTCCCGGTTATGAATGATCTCATTCAAGAGGCTCACGCCAAGCATACTCATAAAAGCACCAGGCACTCCATGGCCGGTACAGTCTGCCGTAATAATGATCTGTTTGTCCTTGATCCTGTCAACCCAGTAAAAATCACCACTCACTATATCCCTTGGTTTATACAGTACGAAGTGGTCTATTTCATGTGAAAACAATTCAAGGGAAGGCAGGATGGCCCGCTGTATTTTCTGGGCATAGTGAATACTGTCGGTGATATGCTTTTTCTGATAGGCGATCTGATCGCGCTGCATTTCTGCAACTTCCTTTTGTTTTTCAATTTCATCGCGCTGTGCTGTTATTTTGATATTCTTTTCTTCCAGCAGCAGGTTTGCCTTTTTCTTGTTCCTGTAATTTACATAGATGAAGTAGGCCAGGCCCAGCAGGAGGAAGAGCGCAACAATTGCAGCACCGATAACAATTTTTTGTTTCTGCAGGGTCTCCAGCTGAAGTGCAATTTTCTCCTCGTTCGCCTTGATCTGTTCAACCTTTTCTCCAATCTCCAGGTTTTGTTTGTCGAGAACCGCCGAAAGCTCTGCCCGTTCGTTTTGCATCTTTGCAATATCTTCCTGCATTACGACGATCTCCTTTCGTATGCCGGAGATTTCCTTCTGTAACTTCAAATTTACCCGGTTCTTTTCCGCAAGCTGTTTTTCGGTGGAT
>Ga0316201_10003843_pt1 | contig 11194 bp, 8 predicted proteins | sample CS6wburrow_MG_FD_204516 | JGI IMG/M metagenome (GOLD analysis project Ga0316201, IMG submission 204516) | Coastal sediment microbial communities from Delaware Bay, Delaware, United States - CS-6 worm burrow | ecosystem: Environmental > Aquatic > Marine > Coastal > Sediment | place: USA: Delaware... | reverse complement strand
TTGATACACCAATTTCAGAATTGGGGTTCGCAGGTATTGGCGTTGGTTCTACTTTGACAGGAAATAGACCTATTATTGAATTCATGACCTTTAACTTTGCATTGGTCGGTATTGACCAGATAATCAATAATGCTGCGAAAATCAGGCAAATGTCTGGTGGGCAGTTTAGTTGTCCAATTGTATTCCGCGGCCCAACTGCTTCAGCTGGACAGTTAGGTGCAACGCATTCCCAGGCCTTTGAAAGTTGGTTTGCCAATTGCCCAGGTTTAAAAGTTGTGGTACCGTCTAATCCTGCAGATGCAAAAGGGCTTCTAAAGTCGGCTATTAGGGATAATGACCCTGTAATCTTCATGGAATCAGAACAGATGTACGGTGATAAAGGGGAAGTTCCGGAAGGGGATTATACAATTCCATTAGGGGTTGCCGACATTAGAAGGGAAGGTTCTGATGTGACCATAGTTTCCTTTGGTAAAATCATAAAGGAAGCGGATAAGGCCGCAGATGAATTAGCTAAGGAAGGTATTAGCTGTGAGATAATCGATTTGCGTACAGTAAAACCATTGGATTATGAGGCAGTTTTAAATTCAGTAAAGAAAACAAATAGGCTGGTAATTTTGGAAGAAGCTTGGCCATATGGCAATGTGGCTACTGAAATTACTTTCCATGTACAGTCTAATGCATTTGATTACTTGGATGCGCCAATACAAAAAATAAATACCGCTGATACTCCAGCACCGTATTCTTCGGTTTTATTCGCGGAGTGGTTACCAAATCACGAAGATGTAATAAATGCCGTTAAAAAAGTGTTATATAAATAAGGAGTATTATTTTGTAAAGTAATTTAGCTTCGCCGACCTAGTGTTGACGAAGCTTTTATTTTAATGGCATATTATTAGATGTTGGTTTTATCCTACAGATTCATATTTAAATGAAGAATTTCCTTTTCTTTTTGCTTTTTTCATCGACTTTAATGTCACAAACCAAGGTAGGTGGTAAGGTCGTTGATGAAGCAGGTGAACCGGTGGCCTTTGCCAATATCATCTTTAAAAACTCAACCGAGGGTACGACCACTGATGATAATGGGAATTTCTATATGGAATCGGATTCAAGTTATGAGATCCTCGAAGCTTCATTCATTGGTTATGAAACCCAGGATTTTTTGCTTAAATCAAGAGTGGCTTATAACATTAGGATTACCTTGCTTGAGGGTAACCAACAACTAAAAGAAGTGATCATATATGCTGGAAAACAATCCAAAAAGAACAATCCTGCGATTGATATCCTACGGAAAATTTGGTCCAAAAAAAGGGAAAATGGCTTGCGTAAATTCAAACAATATCAATATGATAAATATGAAAAAGTAGAATTTGACCTGAATACGATTGATAGCGCTTTAATGAAAAAGAAGATTTTTAAAGGGATGGAATTTGTTTTCCAAGATTTGGACACCTCTCGTATAACGGGTAAAACCTATCTTCCTATTTTCTTAAATGAAACTTTTGCAAAGGTATACGGCGATAATATTACACAAACAGAAAAGGAGGATGTACTAGGCAATAAAAATTCAGGGTTTGAGAACAATCAGGCCATCATAGCCTTTGTAGAGGATTTGTACCAAGATTATGACGTTTATAATAACTACCTTAAATTCTTTGATAAGAGTTTTACAAGTCCACTTTCCAAAACAGGCATAGACACCTATAATTATGTTTTAAGGGATAGTGCGTTCATTGAAAATAAATGGTGTTACAATATTACCTATTACCCACGTCGAAAAAACGAGCTAACCTTTAAGGGCGATTTTTGGGTAAATGACTCTACATATGCCATTAAAAATATCAACCTTGAGGTTACCAAAAGTGCGAATATAAACTGGGTCAAGGAAATTTATATTGAGCAGGATTTTGAAGTTATAAATGATTCGGTCTTTCTCCTAAAGAGAGATTATATGTTGACCGACTTCAGCTTCAGGAAAAAGGAGGAGTCAAAAGGCGTATATGGTAAACGAACCACCGTTTATGGGGATTATCAGTTCGATATTGAGAAGCCAAAGCAGTTCTATAAGAACAAGAGCAATGCATATGACCCTTTGGTTATGAATCGGGATAGTATTTTTTGGGAAAACAATAGGTTGGAGATACTTAATAAGGATGAACAAGGAATCTATCAATTATTGGATACTTTAAAGACTGTTCCAAAATTCAAAACCTTCTATAATATTGCCAGTATTTTAGGATCGGGATATGTCGAAATTGATAAATGGAATATTGATATTGGTGATTTATTTAGCACCTTCGGTTATAATGATGCTGAAGGAATTCGCTTACGTGCTGGGGCAAGGACCTATTTTGGACAAAATGACCCTTGGAGATTGGAAGGTTATATGGCCTATGGATTTATGGACAAAAAAGTGAAGCATGGCTTTTCGGCTAAATGGTTATTGGACAAAAAGAACAGATTAATTATATCAGGAGGAAACAGACGTGATGTAGAGCAATTAGGCCTTAGCCTTACTTCAACTAATGATGTATTGGGAAGAAGCGTTGCATCATCGGCTATATTTACGGTAGGTTCAAACGATAGACTTACCAATATAAATCTAAGTACACTAAACCTTGAAATTGAGCCCATAACCAATTTCAGGGTTAGGGTAGGTAGTTCTTTTAGAACGTTGAGTTCCGCCTTGCCAGATGCTTTTAATTTGGATTATATTGATCCTGAATCCCCAACTGGTATTTCATCAGAGATTAGACAATTTGATATAAATACATTGCTTGTGTATACACCGGGTAAAAGAACCATTGGCTACGGTGTTGAAAGACGAAACATCAACGACACTTATAGTACCTTATTATTGAATTATACTAAAGGTCTAGATGGCTTTTTAGAGAGTGGTTTTAATTATAGTAAACTACAGTTTTCATATAGCCAACCTTGGCAAGTAGGTGGTTTTGGAAGACTTTATAGCACGGTCGAAGTAGGTAAGACGTTTGGGGCGGTGCCTTTGGGACTTTTGAATATTGTTCCTGGTAACCAGACTTTGTTCACCATTTATAATACATTCCACAATTTAAATTTTTACGAGTTTGTAACAGACACTTATATTGCTGTTCATTTGGAACATAATTTTAATGGTCGGTTATTTTCAAGATTACCTTTGATTCGAAAATGGAACTTAAGGGAATTTATTGGGTTAAGAGGGGTTTGGGGCGAATTGTCTCCTGAGAATATCGCTTTGAGCAGTCCAACAAATATTCCATTGCAAGCTCCTACCGATAAGATTTATTGGGAGTACTCCATAGGTGTGGGTAACATTTTCAAATTTTTTAGGATAGATTTTAATTTTAGGGGCAATTATTTAGAGAATCCTGATGCTAGATCTTTCGGCATTACCGGTGAATTCGGATTCCATTTTTAATGTCTTATTGGCCTGTTCTTGAAAGTGGGAATCCAATCTTTTCAATTATCTTTGTGATCCAATAAAATTGTAATATGAGCGAAAAAGAAAACATCACCTTTGATGTATTGATAGAAATACCTAAAGGAAGTCGTAATAAGTATGAATACGACTTTACATTACATAAAATACGATTTGATAGAACGTTGTTTTCTTCAATGATGTACCCTGGGGATTATGGGTTTATTCCGGAAACACTGGCCCTGGATAAGGATCCCTTGGATGTTTTGATTTTGTGTACCGAACCCACCTTCCCAATGGTAGTTGTAGAGGTTAAACCCATTGGTGTTTTTCATATGACGGATGAAAAAGGTCCAGATGAAAAAATTATTTGTGTGCCTATTTCTGACCCCATATGGAGCGAGCGAGAGGATATCAGTGATATAAACCCCCATAGATTGAAAGAGATTGAACATTTCTTTCAAGTTTATAAGGACTTGGAAAAGAAGAAAGTTGACGTTGGTGGATGGGGAGATGCCAAAGAAGCCATCGAAATTTATCATAAATGCGTTGAACGCTATGCTAATAGCGAGCATAAGAAAAAAAGGACATTTACTATATAATCCACTATATGTGGTCAAAAAAAGCGGGTATTTATTATTAAATACCCGCTTTTTTTATCTATTTGATTTTACTACTTTAGCAGCCGTTAAAAAAAACTTAAATAACTAAACAACATGGAATTAATCGTAAAGTTCTTACCAGCCTTTGGTGTATTGGCACTGCTATTTGTATGGATAAAAAATATCTGGGTTACAAAACAAGAAGTGGGTGACGCAAAAATGGCTAGAATCGCCAAGAACATTGCAGATGGTGCAATGTCATTTCTTAAAGCGGAATACAAAATACTTGCAATTTTTGTGGCCGCAGTGGCGATCCTTCTTTGGTTCAAAGGAACCAATGAGACAGGCTCCCATGGAATGGTAGCCATTTCTTTTATCGTAGGGGCAATCTGTTCTGCATTGGCAGGATTTATAGGAATGAGGGTTGCAACCAAAGCAAACGTGAGAACAACCCAAGCAGCTAGAACTTCATTGGGTAAAGCACTTGAAGTGGCCTTTGCAGGTGGTTCCGTTATGGGACTTGGTGTTGTAGGTCTTGGTGTTTTAGGTTTGAGTGGTTTATTCATGTTATACCAAATCACCTGGCCTGGAGCTGAAAATATTCCAATGGTATTGAATGTATTATCCGGATTCTCATTAGGTGCATCTTCTATAGCCTTATTTGCCCGTGTTGGCGGTGGTATATATACCAAGGCAGCTGATGTTGGTGCAGATTTAGTAGGAAAGGTTGAAGCTGGAATTCCAGAAGATCATCCTTTAAACCCTGCGACAATTGCGGACAATGTGGGTGATAATGTTGGTGACGTTGCTGGTATGGGTGCTGATTTATTTGAATCCTATGTGGGTTCAATAATTGGTACTATGGTATTAGGCGCATTTATAATCACTCCAGATTTTGCAGGTTTGGGTGCTGTATACCTTCCTTTGGTGTTAGCAGCAGTAGGTATTGTAATGTCTATCATAGGTACATTCTTTGTAAAAGTAAAAGATGGTGGCTCTCCGCACAAAGCATTGAATCTTGGTGAATTTGGCTCTGCTGGTTTAATGGTGGTAGCTTCTTGGTTTATTATTCACGCCTTAATTCCTGAAACGGTTGAGGGTTTACCTGATGGTGCAAGAGGAATTTTCTTTGCAACATTGGCTGGTCTTTTAGCTGGATTAGGTGTTGGAAAGATTACAGAATATTACACAGGAACAGGGTCAAAACCTGTAAACTCAATTGTACGTCAGTCTGAAACAGGTGCTGCAACTAACATCATTGCTGGTCTAGGTGTTGGTATGATGTCAACTATGATTCCTATCTTATTGATTGCAGCTGCTATTTTGATATCACATCATTTTGCAGGCTTATATGGTATTGCAATTGCTGCAGTGGGTATGTTAGCAAATACTGGTATTCAATTGGCAGTTGATGCATACGGACCTATCTCTGATAATGCAGGAGGTATCGCAGAAATGGCAGAATTACCAAGTGAAGTTCGTGAGCGTACAGATAAGTTGGATGCGGTTGGTAATACAACTGCTGCCATTGGTAAAGGATTTGCAATCGCATCTGCAGCATTGACAGCCTTAGCTTTGTTTGCTGCCTTTATGAAAGTTGCCAATGTTACTGCTATTGATGTTTCTAAACCAACCATTATGGCAGGACTTCTTGTCGGAGGAATGCTGCCGTTCGTTTTTTCAGCATTATCCATGAATGCCGTAGGTAGAGCAGCTATGGCAATGATCGAAGAAGTTCGTCGACAGTTTAGGGATATTCCGCAATTGAAAGCAGCTCTAGAAGTAATGAGAGCAGTTGATTCAGATATGTCAAAAGCAACTAAAGAACAACGTGTGATTTTTGATGCTGCAGATGGATATGCTGAATATGATAAATGTGTTGACATTTCTACAAAGGCATCAATTAAAGAAATGGTATTACCTGGTCTTTTGGCAATAGCTGTTCCAGTTGCTGTTGGTTTTATTGGTGGTGCTGAAATGTTAGGTGGTCTTTTGGCCGGTGTAACAACTTGTGGTGTTTTAATGGCGATTTTTCAGTCGAACGCAGGTGGTGCTTGGGATAATGCCAAAAAGATGATTGAATCTGATGGTAGAAAAGGTACAGATGCGCATAAAGCGGCTGTGGTAGGTGATACCGTTGGTGATCCTTTTAAAGATACGTCAGGACCTTCATTGAACATTCTATTGAAATTAATGTCTGTAGTTGCTTTGGTCATTGCACCAAGTATCGCATTGTCATCTGATACTTTAACTACTTATAATGAAGAAAAAGCTGCTACTGAAATGGTTGCTCAAAGCGTTCAAAAAGAAGTAAAGGTTGAAATGAAGAAGAACGATGATGGTACTGTGAATGCCACTGTGACCACAACTACGACTGAAAACGGAGAGAAATCAGTTACTGAAGAAGTTTTTGCCGGAACTGAAGAAGAGGTTATGGCGAAAGTTGAAGCCTATAAAGGTGATGCTTCTGACGTGAATATCAAAGTTAAAAAGGTGATTGAAAAAGTTGTCGAAGAAGAGGAAAACTAAGACTGACTAAATTTATACTTAAAACCCACTATTTTTAATAGCGGGTTTTTTGTTATATGAAATTCAATGATGATTCTACGGATAATTCGTAGGGTTTCTTGTCCTTTTCGAAAATACGGGCACTAAGGTTTCCACCTTTTAGAGTTATTTCATTATTCTGGACTCGGATATAACTTCCTTCCCTCAGACCAATTACCGAAGTGGTATTAAACTCATGAAATTCCTTAATACGGGTTTCCCTAGTTTCCCCTTTATGTTTTGATGTTGGATCAGGGTCTAGATAATGCGGATTAATATTAAAGGGAATAATCCCCAAGGTCTCAAAACTTGGGGGATAAACAATGGGCATATCATTTGTAGTCTTTATGTTCGGCCCGGCAATATTACTTCCTGCACTTGTTCCTAAATAAGGCGTACCATTTGTAATCTTTTCTTTTAAAACAGGCAGAAGGTTGTTTTGGTAAAGGGTATTAACCAGAACGAAAGAATTTCCGCCACCTGTAAAAATTCCCTTCGCTTTTTGTATTGCTTTGGTTGGGTCCTTGAAAGTATGAATGCCCACGATTTTTTTATCTATATGCCTGAAACCCTCTTGTGCTATTTTGGTATAGGCATCATAGGTTGTTCCGCCTGGTCTGGCATACGGAATAAATAAAACCTCATCGGTCTCATGGAATAAATCACGGAGTGCATCAAGGAGATAACCTAAATAACTTCCTCCAAATATAGTTGATGTGCTTGCTAGTAGACAGTTCGTCATTGAAGATAAATGCTAGAATAATCCATGTATCTCGGCATCGATCTTATTTATGATTTCACCAAGGTCTTCTGGATTATCCACAAAATCAAGTTTGTCAACATCGATTACCAAAAGATTTCCTTTTTCATAACCGTGGATCCATGCTTCGTAGCGTTCATTCAACCTGCTTAAATAGTCAATTGAAATTGAGTTTTCGTAATCCCGTCCTCTCTTGTGAATTTGCTTTACTAAATTAGGTATTGAGCTCCTGAGGTAAATCAGCAAGTCCGGTGGTTGTACCAGACTTTCCATCAATTCAAAAAGGCTTGAATAATTGGTGAAATCCCTATTGGTCATCAACCCCATAGCATGTAAATTGGGTGCGAAAATATAGGCATCTTCATAAATGGTCCTGTCCTGGATTATGTTTTTACCGCTTTCCCTGAACTTAAGTACTTGACGATATCTATGATTAAGGAAATATATCTGAAGATTAAAACTCCATCGCTCCATTTGATTGTAAAAATCATCCAGATAAGGATTGTCCACAACATCCTCAAAATGTGCTTCCCATTTATAATGTTTGGCAAGTAGTTTAGTTAAAGTGGTCTTTCCGGCGCCAATGTTTCCTGCAACGGCAATATGCATGCTAAAAATTTGTTTTCGGTTAGGTTATTGAACTATCAACAATAGAATGTACCAATATACAAAGTATATCGAGTACGTGAAAAGAATTAAGATGAAATACATCATATAATATTATGATTTCAAAATTTTTATTTCCTGTTGAAATATGTATTTTTGCTTTCAATCTAGAGAGGAAAGATTTGACTGATTGCAACCTCAATTAAAAATGCTAAAGCAGTATCTACTGAATAGTTTCAGTGTATCCGCTTCGTTTGCATCAAATTTCTACCTCCTCTTACTTATTTTAATAAAATGTCATACTTATTCACCTCAGAATCTGTTAGTGAAGGTCATCCTGACAAAGTAGCCGATCAAATTAGTGATGCTTTATTGGATCATTTTTTGGCATTTGACCCTGAAAGTAAAGTGGCCTGTGAGACCTTGGTCACAACAGGACAGGTAGTTTTGGCAGGTGAGGTAAAAAGTCACACCTATCTTGATGTTCAGAATATTGCCAGGGAAGTAATCAATAAAATTGGGTATACCAAAGGGGAATACCAATTTAGTGGGGATTCATGTGGGGTTATTTCGTTGATCCATGAGCAATCCCAGGATATTAACCAGGGAGTGGATAGAGGTTCAAAAGAAGAGCAAGGTGCGGGCGATCAAGGTATGATGTTCGGGTATGCCACAAAGGAAACAGAGAATTATATGCCTTTGGCATTGGATATTTCCCATAGAATTCTAAGAACATTGGCGGAATTAAGAAGGGAGGGTAATGAAATACCCTACCTAAGACCTGATGCGAAGGCTCAGGTGACCATAGAATATTCTGATGTGAATGTGCCACAACGCATTGATACCATTGTAGTTTCTACTCAGCATGATCCATTCGATGCTGATGATAATAAAATGCTGGCCAAAATCAAGGAAGATATCATTTCAATCTTGATTCCTAGGGTAATTAATCAACTGCCTATAAGCGATCAAGCTTTGTTTGATAATCAAATAAAATACCATATTAATCCTACTGGTAAGTTTGTTATTGGTGGTCCACATGGCGATACTGGGTTGACCGGTAGAAAAATAATTGTAGATACTTATGGAGGTAAAGGCGCCCACGGTGGAGGAGCCTTTAGCGGTAAGGACCCAAGTAAGGTAGATAGAAGTGCCGCCTATGCAGCACGCCATGCTGCTAAGAACCTCGTCGCAGCAGGAGTTGCTGATGAAATATTAGTACAGGTGAGTTATGCCATTGGGGTGGTAGAGCCCACGTCTATTTTTGTAAATACGTACGGTACTTCAAAGATTGATTTTTCCGATGGTGAAATTGCAGAAATTGTCTCGCAATTATTTGATATGCGACCATTCGCGATTGAAGAACGCTTAAAACTGAGAAACCCAATTTATTTGGAAACGGCTGCTTACGGACATATGGGTAAGGAACCCAAGGTCATTACCAAGGTTTTCGAGTCTCCATATAATGGCAAAATTGAAAAGGAAGTAGAATTGTTCACTTGGGAAAAATTGGACATGGTAGATGATGTTAAGTCTGCTTTTAAAATGTAATTTTGAAAAAAATTAGGAAATACCAATCACACGTCCTTATATTTGTCGTTCAAAAGTTCAAACACATATTGAATTGTTATCAAGAAAGGTGGAGGGAATAGACCCTATGAAGCCTTAGCAACCCTTTGTATCTTACAAAGAAGGTGCTAAATTCTATCACGCCAATGGCGTGACAGATAACGAAACGAATTACATAATTGTAATTGTCTCTTTCTTTTTAACTTTTTGATTATTCCTTGTTGCTTTCGGTAGCATAGGTTCTAGTGTTTTGATTTGTTTTATTAATAATTAAAAAAATTAAAATCATGGGTAATCAAAAATTTTCTACAAATGCATTGCATGCTGGGCATGACACGACAATTAACGGAGGTACGCGAGCAGTACCAATTTATCAGAGTACAGCTTTTGTTTTTAATGATTCTGACCATGCAGCCAACCTTTTTTCCTTAGCAGAAACTGGAAATATTTATACAAGGATAAATAATCCTACCAATGATATTTTGGAGCAACGTTTGGCAACCTTGGAAGGTGGTATTGCGGCTGTGGTTACAGCTTCCGGAACAGCGGCTATTTCAACAACATTACTTGTGTTGCTAAAATCAGGAGATCATATCGTTGCCTCGAACAGTCTTTATGGGGGTACCTATAATCTACTGAATGTTACTTTACCAAGGTTGGGCATCACAACTACTTTTATAGATCCCGCAGACCCAAATAATTTTGGAAAAGCCGTTCAGGATAACACCAGGGCCATTTTTGTGGAATCTTTGGGTAATCCTAAACTGGATGTATTGGATTTAAAAGCCATTTCTGCAGAAGCCAAAGCGGCTAAAGTTCCATTTATTGTTGATAATACAGTTGCGACTCCTGCATTGTTGAATCCAATTGAGCATGGTGCGAATATTGTAATTCATTCTTTGACCAAATATATCAATGGCAACGGTACTGCCTTAGGTGGTGCTATTATAGACGCAGGCACATTTGACTATGGCAATGGAAATTTCCCTGAATTTACAGAACCATCTGCAGGGTATCATGGGTTGGTTTACCATGAAGCATTGGGACCAGCTGCTTTTATTGCCAAAGCACGAATTGAAGGATTACGTGATCATGGTGCCGCTTTAAGTCCGTTTAATGCCTTTCAAATTATTCAAGGATTGGAGACTTTGGAAATACGTATTAAAAAACACAGTGAAAATGCCTTGGCATTGGCGCAATGGTTGGAAAATAAGGATGAGGTTACTTGGGTTAACTATCCTGGCCTAAAGACAAGTAAATATTTTGCACAAGCAGAGGCCTATTTGCCTAAAGGACAAAGTGGAATCGTTACTTTTGGTGTAAAAGGCGGCTTTGATTCTGCGAAGAAAATAGCCGATGAAACCAAGTTGTTCTCTTTATTGGCCAACATTGGGGATACAAAATCCTTGATAATCCACCCCGCAAGTACAACCCATCAACAATTGGATGAGGCGGCCCAAGAATCAACAGGTGTAACGAAAGACTTGATTAGATTATCGGTTGGATTAGAGAATATTGACGATTTACAAGCTGATTTAGAACAAGCATTTGCTACGATTGATACGTCGGTTTTAGCATAATTCAATAATTCCCTCAGGTATACTTGAAAAGGGAAATATTCAAATTAAACAGCACAATATAATGCTACATCAATTAGAAATAAACAATTATACCTCCCTTAGTGGAGTTTCA
>Ga0316201_10003842_pt1 | contig 11194 bp, 10 predicted proteins | sample CS6wburrow_MG_FD_204516 | JGI IMG/M metagenome (GOLD analysis project Ga0316201, IMG submission 204516) | Coastal sediment microbial communities from Delaware Bay, Delaware, United States - CS-6 worm burrow | ecosystem: Environmental > Aquatic > Marine > Coastal > Sediment | place: USA... | reverse complement strand
GTGCCGTCAACGCCGCCCGAGGCAGGCTACGGGACCCCCGAGATGGCCGCCGCGGTAGGCTGCCTGCTGGCTGCCACACCGGGCCACCGCGGCGTGTTCTCGATGGAGGGGCATGAAGACGGTGTGGTGGCCTACGCCGAAGACATAGACGCCGCGGGCAGACTGATGTATGACCTGCTGACGCGCACCGGCGTGCTGGCGCCCGGTTAGCATTGCCCCGAACAAGGACCAGAGCAGCATCTGAAGTGGCCGCATGCCCTAGACTGGGGTGGTCAGACTCACCTTTTCGACGGCTTCGATCCAGCGGCAGGCACTTCAGACCTTTGACATGAAAAAAACAGACGGCAAGACCATCTCCCTCGTACTTGGCAGCGGCGGCGCCCGTGGCTTGGCACACATCGGCGTCATCCGGGCGATAGAAAGGCATGGCTGGGAGATCGGTTCGATCGCCGGCAGTTCCATCGGAGCACTGATTGGTGGTTTCTATGCCGCCGGCAAACTCGATGACTATGCCGAGTGGGTGCAAGACCTCACCGAGTTCAACGTCCTGCGCTATCTGGACGTCGCCTGGGGCAGCGCCGGCGTGCTCAAGGGCCAGATGCTGATGGAGACGTTACAGAACTTCGTCGGCAGGCACCAGATCGAAGACCTGCCGATCCCGCTGACCATCGTCGCAACCGATGTACTGGCACGCAAGGAGGTGTGGCTGACCCGTGGCGACCTTTTCAATGCAATACGGGCCTCGATCGCGGTACCGACCGTGTTCACACCCCATATCGTGAACGAACGGCCACTGCTCGATGGGGGTATCCTCAATCCGGTACCGATCGCGCCGACCCTTCAGGATCCCACCCAGGCAGTCATTGCGGTCAGTCTATCCGGGGTGCCGAAAAAGATCGGCGGCAGCAGTCGTCGCGACAGCACCTCCAAGCCAAAGAAGCAGCCGAGTCATCGTTACCAGAAAAAGATCGATGCATTTATAGACCAGCTACAGGACACCTTGGGCCTGAGCAGCGAGCAGGAAAGCGACCGGCCCCGCCTTTCGATCACCGACGCAGCCGTCCTGTCGCTGGATGCGATGCAGGCCAGCATCGCGCGCTGCATGTTGGCGGCCTATCCACCCGACCTGCTGATCGAGATTCCGATCGACACCTGTGGCGCTCACGAGTTCTACCGCGCCACAGAGGTGATCGAGGCCGGAGAATACTGGGCAAAGCGCGCCATAGAAAGGTTCGTCAACGACGTTGGCTAAGCGCTACTACGCCACCTACCGTCGGGAATCGGCTGCCTATCGACAGGTAGAGACCGAATCCTTGCGCCAAATCCAACACAGATTCAGTCTTCGATAAATCCCGCGCGTGCCAACATCGCCAGATCGACCGTGCCCGTTCCCGGTTCGGCGGCCTTGTCACCCAGCAGGAGGCGCTCCAGATAGCGCGCCACCAGATCGACCTCCAGATTCACCCGCCGTCCGGCCGAATAGTCGTCCATGACGGTCTCCTGCAGGGTGTGCGGCACAATGTTCAGCTCAAAACGTCTGCCGTTTACCGCATTCACCGTGAGGCTGGTACCGTCGACCGTGATCGAACCCTTATGTGCGATATAACGTGCGAGTTCTTCCGGAGCCTCGATGGAAAAGCGTACCGAGCGTGCATCGTCGTGCCGCTCGATCACCGTGCCCAATCCATCGACATGCCCACTGACCAGGTGCCCCCCGAGCCGGGTGGCGAGCGTAAGGGCCTTTTCCAGGTTAACTCGGCTGCCCGATCGCAAGTGTCCGAGGCTAGTCAACGACAGCGTCTCGCGTGAGACGTCCGCGACAAAACCGTCGCCCGGCAGGTCCACCGCGGTCAAACAGACGCCGTTGACCGCAATGCTGTCACCGAGGACGACATCGGAAAGGTCCAGTTTGCCGGTCAGAATGCGCAGCCGGGCATCACCGCTGCGTTGTTGCAACTCCGCAACCTGGCCGACCGCCTCGATAATCCCCGTGAACATAGTATCTGTCTCCGAACCGCCCTGCTCACAACAAAATGGCCTAGATTATACAACCGGCGCCCCCCTGGGGTCTTAAGTTTGGCCACCCGTGGCCGAATCACCCAAACAGGCAAAATCATCGTCAGGATGCTCGCGTGTTCAGTGTCGGCAAACGAATTGGAATCGGCTACCTCTCCATGGCAGCGTTGTTGGTCGTCATTGGCCTCGCCGGCCTGCTTGCGGCAGACCGCATCAGCGACGCGCTCAACCGCATTACCGGTCCCGTAGACAGCACCGTACGCGCAGTCGACAAGGGTATCCGCGGGGTTTTGCAGCAGATGATCGGGGTCGACATGGCGCTGTCCGCACGCACGCAAAAGGCGCAAACCCAGATCGCCATCGGCAGTGAGCTTTCAGCCAAGTCCTTCGAGGCCATAAACAGTGCCGGACTGGTATCCCCCGAACAGCTTGGCCGGGTGCAGCAAAAGATGGCAGACTTCGACACGGTTCGGCAATCGCTTCTTAAGCTGCACGCGGACTACGTCGACCGCTACAACACCCTGTTGAACACCATCAACCAGTCTAAAGACCTCCTGCTGGTCATCGAGGAGCAGGCCAGTCAGGCGCTGGTCAATCTGGAATGGAATGCGGGGCTGGCGGAAGACGAATCGAGCAACGCGATGGACACCGAGGAATGGGGAATAATCTCGGCAACAGCCGATGCCCGTCTCGCCCTGATGACCCGTCTGTTCGATTACCGCCAATTGCTGGATGATCCGACAAACGCCGATCTGGCGGCGGCGGCCGCAACCAGTCTGAGTGATCTCAACATATACACCGACCAGCTGACCGAGTCCGAATCGCTTGCAGGCAAACCAATCGGCAAGGGGCCATTTGCCAAGCTGACCTTCGATGCTGCGCTGCTGCAACTCGCGAAAGCCAACGAGGAGCAGTTCAATGCCGCGCTGCAGACCCACGCCGAACTGCGCAGCACTCGCGAACGCTACAGCGAGGTGGCGGATGCATTGATGCTGGACGCCGGTGAGATTGAAAAGGCCAGCCGGGACATCGCGGCCGAGCAGCTGGGAACAGCCGCCACGTCGCGCCAATCGGCCATCTGGCTGGTTGTCGGTCTGATACTGCTTGGTCTTGGTCTGGCCTTCACCGCCTATCTGGCCAGTATACGTACCATCGCCAGCCCCTTGCGCCGGGTGGCGGACCGCATGCGCGAGATCGCCAGTGGCGATGGTGACCTGACCGCGCGTCTGGATGTCAACGGCAAGGATGAGATCAGCGACGTCGGTCACTCGTTCAACGAGTTTGTCGACAAGATCCGGGAGACCGTGGTCGAAGTCAGTCAGGGAGTTCAGCAACTCGCAAGATCGTCCGGCCAGATGAACAGTCTCACCGACGCAAACCTCAATCGTTCACGCCGTCAGCAGGCAGAGACCGGGCAGATCTCGACCGCGACCCAGGAGATGACCTTCACCGTGTCGAATGTCGCCGATTCGGCTCAGGGTGCGCTGGAAAGCGCCAACCGTGCACACAGCGAAGCCGACTCGGGGCAGAGAATCGTCGAAGGCACCCTGCAGGCCATTCAGACACTCGGCAACCAGGTCGAATCGGCGGCCGAGACCATCCACTCGCTGGAGCGCGAAAGTGACGCCATCGGGGGGGTCATCGATGTCATCGGCGGCATCGCCGAGCAGACCAATCTGCTGGCACTCAACGCCGCCATCGAGGCCGCGCGTGCCGGAGATCAGGGGCGTGGCTTTTCGGTCGTGGCCGACGAAGTACGCACCCTGGCCAACCGAACCCAGAAGTCGACGACCGAGATACTGGGCATGATCGAACGACTGCAGTCGCAGGCCCACCAGGCGGCCGACGTGATGCGCGCGAGCAGCGAGATGGCGCGCAGCACCGTGGAGAAGGGTGAACAGACCGGTGCCTCACTGCACAATATCGTCGAGTCGGTCGCCAGCATCCAGGGAATGAATCAGCAGATCGCCAGCGCCGCCGCCGAACAACAAGTCACCGCGGAAGAAATCTCGCAGAGTCTGGTGCGCATCAACAGCGACGGTGAAGAGATCGTGGCTGACAACCACAAGATGAGCGACACAGCCGGCTCGCTGTCAGAGCTGTCGCAACAACTCGAAAACCTGGTCAGTCATTTCCGCACCTGAGCGGGGACAAGCGTAACGCGCAGATCGGGACCGACGCGACGGGCGTCGGTGAACTGCAGCTGGATCCGTTCGGCCAGATGTTCCAACCCCGGCAGATTGACCAGCCCGCGTGCCGAGTGTCCCAGTAGCTGCGGTGCCACATAGACAATCAGCTCATTTACCAGGCCGGCCATCAGGGCGCTGCCTGCGAGCGTCGCGCCCGCCTCGATCAGAATCTCGTTCATACCGCGGTCACCCAGTGCGCGCAACAGTGCAGGCAGGACTATGCGCCCACCCAACTGGGGCAGGCGCAGCACCTCGGCACCGGCATCACGAAGTTCGGCCTCTGTCTCTTCAGAGGCCCCTTCCCCGCATACGATCAGGGAGTCGCCGGCCACGTTCAGCAAGCGAGCACGCGGCGGCGTGCGCAGCCGCGTATCCAGCACTACGCGCAGCGGCTGACGCGGGTCTCCCTCCCTGTCCACACCCGGTAACTCGTCGGAAGAAAGCCGCACGTTCATCGACGGATCATCGGCCAGAACCGAGCCAACCCCGGTCACGATCGCGCTGCTGCGTGCACGTAGAAACTGCACATCGTGACGCGCAGCCTCGGCGGTGATCCATTGACTCTCACCGCTGGCCATCGCCGTGCGACCATCCAGACTCATCGCGAGTTTGCAGCGTACGAACGGCTGACCTTGGCGCATGCGCTGCAGAAAACCCGGATTGAGCGCCTCGGCTTCGGTCTGGAGCAGACCAACCCGTGTCTCGATGCCGGCCTCTTCCAGCATCTTCAGACCGGTGCCGCCGACCAGGGGGTTCGGATCAGGCATTGCCGCGACCACACGCGCCACACCAGCCCCGATCAGTCCCTGCGCGCACGGTGGCGTGCGGCCATGATGCGAACAGGGTTCCAGGGTCACATAGGCGGTTGCCCCCTGTGCCGTATCCCCGGCCGCAGCCAGAGCATTGCGCTCTGCATGCGGTTCGCCGGCCTTGCGGTGCCATCCCTCACCGACAACCCGCCCTTCCCTCACCAGGACACAGCCTACGCGTGGATTTGGGTCGGTGGTGTAGAGACCGCGTTGGGCCAAGCGCAAAGCGCGCGCCATGAAGCGGTGATCTTCAGCGCTGAAAGGCGCGCTCATTTGTCCTCGTCGAGGAGGTCTAGCTGCTGTCGGCGCGCCTCAGGACTGAGCTGACTCTCCAGCTTTTCAATCTCTTCGCGAAAGGCGTTGACGTCCTGAAACTGCCGATAAACAGAGGCAAACCGCACGTAGGCGACCTGATCGAGCTTCTTCAGCTCATCCATAACCAGTTCACCGATCTTCCGCGACGACACCTCACCCTCGCCCCCCGCCATCAGGCGGCGGGTGATGTGATTGATGGCCGCGTCGGTTGCCTCCGTCGACACCGCCCGTTTCTCCAGCGAACGCTCAATGCCTGCGCGCAGCTTGCGCCCGTCGAAGTTGACCCGTCGCCCGTCGCTCTTCACCACCCGGGGCAGATTGAGCTCAGCGGCCTCGTAGGTCGTGAATCGCTCCTTGCAGACCGTACATTCACGGCGCCGGCGTACCTGATCGCCATCCCCGTGCAGACGGGAATCGACCACCTTGGTGTCCTGTGCTCCGCAGAATGGACAGCGCATGGATTCAGGACCGAGGGCTCATTTAGCCATACACCGGGTAGCGGGCGCAGATCGCAAGGGCCTTCGCCTTGACCGACTCGATCACGTTGCTGTCACCACGGCTGTCGATCACATCGCTCATCCAGCCCGCCAGTTCGCGGCAGTCCGCCTCGCTGAAACCACGTGTTGTCACCGCCGGCGTGCCGACGCGGATACCGGACGTCACGAACGGCGACTGCGGATCGTTCGGCACCGCATTCATGTTGACCGTGATGTTGGCGGCACCCAACCAGGCATCGACGTCCTTGCCGGTGAGGCCGGCTTCGATGAAACTGACCAGGAACAGGTGATCATCGGTGCCTTTTGACACGACATCGTAGCCACGGTCCATGAACACCCGCGCCATGGTCTGGGCATTCTTGACAACCTGCGTCTGGTACTCGACGAAGCCGGGCTCCATTGCCTCCTTGAAGGCCACCGCCTTGGCCGCGATCGCATGCTCCAGCGGGCCGCCCTGACCACCAGGGAACACCGCAGAATTGAGCTTCTTTTCGATCTCGGGGTTGGCCTTGGCCAGAATCAGGCCGGCACGCGGGCCGCGCAGCGTCTTGTGCGTGGTGGTGGTCGTCACGTCGGCTATCTGCACCGGATTCGGATAAATCCCCGCGGCGATCAGGCCCGCCACGTGTGCCATGTCGACGAAGAGGTAGGCCCCGACCTCATCGGCGATGTCGCGAAAACGCTGCCAATCGACGATCCGCGAATAGGCCGAGAAACCGGCCACGATCATTTTTGGCTTGTGTTCGCGTGCCAGGCGTTCCACCTGTTCGTAGTCGATCTCACCGGTCTCCGGATTCAGGCCGTACTGCACCGCGTGGTAGATCTTGCCTGAAAAGCTAGGTTTGGCGCCGTGGGTCAAGTGACCGCCATCCGCCAGCGACATGCCAAGTACCGTGTCACCCGGCTGGCATAGCGCCATGTACACGGCGAGGTTTGCGGACGAACCGGAATGTGGCTGCACGTTCGCATAGTCCGCGCCAAACAATTGTTTGGCACGGTCGATAGCCAGTTGCTCGGCTTTGTCGACAAATTCGCAGCCACCGTAGTAGCGCTTGGACGGGTAGCCCTCGGCATACTTATTAGTCAGCACCGAACCCTGCGCCTCCATCACCCGCGGACTGGTGTAGTTTTCCGAGGCAATGAGCTCGATATGCTCTTCCTGGCGACGTTCCTCGGACTTGATGGCTGCGAACAGCTCGTCATCATAACCTTCGATACGCATCTCTTTGCTGAACATCGGCCACCTCGCAACGTCTTGAAATCAAAATGCAAACGGCCCCTGGGCGGGGCCGCTGACCGGGGAAGAGAATATGCCCCGGCTGATCGCGGAAGTCTGCTGGAGTTCGCCCTTAGCGTCAAGCGAGGCGGACGCACGTCCGGGGCAGCGGAAACCGGTCAGCTTTCGGCATGGCGCCTGCCATCAGTTCCGCGGCGCGCTCCACAAGCCGGCAGACACAAAAAAAGCGGCGCGTTTCCGCTGCCGCTTGATCTGTGTTGCATGGGGTGGGCGATGGGGCTCGAACCCACGACCACTGGAATCACAATCCAGGGCTCTGCCAACTGAGCTACGCCCACCATGGAAACCGGTCAACTCTTTCACCCGTGCCGCGACAGGACCGGCCCACCTGCTATGCGACTCACGCCCCGTGGCGAATTTGGCGCCCCGAGGAGGATTCGAACCCCCGACCAATAGCTTAGAAGGCTACTGCTCTATCCGACTGAGCTATCGGGGCCGAACCTTGGCATTTTATCCGAAATCTGGTCGGGGTAGAGAGATTCGAACTCCCGACATCCTGCTCCCAAAGCAGGCGCGCTACCAGACTGCGCTATACCCCGAATGGTTCTTCGCCAATTTGCGAAGGCGGCAAATGATACGCGCAAGTAGCCATTCCAGTCAATGAACCCACCCTGCTCTGCTATTATCGCGCCCTTGTCCGCCAACAGCCCGCAATTTAAGGATACCCATGAGCGCTCAAATCCTTGACGGAAAAGCAATTTCAGCCGACATCCGTGAACAGATCAAAGGTCAGGTGGCCGAACGGATCAGCGCCGGACAACGCCCACCGGGCCTGATCGTCATCCTGGTCGGTGAAAACCCGGCGTCACAGGTCTACGTCCGCAACAAGCAGAACGCTTGCCGGCAGGTCGGCTTCTATTCCGAACTGATGCAGTTGCCGGCCGAAACCAGTCAGGATGAGCTACTCGGCTTGATCAGTCAGCTGAACGCACGCGACGACGTAGACGGTATTCTGGTACAGCTGCCATTGCCCGCGCAGATCAACGAAGAAACCATCACCGAGCACATTCTGCCGACCAAGGACGTGGACGGATTCCACCCCTACAACGTCGGACGTCTGGTGCTACGTCAACCGCTGCTGCGCCCATGTACGCCCAAGGGTGTGATGACCATGCTTGCGCACACCGGCATCGACCTGGTCGGCAAGGACGCCGTGATAGTCGGCCAGTCGAATATCGTCGGCCGACCGATGTTCCTGGAACTGTTGATGGCGCGTTGCACCGTAACGGTCTGCCACAGCAAGACCAAGGACCTTGCGGGCAAGATCCGCGGTGCCGACATCGTAGTTGCCGCCGTGGGCGTTCCACGTTTCGTCAAAGCCGAATGGATCAAGCCCGGCGCCATCGTGATCGATGTCGGGATCAATCGTGTCGAGGATGGCAGCCTGTGCGGTGATGTCGACACCGAGGCGGTCAGCGAAGTGGCAGCATGGATCACACCCGTGCCGGGGGGAGTAGGACCGATGACGGTTGCCACCTTGCTCGAAAACACCCTGCTGGCCGCAGAACTGCGCGAAAAGCTCAGCGGTTGACCGCTTGGGTTGATTCAGATTTGTTTAAGATCACGCTGGCAGATTTTAGGCACATTCGCTGTATTCTTATGACCAGAAACCGCGACGACCGCATGATCAGCAACTGAACCATCACGCATCAAACACCACCCGGACAAGGCCCGCGCCCATCTGCAGCGAAGGCCCGAGAAGCATCAGGCAGAGATGCGAATGATCGCCTCGGCCTTCAGCTCGATCCGCGGCGTGGAATCGGTGCTGGATGCACCCTGCGGTGTGGGACGGGCGACAATCTGGCTGGCTCAGAAGAGCTACCGGGCGACTGGAATAGACCTGGGAGAGGCCGCACTCGAGGTCGCGGCCGAACAGCTGCAAGCCGCCGGCGTGGACGCCCACGTGGAAAAGCAGAACATTCTCGGTATGGATTGCCGGGACCGCGCGTACGATGCCGTGCTCTGCTTCCGGCTGATTCATCATTTTCAGCAGCGCGAGCTGCGTGATCAGTCGATCGCAGAATTGTGCAGGGTAGCGGACAGCCACGTCGCGATCTCGTAGCTGTCACCCTGGTCCGTCACGTCGCTGCGTCGCAGGATCCGCCTCAGGTTCACAGGCAAACCGATCAGGCAACATCCCGTGGAATTTGCTGAACTGGCCGCCGCGTTTGCGTACTGCGGTTTCGAGCCACACTACCGGGTCAGACGCTCACCGATCCTTCATTCGCTGCAGCTGGCGGTGTTCAAGAGGGTCTGACAACGGCGACGTCAAGGCTGAGCCCTGGTCGTGATCCTGACCTTGCGAATTCGCGCGCACAAATTCTCGTATACCCCGAAGTTGCAGGGCCTCCAGCGTTTCACCAAGCTGGCGGACGGTCACCGCCATACTGACCGAAACCTTGACGACATCACCCTGCAAGTAGAGTTGCTCATTGCTCAACAAGGTCGTCAGACGGCGGCAAAACGCCCTTGCCTGATCGATCTCTGCACAATGCAGGAAGATCTCGAACCCCTGAGCATCCGGTTCGGCAGGGAGATCCTCCTCCCGCGCCTGACTGCGGATGTGCCTGGCGACTGCGGCCAGCACCAGGTTTTCCGCCTGCCTGCCGTAGCGCCGACGGACCTCTCCGATCGAATCGATCCCCACCCTGACCAGAAACAGGCTGCTGTCACCGGCGCGATCATCGCGCGCCATCAGGCCTGGCAGCGCCTCATCAATATAAGCCGCTGTATAGAGACCGGTAACCGGGTCCCGCATGCCCGCCGGCCGGCCGCCTGGCCGCGACCACCACAACAGCATGGTCGCAACCAGGATCAGGCCCAGGCCGGCTGCCGTCGCCGCGACTGCAATCGCTGGCGCCGGTACCGCCTCCGCCGGGTCGACCCCGGTCATCCAGGCGACCAGGCCGACGCCAATCAATGCCAGCAACAACGCCGCTCGCGTCGCGGGCTTGTGCTGAAAAACTACCGTCATTACTTGCACTCGAGCTGATCCTTATTCCGGGGGGCGGCACCGGCCCTGCGACCGCGTCATCAGGCTAGCGGCATCGGGGACTTTTTTTAAACCCTCGCGGTCGGTGTAAAATCCCCGCCTTCGCAGTTCCAGCAACCCGATCCGACGGAGAGTTATGGCCCAATACATCTACACCATGAACCGCGTCAGCAAGATCGTGCCGCCGAAGCGGCAGATCCTGCGCGATATTTCGCTGTCTTTCTTTCCCGGCGCCAAGATCGGCGTACTCGGTCTCAACGGCTCGGGCAAATCGACCCTGTTGCGGATCATGGCCGGGGTGGATACGGATATCGACGGCGAAGCCCGGCCGCAACCCGGCATCAAGGTGGGCTACCTGCCCCAGGAGCCGCAGCTCGATCCGGACAAGGATGTCCGCGGTAATGTCGAACAGGCGCTAGGCCATATCACCGAGGCGACGGCCGAACTGGACAAAGTCTACGCGGCCTATGCCGAACCAGATGCGGATTTCGATGCCCTGGCCAAACGACAGGCGGAGCTGGAAAACATTCTGCAGGCTGCCGACGGCCACAATATGGACCGCCAGCTCGAGGTCGCCGCAGATGCGCTGCGCCTGCCACCCTGGGATGCGAACGTAACCAAGCTTTCCGGCGGCGAACGCCGCCGGGTCGCACTGTGCAGACTACTGCTTTCGAAACCGGACATGCTGCTGCTGGACGAACCGACCAACCACCTGGATGCCGAATCGGTCGCCTGGCTGGAGCGCTTTCTGCACGACTATCCCGGCACCGTGGTCGCGGTCACCCACGATCGCTACTTCCTCGACAACGTTGCCGGCTGGATTCTGGAACTCGACCGTGGCCACGGCATCCCCTGGGAGGGTAACTACTCATCCTGGCTGGAGCAGAAAGAGGCCCGGCTGGAGCAGGAGCAGAAGCAGGAACATGGCCGCATCAAGGCCATGAAGGACGAGCTGGAATGGGTGCGCTCCAACCCCAAAGGCCGCCAAGCCAAGAGCAAGGCACGTCTATCGCGTTTTGATGAACTGCAGAACCAGGACTTCCAGAAGCGCAACGAAACCAACGAGATCTACATCCCGC
>Ga0316201_10003841_pt1 | contig 11196 bp, 11 predicted proteins | sample CS6wburrow_MG_FD_204516 | JGI IMG/M metagenome (GOLD analysis project Ga0316201, IMG submission 204516) | Coastal sediment microbial communities from Delaware Bay, Delaware, United States - CS-6 worm burrow | ecosystem: Environmental > Aquatic > Marine > Coastal > Sediment | place: USA... | reverse complement strand
CGCTATCCTTTTTCGAATCACCGTGGACAGTTTTGCACTCAATTGCTTGAGCTCCCGTGGTGGTTCGGGCAGGATGTGGTTTTCAGATACAGATTGCATAGTCGGGTAGTTTCAGCGAGTAAAACAACAATGTCCAGATCAAGTTCCAAACAGTCAAACCAATCTACCGCCCTGGTTACCGGTGCGGCCCGGCGCATTGGCGCCTGTATTGCCGAAACCCTGCATCAGCGTGGCTTTGATGTGTTTTTGCACTACCATCAAAGCAGCGAAGCAGTTGAGCGGCTGGCCGAAAAATTGAACCACTTGAGGTCGCAAAGCGCATTCATCGTGAAGGCCGACCTGGGCAGGGAGGACGACATCAATCATCTCGCAGGACAGGTAAAAGCACATACCGGCCAATTGAAATTACTGGTTAATAATGCTTCGAGATTTTTCCCGACAAGCGTAGGCAAAACCACCAGGGCGCAATGGGATGACTTGATGGACAGTAACCTGCGCGGCCCGTATTTTTTGACCCAGGCGTTGTTACCGGAACTGTCCACCGCCGGGGGGAGCGTGGTCAACCTGCTGGATGTGCATGCAGTGAGACCCATGCACCAACACGCGGTGTACTGCATGGCCAAGGCCGGTTTGCAGATGATGACACTTGCCCTGGCCAAGGATATCGGCCCTCAAATACGGGTCAATGGCGTGGCACCCGGTGCAATTCTTTGGCCGGAACAGGAGTCTGACTCGGGATCGCAGCAAAAAATATTGAACAAAACCGTGATGGGCCGTGCGGGAAGCCCGGAGGATATCGCTTCGGCCGTGGTCTATCTGGGGCTTGATGCGCCTTACGTCACCGGCCAGGTGTTGGCCGTTGATGGTGGCCGGAGCCTTAATATCTGAGTGGCAGCGGGCTTGACTCCGGCCTCTTGCTAAAACGACGGCAGCAACTTCAAATATCCATCATCCAGGCCCGATGATTCCCAGATAGCCGCCATCGTCCGCAACTCGGTAGGATGGACAAGGTCGGGGTCAAGATCTGCCAGTGGTTTGAGCACGTGTGAGAACTTCAGTATCTCGGCACGTGGCAACTCGAGCATCGGGGATAACAGCACCAGGTCATCATAGATCAGGATATCGATATCCAGTACCCTGTCGGAGAATTTTGGCACGTTACGATTACGGCCATAGCGATCTTCCAGGTCACGCAGATATTGGCGCAACTCAAGCGGGGGTTCGTCGGTCTCAACCCGGGCAACGAGATTGATGAAGTCATCGCCATCAAACCCAACCGAAGTGCTTGCGTAGGCCGGGGAAAGACTCACATTTCCAAATCTTTCTTTAAGCTCATCGATGCCAGCGCGAATGTGGGTTTCCGCGTTGATATTGGATCCCATCCCCAACCAGGCAGTGCTCATGAGGTGTATTCGCTTTCAGACACTGGATTCCCCACGCTCGATAATCACACCAACCGCACTTGAACCGCGCACTGCCCCCGGTTTGCTCAATTTCAGTTGCAACCAGCTCACAGGGAATTCATCGAGCACGATACGCGCGCAGTGATCTGCCAGTGCTTCAACCAGTTGAAACTCACTTGATTCGACGAACTGTATCAAACGCTTGGAAACAGACTTGTAGTCCAGTGTATCTTCAATACTGTCACTCGCGGCCGCGCGACTGATATCAAACGCCATCTGCAAATCAAGACTGACTGTCTGGGTGATCTCGCGCTCCCAGTCGAATATGCCAATGACGGTCTGGATTCGTAAATCTTCTATAAATACAAGGTCCTTGGTCATGTCTGTGTGGTTTCCTCGATATTCGGAGTGTTGATCGGTGGAAGTTGATCAAGTGACCAACGTGCAAAAGCCTGCAGACCATAGCCTGTTTTCTGACCTGCCATCAAACGCTGACACCCTGCGAAGGCTATCATGGCGCCATTGTCCGTACAAAACTCGAGACGTGGATAGGAGACTTTCCAACCATACTTGCTGCCCGCTTGTTTCAAGGTCTGTCTTAGCGAAAGATTGGCGCCCACCCCGCCGGCGATAACCAGTGTTTGCGCGCGTGTATGCTGCATTGCCCGTCGACACTTGATCAGCAGTGTATCCACGACCGCTTCCTGAAAACCCGCCGCAATATCAGCCCGGGTGGTTTCGTCCTGCTCGCTGTTGATCCACAGGTTACGGGTGTGGGTTTTTAGCCCACTGAAACTGAAATCCAACCCCGGCTTATTGGTCATTGGTCGTGGAAACTTAAACCGTTTGGCATCACCCTGCACGGCCAGTTTTGCAAGTGCCGGACCACCCGGGTAGCCCAGACCCAGCAGCTTGGCCGTTTTATCAAAGGCCTCACCGGCGGCGTCATCCAGGGTTTCTCCAAGGATGCGGTATTCACCAACAGCACGAACCTCTACAAGCATGCTGTGACCCCCCGAAACCAGCAAAGCCACGAAAGGAACCGCAGGCGGGTCGCCTTCGAGCATCGGTGCCAGAAGATGACCTTCCATGTGATGGGTTGCAATGGCTGGTTTTCCAAGCGCCATGGCGATGCTGCGCCCGGTGGCGGTACCAACCAGCAAAGCACCGATCAATCCCGGCCCGGCCGTGTAGGCAACCGCATCAATATCTGTGCGGGCCAGACCCGTTGTCTCGAGGCACTGGTTGATCAGTGGTAACAATTTACGCACATGGTCACGCGAGGCGATTTCAGGTACAACCCCACCGTATTCGGCATGAATCTCGACCTGGCTGAACAAAGCATGCGCGCGCAAACCCTCATCGCTGTCATATATTGCAACACCGGTCTCATCGCAGGATGTTTCTATGCCAAGTACTATCATGAGTTTTCAATTGTGATTCGGAAAGTGGATTGTAAATCAAGCCAGCGCAAACTGCTGCATTACTATATGTCATGTCTTGTTGATTCAGGCCAATTCACCTTCGCCCCAAAAAAACAAAAACAAAGAAAAATTTATCAGGCTACTTTCGACTGGGTTAACATAGCCTCAAATCAGGTAATCGGAGTTGATTGTTGACCAAGCCACTGGGGGTTGCCGCATCGGGACACAAGGAAACCTCGAAAGCAGCCAGGATCATTCTGGAAGAGGGCGGTAACGCATTTGATGCTGTTCTGGGCGCCATGTGCGCCGCATGCGTATGCGAGCCAATGCTGGCCAGCCTGGGTGGTGGTGGTTTTCTGCTGGCACAAACTGCCGCTGGCGACCCGCGCGTATACGACTTTTTTACCCAGACCCCATCGGTCATGCATGGTGAATTGGATTTTTACCCCATCCATGCAGATTTTGGGACGGCCACACAGGAATTTCACATCGGTATGGGCTCCATTGCCGTACCGGGGGTGGTAGCGGGCCTGTTCTCGGTCCATAAAGCGCTCTGCAGTATGCCATTGAAAAAAATCATGGAGCCGGCTGTCTGGTTGGCACGTGAAGGTGTGCGGATCAACAGGCTGCAGAAATATATCAACGAGGTATTACAGCCTATTATCAGCGCGACGCCTGAATCGAAGGCATTTGCGACACCCATGTTCGCGCCGGGTCGACTGGCGGAAATCGGTGAGTTTATCTCCAACGAGGATCTGGCCGATACCTTTGAAGCATTGGCCAGCCATGGATCGCGATGGTTTTATGAAGGTGAACCGGCACAGCAACTTGTCCAGGACTGCGTTGAGCGTGGCGGATTGATCAGTGCGCAGGACATGCAGGCTTACGAGGTGATTCTGCGCAAGCCGGTGACAGTGGAATCCCACGGTGCAAAGATCAGTGTTAACAGTCCACCATCGCCGGGCGGTTGCCTGACCGTGTTCGCCTTGTCTCTGCTGGATAAAATAAAGCCCGGACAAAACAATTGGGGTGATCCGGGGCATGCCGTGGCCCTGGCCAGGGTGATGCAGGCGGCAAGGCTGGTGCGCAGACAATCCGGTATGGCAACCGGACTGGATGATGACACAGCAGCCCGGATGCTGGCTCCGGAGAGCCTTGATGAATGGTACAGAACACTTGACACCGGTGCTGTTGCATCGCGGGGTACAACACATATCAGCGTGGCCGATGCCAGTGGCAACCTGGCCAGCCTGACCCTGTCCAATGGTGAGGGTTCATCCTATGTGCTGCCGGGCAGTGGCATCATGTTGAATAACATGCTGGGTGAAGAGGACCTCAACCCGGACGGGTTTCATCGCTTGCCGCCGGGCGTCAGGCTGGCTTCAATGATGACGCCGACCATCATCAGCCTGCCGGATGGTGGACAGCTTGCACTTGGCTCGGGCGGGTCTAACCGTATTCGAAGCGCCATACTGCAGGTGCTGACCAACCTGCTGGAGTTTGGTATGGATCTTGAGCAGGCCGTGAGGGCTCCCCGCTTACACCTGGAGCGTGATCACCTCAACGTGGAAACCGGGTTTTCTGATGCAGCGCTGGCGGCCTTGCAGCTTGAGTGGCCCGGGGTTGAACAGTGGCCGGGCACCAATCTTTTTTTTGGCGGTGTACACGCGGTAGAGCTTATGTGCGATGGTAAATTCCGTGCCGCAGGCGATCCGCGCAGGGGCGGAACGGTGGCCGTCGCCCAGGGGAAATAGCCCCACTGATTTTAACGTGTAATTTTTCTTTGCACCGATGATAGCTTAGGGGTTAAAATACTCGGCTAGGCCCAAGGTGGGCATCACTGATAAACCGGAGTAATAATGCCAAGCGTAAAAGTTCGCGAAAACGAGCCTTTTGAATATGCACTACGTCGCTTTAAGCGTTCGTGCGAAAAGGCCGGTGTACTGGCGGAAACACGTCGCCGTGAGTACTATGAAAAACCTACACAGGAACGCAAGCGTAAAGCTGCAGCAGCCGTAAAACGTAACCTGCGTCGTCTTGCACGGGAAAATATTCGTCGCACCCGTATGTATTGATTTTGCTGGATATTTTTCAGCAACGCTTTATTTCCTGGAACGCCTGTTCCAGGTTGTCGATAAAAGACCAGCGTCTTAATAATCTGTATCTCTGTAGAAGCTACCGTTTATGACTTTGAAAGCTCAAATTCAGGATGATGTGAAAACCGCCATGCGTGCGCGCGACCAAAAGCGCCTGACTGCATTGCGTCTGATCACCGCTGCGATCAAGCAAATTGAGGTGGACAAGCGCATTGAAGTGGACGATCAAATTGTGCTTTCGGTCCTCGATAAAATGGTCAAGCAGCGCCGAGAGTCGCTGAAACAGTTCGAGTCTGCGGGCAGGGATGACCTTGCCGCCCAGGAAAAATTCGAACTCGAATTGATCTCGGTTTATCTGCCGGAGGCGTTGAGTGATGAAGAAGTGGCCGAATTGATCAGCAAAGCGATTGCTGACACGGGCGCCAGCAGTATCCGCGACATGGGTGCCGTTATGAATAAATTGCGTGCAGATGTGCAGGGCCGCGCCGATATGAAGGCAGTTAGTAGCGCTGTAAAAGCCCAGCTCGGCGTCTGATTATGCCCATGGCCAGAGGCCTGATCATCCCGTTATATATCCTTTTAAGGGCAATACCTCCCAAGAATACAAAATCATGAGTGGCCTGATACCTGATTCTTTTATCGAAGAATTGTTGGCGCGAAGTGATGTCGTGGAGTTGATTGACAGACGTGTTCCGCTAAAACGGGTTGGACACGAGTTTCAGGCATGTTGCCCGTTCCACGATGAAAAGACACCGTCGTTTACTGTCAGCCCCAAAAAACAGTTCTACCATTGTTTTGGTTGTGGCGCACACGGTTCGGTCATAGGGTTCCTGATGCAGTACGAAGGCCTGGAATTCCTTGATGCCGTTGAGGAATTGGCCCGTGCCGCCGGTCTGGAGGTGCCCACTTCCGGAAAACAGCAAGCTCGACCCGATACCGGGCTTTACGACATATTGGAGCGTTGTTCAAATTTCTACATTGAACAATTGAAATCCAACCCTGCAGCCGTCGAGTATTTGCGAGGTCGTGGGCTCTCGGGTGAAGTCAGTCGTGATTTTGGCATTGGTTATGCGCCTTCGGGCTGGGATGCCTTGATCAAACACCTGGGGGGCGATGAAAAAAAGCTCGCCCAGCTAAAACAGGCCGGAATGCTCAGCGAAGGAAAAAGCGGCAGTTACGACAAATTCCGTGATCGCATCATGTTTCCGATCCACGACCGTCGCGGTCGTGTGATCGCTTTTGGGGGCCGGGCAATGTCCGAAGACGGCCCCAAGTACCTGAACTCACCTGAAACCCCCTTGTATCACAAGAGCAGGGAGTTGTACGGCCTCTACCTTGCCCGTCAGCGCTCCGGTCGCCTGGATGACATTATCGTGGTAGAGGGTTACATGGATGTTGTTGCATTGGCGCAGTTTGGGTTTAAAAACGTGGTGGCTACATCGGGCACGGCGACCACCGCATTACAGGTGGAGATACTCTTCCGCGCCGCAGATACAGTGGTGTTTTGTTTTGATGGCGACAAGGCCGGCCGCAAGGCTGCGTGGCGGGCGCTGGAAGCCACCTTACCCAGGATACGCGAGGGACTGCAGGCAAAGTTCCTGTTCTTGCCCGATGGCGAAGACCCGGACAGCATGGTGCGCAAACATGGTCAGGCGGTTTTTGCTCAACAGCTTGCGAAAGCCACCCCCCTGTCGGAATTTTTCTTTGATCATTTTTCAGCCATGATTGACCTGGGAAGTCTCGATGGAAGAGCACGACTGGTTCAACAGGCACAACCATTTATTCAATCCATGCCCGAGGGCGTGTTTCGGGATATGATGAGAGAAAAGCTGGAGTCACTGGCGCAGCACAGGTTGCGGGGTGGTCAGTCGAAAATACCAACGCAAGAGGCGCAGACAGGTGGCAGGGGCAAACCCGTTCAGAAGCGCACTAATATGCGTATCGCGATGGCTCACCTGGTGCAGAATCCGTCACTGGTTACCCTGCTTGAAAAAACCGATGAATTAGCCGAGCCTCTCAATGAAGACATTCAGGGCGTGGAAATCTTTAGAGAACTTGTTGATTTCTGTGCTCAACGCCCTAATATCACAACCGCACAGTTAGTTGAGCTATGGCATGACCATGCGGCTTCGCCACATTTGCAGAAACTGGCTGTCTGGCATCTTCCGGGTGAGGAAGAAAGCCTGGCACAGGAGTTTATTGATGCGGTCAACCGTATACGCCTGAATTGGGTGGAAATATTACTGTCCCGCGTGACCAATATTATCGCGCAGCAGGATGAATACAGGGTGTTACAGCAACGCCAGCAAGCGCTAAAAAAGCTGCTTGATGGGGAACAAGATTAAGTGATATGAATTGTTCGGTAATCAAGGTCGCCGGAGCAAGTTTCATGGACTATAGTTAATTATCGCGAAGCAAAATTTATGAATCAAAACCAGCAATCGCAATTAAAGGATCTGATCACAAAGGGTAAGGAGCAGGGTTTTCTTACCTATGCGCAGGTAAATGACCACCTGCCGGATGATATCGTGGATCCGGAGCAGATCGAAGACATCATCAACATGATCAACGATATGGGAATCTCGGTGCATGAGAAAGCACCTGATGCGGATACCCTGATTTTGAATGATGATGCGGCCGCGACATCCGACGACGACACGGCAGCAGAAGAAGCGGCTGCGGCGCTGGCGGCCGTTGAAACAGAGATTGGCCGAACCACTGATCCGGTACGTATGTATATGCGTGAGATGGGTACGGTTGAACTGTTGACCCGCGAAGGTGAAATTGTCATTGCCAAACGTATCGAGGCGGGCTTAAAGCAGGTTCACAAGGCCCTGGCGCGGTTTCCCAGTACCCATACCATATTGTTGAATGCCTATATCATCCACCAGGAAGGTCGACAACGACTGACCGAGGTCATGCTTGACTTCATCGATCCAAACGCACCGGAAGCGCCCATCCCCGTGGCCAAGAAACCCGCCGATGTGATCAAGAAGGAAAAAGCCAATGCCGGTGACAGCGAAGAAGCTGATGCCGAGGAAGAGGCGGAAGAAGAAGATGATGGGCCAACCGGACCGGATCCGGAAGAGGTTGCGGCTCACTTTGAAAAACTGGGTAATCACCATGCAGAGTTCGTCCGGCTAAGTGATGAGCATGGCCCCGGCAATGCCGAGGCACAGAAGCACCTGGATGCAATGGCCGAGATGTTCATGTACCTCAAATTGCCGGCAAAAATGGTGGACCACCTGGTCGACCGTCTTCGTTATGCGGTTTCACGTTCACGTGAACATGAGCGAGCCATCTTGCAGATGGTTGTGCGCCAGGCAAAAATGCCCAAGTTGTCATTTATCAAGAGCTTTCACCAAAACGAAGCAAATTTCAATTGGCTGGATTCTGTTTTAACCGGTAAACAAAAGTGGGTAGCACCACTTAGCGAGTACAAGGATGATATTCGTGAAGTACAGGTCAGGCTTGTCCGTCAGGAGGTTGCCAACCGCATCACGACTGCTGAGCTCAAGGACGTAAACCGGGCCATGTCGATAGGTGAGGCCAAGGCACGTCGTGCCAAGAAAGAAATGGTTGAAGCCAATCTCAGGCTGGTGATCTCTATTGCTAAAAAATACACCAACCGTGGTCTGCAGTTTCTCGACCTGATCCAGGAAGGCAACATCGGTTTGATGAAAGCGGTGGATAAATTTGAATACCGTCGTGGTTACAAGTTTTCTACCTACGCAACCTGGTGGATACGCCAGGCCATCACGCGATCCATTGCTGACCAGGCCCGGACCATTCGTATACCGGTGCATATGATTGAGACCATCAACAAGCTCAATCGTATTTCACGCCAGATGCTGCAGGAAATCGGACGTGAACCCACACCGGAAGAACTCTCCATCCGCATGGAGATGCCCGAGGACAAGGTTCGCAAGGTGCTGAAGATAGCCAAGGAGCCGATTTCCATGGAAACCCCTATCGGTGATGATGAAGATTCACACCTGGGTGATTTCATTGAAGATGCCAATATTGCATCACCTGTAGAGTCTGCCACCGGTACTGGTCTGACCGGCACCGTGCAGGGTGTATTGGCGGGGCTGACACCACGTGAAGCCAAGGTTTTACGTATGCGTTTTGGTATTGATATGAATACTGACCACACGCTGGAAGAAGTGGGTAAACAGTTTGATGTGACACGTGAGCGTATCCGTCAGATCGAAGCCAAGGCATTGAGAAAGTTGCGGCATCCGACCCGCTCGGAACAGCTCAGGAGCTTTCTCGACCTGGAGTAGGCAGTTAAATGCGGGTCAAGTCCACCGTTTAAGGTGTGTTAAGACACCTGTGAAAATCCCAGCTTAAAAACCCGGCTTCAGGCCGGGTTTTTTGTATTGATAGACTCCGCGCGATGGAGCCTATTTCACAAACGAGATACTGGGTGCATAGTGCACAGGTTTGTCCGTTAATACACGCATGGTATTGATCACTCCCTGGTAGGTGCAATAAATGCCAATCAGAATAAGCGGCAGAGGGACAAAGAAAACCAACAGGGTAAAAAACGGGCCACCCTGGGCAAAGTTGACCCCGCCCGATGACAGGAAAATCAGGATGAGCGGAACCAGCATTGTGACAAATGCGGCAGCAAAGAGTGTCATGGCCATAGTAATTTGGAAGTTCAGAACAATACGACCGTGCCGGTCGATGTCATAGGACTGGTTCTTCTTCCATGACCATAACAGCAGGGGAAAAATGGGAATACAGAAAATACTGCTGAGGTGGAGCAAGGTGAGCCAGAACATTTCGTCGCTGGTGTTCTGCTCACCAAAGTCAAAATCGAGCGCGTCACTCAAACAGTGGATGGTGTGTGTGCGTGGATCCACCTCACCGTTTTCAATTCGCTGGATAGTGCGTGAACTGACATGGCAACATTCTGAGAGTTGCTCCTGGGTCATTCCTTTCTGCTGTCGTAATTCAGAAACTTTAAGACCGAGACCTGGCTGGTTCATGGCTTGCTCCTTTCAAAACCTGCCTAGAGTTTAAAAGCGTGGCCGGTTGAGACAACGTCGTGTGTACGACATTTACACGACATTTACTTTAATTGCCAGACACAGCCGCTCAAATAGCTTCATTAGAGTCTTTTGTAGCGGCTTCCCATAGTTTGCACATATACCTGTACAGGGATATTGCCATGGTTGTCAGTTCGGGGTTCATGCCTGTGCGTTTGACTATTTCCCTTTCGTCGAGATCCCACTCAACAGCCAATGCTGCATAATCCATGACCAGCAGACCATTTGCGGCGTATTCCCAGTCGATCAGATAGAGTCGTTCACAATCGCCAACAAAATTCTCCACTACAGGGTCGTGATGGCAAAGGCCAGTCTCACCACCACCCTGGCCAAGCTCTTTAAGCAAGCTTTGCATCTGATCACGTTGAGCAACTAGCCCGGGGCAGGGTGAGTTAGCCTTGCTGTCGATCATTTGCCAGTATTTTTCAATATGTTCGAAATAATCTATCGAGGGCACATCAAGATTGATTTGGTGACATCGCTCAAGTAAATCATACGCGTGCTTAATGCAGACTCTGTTGAGTCCGCGTTTTGAGGGCAGGTCGCTTGGAATAAAAGTGCTAATCAGGAACTGAATCCCCTCATCAACATACAAAAGCGGTGGTGCAATGCCCTGTACGCTGGCAGCTTGCCAGATAATGTGTTCCTTGCAGCGTTTGGCTCCGGGTAAAACTGATTCGGCCCCATTCAAACGCAAGACCATGCGCCGTCCATCTGAATCCAGCAGATAACTGCGGTTGCTTCGCCCGCCGCTCAATGACCCGAGTATCACCGGCCGGGAATGCAGTGAAATGTTCCAGTTGCGCCAGGTATCGATAGCGTTCTCAGGGGTCAATGACGTGGCCTTTCTTCATGGATATGTTGATCCGATTGATACTGATCGTTGGCGGAGAAGTACCGATGTGAACCCTACTCTTGGAAGAAGCACTGGCTCCTGTAGGAGGCGCGCCTCGCGGCGATGCTCTTTTGGACAGTACTCAAACCTGGGAGGATCGCACCGCACACAGCCCAGGCTGCCCTCTCGACCGCTTGGCGGTCTCCCCAGGGCACCCTCTCGACCAGTACCTGGTCTCACCTTGTACCCCAGGGCACCCTCTCGACCGCTTGGCGGTCTCACCTTGTACCCCAGGGCACCCTCTCGACCAGTACCTGGTCTCACCTTGTACCCCAGGGCACCCTCTCGACCAGTACCTGGTCTCACCTTGTACCCCAGGGC
>Ga0316201_10003839_pt1 | contig 11197 bp, 11 predicted proteins | sample CS6wburrow_MG_FD_204516 | JGI IMG/M metagenome (GOLD analysis project Ga0316201, IMG submission 204516) | Coastal sediment microbial communities from Delaware Bay, Delaware, United States - CS-6 worm burrow | ecosystem: Environmental > Aquatic > Marine > Coastal > Sediment | place: USA... | reverse complement strand
GCAGGATAAACAGCGGACAGGTAAAGGTAGATCTAACGCATAAGGGTATAGATCCTATGGTTCACACGATCAACAGGGTTACAAAACAGCTGGTAAGTGCCTTTGTGATGGTAGCATTGATCATTGGTGCCGCCCTTCTGATCACATTTAATATAAAACCATTATGGGGTGATTACTCTTTATTTGGGATTGTTTGTGCAATTGCAGCTGTAATAATCGCAATAGGAATGCTAAGAGATATTAGCAAAGGGGATTACGACCGGCGATGATAATTTAAGTTACCGATGCGACGATTGATTACCTTAAAGGAAAGCTAAGCTTGTGGTTTAAGCAGATAATACTGCTACCCGATCAGTCCTTTTTAAAAGCTTGCTTGAAATGATCGAAAGCTTCGGAGATTTCTCCCTGAAAATGTTCCCACCGGGTTTCTTCCTCCTTGGTATCTTTAGTTTTTAGAGTTTCAATAAAATCATTGAATTCTCTCTTACCTTTTTCAAAAGCTGCTTTAGCTCCGTCTTTACCTTCATCGAACTTTTCTTCCAGAATTTCCAGCTGAACCTTGAAGATCTCAATTTCGATCAATAAAATGGCGTAGAGCTTGCGAAACTTTTCATTGGTTTTGATCTTGACTTCAACTTGATGCAAGAGTGATAGCAATTTCCTCTTTTGTTCAACAAAAGCGTCCCGGGATTCCGCTTTACCAAGCGCTAATTGAACCCTTAATTCATCCAGTTTGGTGTGGAGATCGTCTAATTTTTCCTTGCCGGTCTTCATCTTAGATTTACTGTCGTGAATAAACCTATTGAATTTCTTTTTGACCTCTTCATACTTGTCTTGCGCTTCAGCCTTTCCTAAAGCTGATTTCACCTGAAACTCCTCTATTTCAACAGCGGCCTTTCTAAGGGCATCAGCGACTTTATCCATTAGGTGAGTATTTTCATGATCTGTCATGATAAATTAGGTTTTAAATTAATTATAAATGTCAACATTTGTCAGGTTAATAACAATGAGGAAAGTCACTAATGTTTCGAAATTAGTATACAGGTCAGTTGAGTAAAAAGTGTAGTTTAATCAGATTTCTGCTTTATTTTAGGAATCTGCAGGGTTCATTCTTCCGATGGCACAACTCACATAGGATTTAGCCTTGGTAACCATGGTATTGTCATCATCATCGAACGGATACCCCAAGCTAATCAGTTTCTTATGGGCTTTCCCGAAATCTTCTAACGACTTATAATTGAACGTCACTGACGATTCTTCATTGTCTACCATTACTTCTGAAATGCCCGGAATACCTTCCAAACCTTTCCTAACTGTATTCGCACAACCACCACATTTCAAATTCTGTATGTTCCGGGTGACTTTCATTTCCTTAAATTTTGTAACTAAAAATACAATGTTCCCAATAGACGAATGCTGATATTTGTCATAGTTTCCATTTATTCAGATTTTAATATTTGCCATAGGTAAATGAGCAAACAATTGGATATGGAGCACTGTTCGCATTGCGGAGAGAGGTGCAAAGACGAAACTATCTATCTTGAGGAAATGCCGTTTTGCTGTAATGGCTGTAAAACGGTGTATGAACTTTTGCATGAAAATGATCTGAGCTACTACTATGAGCTCGAAAAAACTCCGGGTATTTCGCCAAGGGAATTCGAACATAAGTTCGATTTTCTCGAAAATGAAAATATAGCAGACAAGTTGCTGGAATTCAAAGACGGCCATACCAGTGTCGTTTCTTTCCTTATTCCTTCAATTCATTGCAGTTCCTGTATATGGGTATTGGAAAATCTAAATAAACTACAACCTTCTGTACAGGCTTCGCAGGTTAATTTCCCTGAAAAAACGATACGGATTACCTTCAATTCTGAAAAGCTGTCCCTGAAGAACCTTGTTAAATTGCTCGGCCGAATTGGCTATGAGCCTTATATTTCCCTGGAGGACTCGAATAAAAAGAAACGCTACATCGATAGAAGTCTTATCTATAAATTGGGTGTCGCCGGATTTGCTTTCGGAAATGTTATGTTCCTGTCCTTCCCTGAATATTTCGAGGTCAACGAATTTTGGCTCGATCGTTTTAAACCCATGTTCAGGTGGCTGATGTTTGCATTTTCTGTACCTGTGGTATTCTACTCGGCTCAGGATTATTTTATTTCGGCTTTTAAAGGTCTGCGTTCCAAAATTTTGAATATCGATGTTCCTATTGCTCTTGGGATATTTGTGCTTTTCGTACGCAGTACCATGGATATTTTCTTCGACTGGGGAACTGGTTTTTTCGATAGCCTTACAGGGCTGGTTTTCTTTTTACTGATAGGGAAATTCTTTCAGCAAAAAACATACAGTTATTTATCCTTTGAGCGGGATTATAAATCCTACTTCCCCATAGCGGTTACCCGCCTGAAGAAAAAATCTTCGGAAAAGGTAGTGGAAGAGCAGGTAGAAGTCTACGACATAAAACAGGGTGATCGAATAATAATCCGAAATAATGAACTCTTACCCGTAGATGCTATTCTCATAAAAGGTAACGCTCTTATAGACTATAGTTTCGTTACCGGCGAATCTGAATTGGTTAGCCGAAATAGTGGTGACCGATTATATGCAGGGGGTAAGCAACAAGCCGGTGTTCTGGAGGTTGAAGTATTGAAACCAGTTGAACAAAGTTATTTAACTCAACTCTGGAGCAACGAAGTATTCGATGAGAACAGGCAAAGTGCTTTTCAGTCTTTCACCGACAGTATATCAAAAAGATTTACCATCGCAATTCTTGCCATCGCGATTGTGGCAACCCTGTTTTGGTTGTTTAGTGATCCCACTATAGCCTTCAATGTATTCACAGCAGTACTAATTGTGGCCTGCCCTTGTGCCATTGCTCTTTCGGCACCTTTCACTTTGGGGAATCTGCTAAGGATCTTTGGAAGGATGAAATTCTATGTAAAAGAGGCTTCAGTAATTGAAAAAATGGCTTCTATCGATACTGTAGTATTCGATAAAACGGGAACCTTAACCTCCGGAAACGGCAGCAGTATGACCTATGAAGGAATAGCGCTGACAAAAGATGAAGAGGAATTGCTTACGAGCACCTTGAGAGCTTCTAATCATCCTCTAAGCAGGTCGCTCTATGAGATGTTGGATAGTCAGAATATTAGGACACTGGATGCCTTCGAGGAACAGGTGGGAAAGGGTATGACGGCAACTGCAGATAACCAGGTAATAAAAATAGGTTCGTATCATTTTGTTTCCGAAGGGAATGGTTTGAAAGATCTGCCATATGAATCGATCGATAAGACAGCGGTCCATATTAGTAGTAATAACCTGTATAAGGGATGTTATGTTTTTCAAAATGAATACAGGGAAAGTTTGAACGCTACAATGAATCAGCTATCCAAAGATAAAGAGGTTATAGTATTGTCCGGCGATAATGACGGAGAACGGGAGCGTCTTTCACGATTGGTTCCTGAAGGAACCAAAATGTACTTCGATCAAAAACCTGATGATAAATTGCGTTTCATCAACGCCCTGCAGGATTCGGGAAAAAAAGTGATGATGGTTGGTGATGGATTGAATGATGCGGGTGCACTTAAACAGAGTAATATTGGAGTCGCCATTGCCGAGAATGTAAACGTATTTTCACCGGCTTGTGACGGTATCCTGGATGCTGCTAAGTTTGGAAGTCTGGTTGATTTTTTCCGGCTTTCAAAAACCGGAATTCGAATTATCAAATGGAGTTTTGTGCTATCGTTGATTTACAATGTAATTGGCCTGGGTTTTGCAGTTACCGGCCATCTGGCTCCAGTGGTAGCAGCGATATTGATGCCATTGAGCTCTATTAGTATTGTAATATTCACTACTATCGCCACCCGATTTTACGGGGAGCGATTTTTAAAAATATAAAATAGAAATAAACCTGATAAATGTCATTTTTTACGGCAAGTGCTCAGGTTATTTTTACAGCTTTATCTCAAATAGGTATGAGTATAATTTACGTCTTGTTAAGTATAAGTGTTCTTGTGGCCCTGGGTTTCTTTGTGGCCTTTATTATTTCTGTAAGAAAAGGACAATACGACGACACCTATACTCCCTCTATTCGTATGCTGTTTGAAGATGAAGTTGTTAAGGACACAACTAAAGATCAACCATTAGAAACTAACGATAAGCACTAATTATGGAAGTAGAGAAGTTTTATTACGACAATAAGATCGTAAAAAGTTTTTTATATGCCACCATCTTCTGGGGCATCATAGGAATGACCGTCGGCTTACTGCTGGCGTTCATGTTTTTATTCCCTAACCTAACTGACGGAATTTCCTGGTTAAGTTTTGGTCGTTTACGCCCACTACACACGAATGCAGTGATCTTCGCCTTTGTAGGTAATGCAATTTTTGCAGGAGTGTATTACTCATTACAGCGATTACTAAAGGCGAGAATGTGGAGTAATTTTCTCAGTAAATTTAATTTCTGGGGCTGGCAGCTGATTATCGTAGCTGCTGCAATTACCTTGCCCCTGGGATATACCACATCAAAGGAATATGCCGAACTAGAATGGCCTATCGATATCGCTATTGCCCTGGTATGGGTTGCTTTTGGAGCGAACATGATAGGAACCATACTTAAAAGGCGCCAGCGTCATTTGTATGTGGCAATATGGTTCTATCTGGCGACCTTTGTTACGGTTGCCGTGTTGCATATCGTTAATAGTATTGAATTACCAGTATCAGCTTTGAAGAGTTATTCGGCCTATGCCGGAGTTCAGGATGCTTTGGTACAATGGTGGTACGGACATAATGCGGTAGCGTTCTTCCTTACTACTCCATTCCTGGGACTGATGTACTACTTCGTTCCTAAGGCGGCCAACAGGCCGGTATATTCGTATAAGCTTTCTATTGTTCACTTCTGGTCCCTGATCTTTATCTATATATGGGCAGGACCTCACCACTTGTTGTATACTGCCTTGCCAGACTGGGCCCAGAACTTAGGGGTTGCATTCTCCGTTATGCTTATCGCACCTTCCTGGGGTGGTATGATAAACGGTCTCTTAACGCTGCGGGGTGCCTGGGATAAGGTGCGTACAAGCCCTGTACTGAAATTCATGGTGGTTGCGATCACCGGTTATGGTATGGCGACTTTTGAAGGACCTATGCTATCGTTGAAGAATGTGAATGCTATTGCTCACTTTACCGATTGGATCATCGCTCACGTGCACGTTGGTGCCCTGGCATGGAACGGATTCCTGACCTTCGGTATGATCTATTGGTTAATTCCGAGGTTATTTAAAACAACACTGTGGTCCAAAACCTGGGCTAATGCCCACTTCTGGATAGGTACCCTGGGTATCATCATGTACGCTTTGCCGATGTACGTGGCAGGATTTGTACAGGCATTTATGTGGAAACAATTTAATCCGGACGGAACCCTGGTATATGGAAACTTCCTTGAAACAGTGAGTGAGATCGTACCAATGTACTGGATGAGAGCCATAGGAGGTAGTTTATTTATCGTGGGTGCAATAATGTTATTAGTGAACGTTATAATGACCGTTCGCCAGGGTAGCAGTGTAACCGATGAATTGGCTGAAGCTGCTCCATTGAAGCGAGTAACCAAGAGAAAAACTGCCAAAGAGGGATATCACACATGGTTGGAAAGAAGACCTGTGAAACTTACGCTTTATGCAACAGTGGCTATCCTTATCGGTGGTATGGTACAGATCATACCTTCTTTAATTGTAGATGATTATGTACCGAAGATCACAAGTGTGAAACCATATACACCTCTTGAATTGGAAGGTCGGGATATTTACATTAGAGAAAGCTGTAATGCCTGTCACTCACAGATGGTTCGTCCATTCCGAAGTGAGGTAGAGCGATATGGTGAATATTCCAAATCGGGCGAATATGTATACGATCACCCATTCCTCTGGGGAAGTAAACGTACCGGTCCGGATCTCTTCCGCGTTGGTGGAAAGTATTCAGATAATTGGCACTTCAACCACTTCTATGATCCACAGACCACTTCTTCCGGTTCCATAATGCCATCTTATAAATGGTTAATTAGAAATGAACTGGACAAGTCTTTGACGGAGAAGAAAATGGAAGCCATGGTGACCTTGGGTGTTCCTTATACGGAAGACGAAATTTCTCGTGCGCAGGAATGGATGCTTAAACAAGGTACACAGATCGAACAAAACCTGTTCTCCGATCCTGATTTTGCTAAGACCTATGAAGCGGACAAACAAGCTGCCTCGGATGGTGGTCAGGAATTTGTGGATATGCGCAACAGGGAAGTGGTAGCATTAATTGCGTATCTGCAACGATTAGGTACGGATATTAAAGCACAATCGAAGGAAGAAATAACCGCTAATAAATAGAAGAGTTATGCTGAAATTTATAAAAGGAAATCTCGAAAACATTGATGGAGTAGCAATCTACCCCATTATATCGCTACTCATATTCTTTGTGTTCTTTCTTTTGCTGTTCTGGTGGGTCTTCACCGCTAAGAAGAAGTACATTGAAGAGGTAAGTAATATACCATTTGAAGAAGATAACACTAACATGAATAATCAATTATGAAAACATTTGCATCATATCTACGCGTCATAGGTTTTATGGTGATCGCTTTTTTACTGCTGGAATTTACGATTGATTCCGGTGACCAAATGGCCATCCAGAAATACCCTATCATTTGGGGTGTATTATCTATGCTGTTGTTATTTGCCGTAGCCATTGAAGTGATCTCCAGTTCACTTAGATCCATCCTATATCGTGGATTGAGTCCGGAGGCACAGGAGAGGTATCTGGAAAATGAAAAATTAATAGAGCAGTCACAGTTTCGTGGTATTAAGAAAGCATATAAGAAGCTCTTGGGAAGTAAACCCATAGAACAAGAAGGAGAAATTGTACTTGACCATAACTACGATGGCATTAGGGAACTCGATAACAAATTACCACCCTGGTGGCTTTATGGATTTTATATTACCATAATTTTTGCGGCAGTATACCTTGCCAGATACCATATTTTTGACGGAGTTACAACTTCCGAGGAATTTGATATTGAAATGGAGGAAGCGCGTCTTGCTATAGAAGAATACAAGAAAACCGCTAAGGATCTTGTGGATGTTAATACTGTTGAACTACTAACGGATCCGGCCGATATAAGTGCTGGGAAAGCTATCTTCACTCAGAGTTGTGTTGTTTGTCACAAAGCAGATGGTGGTGGAGGTATCGGACCTAATCTAACCGACGAATATTGGATCTTAGGAGGTGGTATTAAGAATGTTTTCAATACTATTTCCGAAGGAGGACGTGACGGTAAAGGAATGGTTTCGTGGAAATCCGAATTGAAGCCGGCTGAAATGGCCCAGGTAGCCAGTTATTTGTTGACATTCCAGGGTACGACACCGGCAGAACCCAAAGATCCTGAAGGTGAGATTTGGACGGACCCGGACGCAGCACCGGCAATCGATGATGAGACCATTGAAGTTGTTGTGGACTCCACAGCGGCTGAAATTGGTATGATCGAGAATTAATACAACCACTAACAAGACATAAGAACCCTGGTCATTAACGGAGGATAACCTAATTATAAATTGCTTTGGAAACACCGGAAGATGAAATATTCAGGGATAGTATTGCGACTATTGACAAAGAGGGTAAACGGGCCTGGATCTACCCTAAGAAACCAGAGGGATGGTTTTATGAAAGACGTAAACTAGTAAGCTACATTTTACTCGCATTTTTGTTTGCTGCACCTTTCATTAAAATTGGAGGTAACCAGTTTATCCTTATCAATGTTTTAGAACGCAGGTTTAACATATTCGGATTTCCTTTCTGGCCACAGGATTTTCATCTCTTTGTCATAATGATGCTGATAGGGGTGGTTTTCATCATTTTCTTTACCGTGGCTTTCGGAAGAATATTCTGCGGATGGATGTGTCCACAGACCATTTTTATGGAAATGGTCTTCAGAAGGATAGAATACTGGATAGAAGGTGACCGTGGAAAACAAATTAGACTGGATAAGCAGAAATGGAACTCAGAAAAGATCCGTAAACGAATAACAAAATGGTTTTTATTCTTTGTCATATCCTTTCTGATAGCAAACGTCTTCTTAGCCTACCTGATCGGTTCAGACAAGCTCATAGAATACATTACAGAAGGACCGCTGGAGAATGTCAGCACTTTAATTTCATTACTCGTTTTTACAGCAGTATTCTATTTTGTCTTTGCATGGTTCAGGGAGCAGGTATGTATAATTGCCTGCCCTTACGGAAGATTACAAGGTGTGCTGCTGGATAATAAGTCCATCATTGTTGCTTACGATCATAAGCGGGGCGAAAAAGAGGAAGGAAGAGCCAAATTCAAGAAGAATGAAGATCGCTCCACAACCGGAAAAGGAGATTGCATTGATTGTTTTCAATGTGTGCATGTTTGCCCTACGGGAATTGATATCAGAAACGGAACACAACTTGAATGTGTAAATTGTACGGCCTGTATTGACGCCTGTGACGATATGATGGAAAAGGTGAATTTACCGAAAGGTCTTATACGTTATGCCAGTGAAGATAATATAGAGAAGAAGGCGAAATTTAGGTTCAACGCCCGCTTAAAAGGTTATTCAGCCGTATTGGTAATTCTTATAGGCGTATTTATTGGTATGTTATTCCTTAGGAATGATGTGGAAGCGAGAGTGCTTCGTTTACCAGGTCAGCTCTATGAGCGTATGGAGAACAATATGATTAGTAATGTTTATACATATAAGCTGGTAAATAAAACCAGCGAGGATATTACCAACCTCCGATTTGAATTAATGTCGCACGAGGGAAACATCCGACTGGTAAAGAACCAGAATTTCCAAGTTGCTAAACAAGGTCTTGAGGAAGGAACTCTGTTTATCGAAATAAATGTGAGTGACCTGACCGGCGATAAAGACAAAGTGAAGATTGGAGTGTATAGTGGTGATAAGCTTATTGAAACAACCAAAACTGCCTTTTTAGGGCCTAGAAGTTATAATTAAAACAAGTGATATGAAGATCAACTGGGGTGGTGGAATTGTAATTGGAATGATCCTTTTCATAGGGTTTATAATGTTTATGGTGATAACTATGATGACCAATAAGGAATATGATCATGACCTGGTTACCGAAGCCTATTACGAAAAGGACCTGCAATACCAGAATGAAATTGATGCTCAGGAAAATACCAATGCCCTCTCAGAAAAGATTGAAAGTAAAAAAGTAGCTGAAGGCTGGTTGCTTACATTCCCAAAAGAAATAGACCCGGACAAGATAAAAGGCACAGTGTTCCTATACAGACCGTCTAATAAACGATTGGATTTCAACATACCCATAGTTATATCCAATGCTCAATTACTCATACCTGATGAAAGTTTGTTAGACGGTCGTTGGAACATCACAATAGACTGGGAATATGAAGGCAGTCATTATATGTATAAAGAATCAATAGTGTATTAAAATGCTATGGTCCGGCTTCATACTAGGCTTATTAGGTAGTTTCCACTGTGTGGGGATGTGTGGCCCTATTGCTTTCGTTCTTCCACTGGACCGCAGAAGCAGCTCGCGCAGGTTCTTTCAAATTCTTCTGTACCACCTGGGAAGGATCTTCACCTATAGCCTGATCGGTTTATTATTCGGACTCTTAGGAAGGGGATTATACCTTTTTGGTTTACAGCAGAAAATTTCCATATTAACGGGAGTCCTGATGATTGTTGCAGTGTTGATTGCTGCTTTTTCCATTAAGAAATTTCAATTTTCAAGTCCGTTGTACAAGGCTGTTTCCGTAGTGAAAAGCAAATTAGGCGTTGCTTTGAAGAAGAAATCTCCTGATACATTCCTGACTATCGGTTTTTTAAATGGATTTCTACCCTGCGGACTGGTTTACATGGCGGTATTTGGTGCAATTGCTGCCGGAGATCTATTCAATAGTAGTTTATATATGATCCTTTTTGGACTGGGTACAATTCCTTTAATGACCACAGCTGTATACTTCGGGAATTTCCTCACAGGTAAAATTAGGCATCGAATTAAAAAAGTAGTCCCTGTCTTCGTCGTTATTGTGGGGGTATTGTTCATCTTACGCGGACTAGGATTAGGCATTCCTTATGTATCGCCAAAACCCATGACAGAAAAAGTAAATGCTGAAATGGAATGTCATTCCATGGCAGATTCAGAAAATATTATTCATTATAATACATAAATTAATAAGCTATGACTGCGTTAAATATACCTTTAGCGGACTGGAGCAATGGGGTGATTATGATTGGCGTTTTTACCCTGGTTGTCGTTATTATTGTGGTTGTGATCCTTTCTTTGATGAATCAGGATAAGAAGAATGAGTAAAACATAAAACGGGAGCAAACCAATCAATTGCATCCCGTTTTACGCTTCTAACTAATAAACCAACTTAAACCGTCATAGAGAATAGTTGTGTTTCAGGCTGTTTACGTTGTAAACGCAAATCAAAACCCATACATACATTCCTTACGAACGGTTTGCCTTTTTCAGTGACCGAAATCCGGTCTCCATGTACTTCAATTAAACCATCAGTTTCCATTTCTTGCAGCCGAATCAACACATCCGGTAATTCGCTAAATTTCATGTCGTCTTCCTGCCATGAAGTTTCAAAATGGCACATTAGATTTAAAATATGTGATCGTATTATTATATCTTCTGAATTCATTAAATGTCCGCGGTACACAGGTAGAATATTGTTTTCAAGAAGGTCTTGATATTCTTCTACTCCTTTAACGTTTTGTGCGAAACCATACCAGCTATCACTGATAGCGGAAACTCCCAAGCCGATCATTACCTGCGTTTTTGAGGCAGTATATCCCATGAAGTTTCTATGAATGCTCTTTGCCTCTTTGGCCTTATTTAAAGATTCATCGGGTAAGGCGAAATGATCCATTCCTATTTCAATATAACCGGCATCAAGAAGCATAGCTTTGCCCGTTTCGTATTGAGCTCTTTTTTCCGAAGGTGAAGGCAGGTCGGTTTCTTTATAACCTCGTTGACCGTTACCTTTCATCCAAGGTACATGCGCATAGCTGTAGAACGCACTCCGATCGGGCAATAGCTGTATTGTTTTTTCGATGGTCTCCACTACATGTTCTTTGGTTTGAAACGGTAATCCAAAGATGAGATCATGGCCTACAGAAGTAAATCCATACTTGCGGGAAGTCTCCG
>Ga0316201_10003838_pt1 | contig 11198 bp, 11 predicted proteins | sample CS6wburrow_MG_FD_204516 | JGI IMG/M metagenome (GOLD analysis project Ga0316201, IMG submission 204516) | Coastal sediment microbial communities from Delaware Bay, Delaware, United States - CS-6 worm burrow | ecosystem: Environmental > Aquatic > Marine > Coastal > Sediment | place: USA... | reverse complement strand
AGCGGTTCACCAGGAGATTTCGTTGGTTAATTGTGGCACGGATATCTTGAACAGATTGGAAGTCGGAATATACGAAGAACCCTCGCCCCACCATCGAACTGTTTTTTCGGTAAATATTTTTAATAGCAGCTGATGAGGGGAAACGGTTCTTACCGCCACTTCGAAATACGCTAAATGTTCCCGGTGAAACCACCACACCGTTGCCACACAGATCGATTCCGCTAATCCCGACCCTTTCCAACTCTTTAAGCTGCAGTTCACTTAAAAACGGCATCATAAGCATCGGGAAAACATTCTTTGAAAGGGGCAGGGATATTAGATAATTGATGTGGAAATGGGATTTACCACAGCTCTCGATATGATATCTAACAAATTAAAAAACCCAGACTGACGAAATCATCAATTTGGGTTTTTGCGAACACTATACCGAATGGACAAATAATTTGTAAATAATTGATATTATTTCAGTTAAATGGTAGAGGCGGCGGGGGTCGAACCTACGTTGGTCCTACAGCCAAAAGGGTTTGCAGCAGTTTACCAAATGTTTACTGAATGTCAGATAATAAGTGGGTCCCTCACACTGTATGGCATGTGCACCGACAACAGATAATCCACAATATACCATGCCTCGAATGTGTTAACAGGTCGATTAAAGGCATAAAGTAACTACTATAATGCTTTGATATTAATTCAAGATTTTGAATACAAATCATTTAGATTTTTTTCGCTTATAACTGATCCCGAGCTTCTACATTTAACTTCTGAGTGTACTTGGATTTATTCCCATTAATTCAGCAGCGCTGTGAATCGGCATGCAATAATGACCCACCTTTAGTCCAAATCGGCGTGCAAAATTGACCCACCTTGAATCCGCCGCCTAAGCTACATCAAATCTGTAGCAAGGAAGGCGGGCCAAGGATACGCATAGGTTGGGGTGATGGTGGCTTTCCTAGTTAAATTTTCGTCTATTAATCTTATCCATCCCTAAAGTTATTCCTAAAACCTGCTCAATGATAAATCAATATGCTCTCCTTCAAAGATGCAAAATACAAACAATTAATTTATCTTGACAATTCCACAATGTGGCTAAATTATATATTATTATTTTGACCTGTAATTGGTTTTCTTTTTGGATTTGTTTTCTCGCTTCAGTACTATTTATTTATCGCTGCAATAGATTCTGCTTTCCTTAAATTATAAATAAAATTTGGTATATATTTTAGCTACAGCGGTGGTATAAATCTCTTACACTATAGTTGGTTTGGAGGTAATCTATTATGTCTGTTATTGTAATATCAAAAGGTTCTTTCAGCCACGGCGGCGAAGTTGCAAAAAAAGTTGCTCAAAAATTAAGTTACGATAGTATCTCCCGTGATATTTTAATTACTACTTCGAAAAGATTCAATATCTCAGAACTAAGACTAATCCGTGCCTATGAATGTTCCCCTTCTTTTTTAGACAAGTATACCTTTGGTAGAGATAAATACATAAAGTATATCAAGGCTGCTATCTTGAATGAGTTAGCGAAAGATAACATGATTTATCATGGTTTCGCCGGGCACTTTTTTGTGAGTGGTATATCTCATGTGCTTAAGGTAAGAATCAACGCTGATATGGCGGAGCGCATCGCATACATCATGAAACGTGATAACATATCAAAGGAAGATGCCGCTGATCTGATAAAAAAAGTTGATGAACGGAGAACGAAATGGAGTATGGAACTATATGGGATTGATACATGGGATTCCCGGCTATATGATCTAGTGATTAACATCGGTAAAGTTACCTTAGACCATGCAGTGGATTTGGTTTGTCAAACCGTTAAATTAAAAACTTTTCAAACCACTACTAAATCACAAAAAAAAATTCAACAATTAGCCAGTGAGGCTCTATCAAAAGCTAAGGATATAGAAGATGGTTCTCCTTTCTTTGAACCAATGCGTGATGGCGCCTTGAGTAAAACATGCAAAATTATAGATGGTTAAATTATACAATAGATGACATGTTTTCTATAAGCCATCTCAAAAAATTGATTTTGGTCCAAGGTTTAGGCGGATCCGAGTTCCAACCCGCAGGCTAAAATTATTTTCGTCTAAGATTACAGAATATCTGCCCTGGATGAGTGCCCTCTAAATTATTGCTATCTCCTACTTAAGTATGTTTTAATTACCTTGATGATTTGTGTATTAGTTCTATATCTACATTTAAATCAGAGCTGATGATGACCCTATCGGCCAAATCGACCCAACCACAACATGCAGAATATTACCAGTTCCGGCTTGGACTGAAGACTCAAGGCATAAATCATTTGCCTTGCACCATGGATGTCTCCAACTTACCAACGGTCGCAGACGCAAACACTGAAGAATTTATTTTCGCTTTGACTTTCGGATAGCTAATTGTTTTTTCCTTTTTGGCTTCTGAGTTCATCGATCCAGGTACGGTCTGACAGGGACTCGCCACTGTGATAAAAGGCTCGGCCGATGAGGTGGGCGGCCACCGGGGCCGTCAGCAGCACCAGCACGATAACGGTGGCGGCCCGCAGGGAAATGCCCAATTGCCTGTAGAAAAGTGCTTCGGCGATGATCAGCAGTCCGGTACCGAGGGTGCCCGCTTTTGTGGCTGCGTGCATGCGTATCAGGGTGTCGGGCAGACGGACGACCCCCACGGAGGCCACCAGGCAGAAGATACCTCCAAGAACAATGAGTAGTCCTGTGAGATAGTCAACCATTCCTTTGGTCTCCCTGCTTCTTCTCGGACTGTCTCCGTGAGGCCTGCGTGATGTAACGGGCCAGCGCTACGGTTCCCAAAAAGGCGATACAAGCATAGGCAATGGCCACATCGAGGTAGCTGGTTTCTTGGGCATAAATGGATACCGTCACCAGAAAGGCCACTACCAGCATGGAGAGCAGGTCCAAAGCGATGACGCGGTCGGCAGCCGTGGGTCCCCTGGCCATCCGCCAGAGCACCAAGGTCATGCTGACCAGGAGCATAGCTAATGCAGCTAGGCTGGCAAAATTGATAAAGGTGTGTGCAGATATCATCTTCGCATAACCTCCAGGATGCGCCTTTCCAGGCCGTTCTTGATCTCCTCTTTAGCCTTTTCCACATCATATAGAAACATCACGTGGACGAATAACGTTTTACGGTCTTCGGACAGATCAATGCTTAAAGTGCCCGGGGTAAGGGAAATCAGGCTGGCCACCACAAAAATTTCCAGGTCTGTTTGAGCTGTGAGCGGAACGCCGATGATCCCTGGCCGGTTTATATGTCCGGGCGTGATTACATCCCACAGAACTCGCAAATTGGAGATCACCAACTCCTTGAGGAAATAGGCTGCAAGATTGATGGTTTTGGGCAATGTCATGAAATAGCGCGTATCTTGATACAAGGGTTTAGAAAGCCATAGGGCGGCATAACCCAGCCCAAAGCCGGACAGAAAAACGCCAATGCTACCGCTGCCCAGAAGGATCGTAAACAGGCCGGCAAACAGGAAGTTGAGGATAAGCAGGCTCATGGTTGCCCCCCCAATACCGCACTGATGTAGACCTTTGGATCCATTAACTGTCCGGCTGCTGCCATGGAAAATTGAATCACGGGCTCCATGAAAAGCCCCAACAACACTGTCACCAATGCTAAAGACAAGACCGGGGCGAGCATCCATGGGGACAGAGGACGCTTGATGCGCGGACCGTTTACCTCTGCTGGCTCCGGCTTCCAGAATGCCTCGGTCCAAATCTTGATCATGGAAAAAATAGTCAGCAGGCCAACAGCTGCCGACAGGAGGGCCAGTGAGTACTGCTGGCTCTCCAGGCAGGCTTTGATGATTAGCAGCTTGGCCCAGAATCCAGACAAAGGGGGGAAGCCGGCCAGTGCAAAGGCCGGAATGATAAAACCAACTGACAGAAGCCCGTTGGTTTTGTATAGTCCGCCAATCGTTTTAAGGTTGAAGGACCCGCCGGTGTGCCGCACCAATCCGCTGACTAGGAAAAGGTTTGCTTTGACGATGATATGGTGGACCAAGTAGACAATGGCTCCGGCCAGAGCCAGAGGCGTAAACAGGGCCAGGCCCAGCACCATATACCCCACCTGACTGATGATATGAAATGAGAGGATGCGACGTATCTCCATTTGGGATGCGGCACCCACTACGCCGAAGAGCATAGTCAGGGCCGCGACAACCAACAGGGTAGTATGGGTGACCCCGGTGCTGGACGTAAAGACCAGGGTAAACATTCGAATCAGGGCGTAAACGCCCACCTTGCTCAACATGCCGGCAAAAAAGGCCGATACTGACACAGGCAGCGTGTGATATGCGGCCGGCAGCCAGAAAAAAAGGGGAAAAAGGGCCGCCTTGATGCCAAAAGCGACCATCAGCAACATGGCGGCAGCGGTAAGCAGGGCCATGTTCTCCACTCCGGCGGCTTTGGCATGCAGATCGGCCATGTTTAAGGTCCCGGTCAGTCCGTAGATCAATCCGATGGCGGTAATGAAAAAAAGGGTGGAGATCAAGTTGACGGTAACATATTTCACAGCCCCGGTGAGCCGGCCGGGGTTACGTCCCATGACCAGCAGCCCGAAAGAAGCCATTAGCATAACCTCGAACCAGACATAGAGGTTGAACAGGTCGCCGGTCAGAAAGGCCCCGCAGACAGCCGCAGTCAGCATCTGCATGAAGGGGTAGAAGCCGGTGCGCACTTGACCGGGATCGATGTCATGGCAGGAATATGCCATCACGGCGGTATTGATTACGGCGGTGATCAACACCATGACCGCGCTGAGGTAATCGGCGACCAGACAGATGCCAAAGGGTGCCGGCCAGCCCCCTACCCACAGAACCGCAATTTCTTGTTCTAGCACAGTGGCCAGAAGCAGTATGGCCAAAGCCAGATGCATCATGGCCCCTACCAGGGCAACCCCAAGGGAACGGCGCTGGTCGTCCCGCAGTAGGGACAACGCTAAAGCTACGGCCATAGGCAGCAATATGGGAAGGGCCGGCAGTAGCCTCATGACGGCCCCCCGAGGAAGGTTTGCTCCTGATCAGTGGATACCGGCTCCTCTTCAGCTGCTTCATTTAAGAAGGACGCCTCGCCTACGTCCAGGGTCCCGGTATGTGCATATGTCCTCCGTAACAGGACCAACACGAAGGTGACCATGGCAAACCCGATGACGATGGCGGTCAGAATCAGGGCTTGAGGCAAAGCGTTGGACACCGCATGGGTCAAGCCGGTATGATCTGGTGGAATCAGCGGCGGCTGGACGTGTCGCAACCGACCGGCCGTAAAGATCAGCAGGTTGACGGCATTGCCGATGAGTGTGAATCCGAAGACGAACTTGACCAAAGAGCCGGAGAGCATCAGATACAGGGCTGCGGCAAACATCAGGCCAATCAGACAGGCAATCAGTGCTTCCATGTCAGCTCTCTTCCAAGGTCAGCAAAATGGCCAGAATTGCACCTAACACAGCCAGAAAGACGCCGATATCGAAAATCAGCGGTGTACCTACCGAGAAATTTGGCCCCAGGTTCCACCACATGCCGGTGAGAAAGGGCCGGGACGCAAACACCCCAGGCAGGCCGGCGATGATGGCAAGACTCAGCCCTATGAAGGCTATTATTGCGGGACGAACACGAACCGCACGGTGAACCTTGCCAGGCCCCTCGGCAATGGCGAACAGGGCAAAGCCTGTACTGGCTACCAAAGCGGCAATAAAGCCACCGCCGGGTTCGTGGTGACCGCGGAGCAACAGATAGACCGCAAAAACCAGGATCATTCCCACCATCAAGCGAGTGGCGGTTTTCAGGATGACGGATTGCACGGATGACGCTCCTTGGGTTTTCGGATCAGGGCGATACCCGCCCATGCAGCCAGTACGACGACAGTAATTTCACCCAAGGTGTCCAGGGCCCTGAAGTCGACCAGAATGACGTTGACGATGTTGCGGCCGTGGGCCGCAAGATAGGATTTGGATTCATAGAAAGCCGTCAGACTGCGATCCAGCGGTAACTGTCCGATACCGATCAACATCGATGTAACCAGAAAACCCACGGCAGCACAGAGGCCTGCTGTCATGATACGACGCGGCAGCGGCTTTTTTTTCTTGCGACTCAGGGAGGGCAGCCGCGGCAAAACCAATGAGACGATGATCACGGTAAGCGTCTCCACCATGAGCTGCGTCAGGGCAAGGTCAGGCGCTCCGAATACCAGAAAGATCAGGGCCACTCCCGCCCCCACACCTCCCAAACCACAAATGGCGGCCAGACGCCTTTTAGCGGTCAGCACAACGACGGTAGCGGCTAGAATCAGCAGAATCAGACCCACGGCTGCAGCGGGGCCGTCCAATGCCGTCATGCTGAGAGCGAGTTTAGCGCTGCCGATCCAGGGCCATCCCACGGCGACTGTCATACAAAGCACTATGACGGCCAGGTAATTGGTCAATGAACCGTTTTGCAGACCGCGGGTCACCGAATCCGCTGTTCGCATGAACAGGTCGAGGCCGAATTGATAGGTGCGCTGGGAAGTGACCGGCAGTCGCTGCCTCAGTATACCGACCCAGACACGCAGCTGATGCCGCTTCATAAAGATCAATCCGCCCAGCGTCAAGGTGATGAAACTGAGCAAGAGCGGTGTGTTGAATCCGTGAAAGAGTTGGAGCTGGGCCTCCTCTCTGACCGGGTGAAAGGCCTTCAAGGCGGGCTGAACCAGATTGGCGGAAACCCACCAGGGGATGATGCCGAATAAAATGGTCAGGCCTCCCATGATGTTGGGACCGAATCGCATCGTCCAGGGCACTTCGCTGACCGCCGCCAGGGCGGTCGGGCGCCTGCCGAAAAACACGCCAAGCAGGATAGTCCCGGCCACACCGGTCACCAGCGCGTTGGAAAGCAGGGCGATCGTCGTGGCAAAACCGGGATAGACCGTTTCGGTCAGCGCCCCCTTGTACATGATCTCCTTGCCGATAAATCCGAAAAACAGCGGAAAACCGGCCATGGACATGGATGCGGCGGCCACGGCCAGAGTGGTCAGCGGCATGGCGCGCCAGAGCCCGCCAAGGTGATCCAGCAGGCGGGTGCCGGTTTGGTGGTCAATGCTGCCGGCAGCCAGAAAAAGTGAGGCCTTGTAAAGGGCGTGGACGAGCAGAAAGGTGGTAGCCGCCGTAAGGGTCGGTGTTGTCTGGCCGCCGAGAAACATGGTCAGGATTCCCAAAGCCATCATGGTGGTATAGGCCAGGACCCGTTTCAGGTCATTTGGCGCCAAGGCTTGTACAGCGCCCCACAAGGCCGTAATGCCGCCGACTAAGACCAGGGTCGTCATCCACAGTTGCGTACCCCCCAGCAGTGGGTGAAAGCGCATCAACAGATAGACACCCGCTTTGACCATTGTAGCTGCATGTAAAAAGGCACTCACGGGTGTGGGAGCGCTCATGGCGTTGGGCAGCCAGAAATGAAAGGGAAACTGGGCTGACTTGGTCATGGCCCCCAGGACAACCGCTGCGAAGATGGCGGGATATAGAGCGTGCTGTCGGATCTGATCGCCGGCCCCTAACCAATGGCTGATGGTGAATGAGGCGCCTGCGACTTTCAAAAGCAGGATACCGAGAAGCAACGCTAAGCCGCCGACGCTAGTAATTAAAATGGCCTGACGGGCATTGTCACGAGCGGTTTCCGCTTCGTGATCGAACCCGATGAGCAGATAAGAAAAGACCGTAGTGCCTTCCCAAAAGACGAAAAGCAGCAGCAGATTGTCGGCTGTCACAATCCCCAGCATGGAGAGCATGAAGGCGTGCAGGAAGGCGAAATAGCGGCCTACGTGCGAATGCCCCGCCATGTACGAGCAAGAGTAGAGGCTGACGAAAAAGCCGGCCCCGGTGACGATCAGGCTAAAGAGCAGGCTCAGGCCATCGAGGCGAAACCGTAAGTACAGGTCCAGGCTCGGCATCCAAGGCCATTGGAGCTGATACACGCGCCCGCTGATCACTTGAGGCCAAAGATAGCATAGGCCTAAAAAGAGCAACAGCGGCAAAGCCGTGCTCAGCAGTCCCAAGCGGCTGATGCCATGGTTGTGGTGGTGGCTTTTCGGCTTCGATGTCGGCATTTTACTGAGACAGGAAAAGCGGCCGGTCGGTTGATTTAATTGTATCCAGCACCGTATCAGCCATCAAGCGTTTCAACAGGGCCTTGTTTACGCTATTGCCCATGACAATCAGATCAGCGTTGTTTTCCCGGGCAAAGGACAGCAGGTCCGATCGCGCCCTTCCTTCCACTGCATCGATTTTGACTTCGAATCCGTGGGCCTCACAGAAGTCAGCAGCATCTTTCAACAGGAATGGTTCCTTCTCAGGCCCCTCTTTGAAATTCACGATGTGAAGGGTAACCCCCGGCCAGGGATTCAAATGCAGAAAATGACGAAGGGCCTTGGCCGACTCCATAGATCCGCTGTAAGCGATGAGTGCTTTTTTAATGGGCCGATACGTTTCCGCCACGGCGAGGATCGGCCGCACCCCCTGGGTTAATAATTTAATAATGGCTTTGTCCGGGTCAGAGGTGAAACCATAGTCAAATATGCTGCGTAGCCCAAAAATTATCAGGTCATTATAACGGGCTTCAGATGTCATGGCAGCAAACGGGTCTTTTCGCTCATACTCGATGCGGCGGCAAACCACCTGCTGTTTACTGCAATGTGCTTTGAACGCTGCAATGGCTTGTTCCGTCCCCTCTCTCGTGATCTGGGTTTTTCTTTCGCGCATACGCTGGGCGTAGGCTGCCCCTCCCGCCGGTACAGGTCCGACCTTGTCAAGTTTGTTGGTGTCCACCACAGTCACGCCAGTGAGCTGGGCCTGGTGCAGATCCCCCAACTCCGTTGCGATTTTAGTGGCCACGGTTGTGAACGGAGTTCCACCTAATCCGACTAGAATACGTTTAATCATGTAATGATTCTCCCCTATCAGAGCGGTTTTTCAATAGAGCCAAGCCCGCTGCATGAAAAAGAAGTTACTGCCACCAGATAGAAATTTTTAGCACCATAAATACAGATGAAAACCAATTGTGTGACATTTTTGCTTAAATGTCAAGGGGATATCGGAAGATAAGTAAGCATATATTGAATTTGAAAGTTGAGAATAAAAACTCTATTGTTCATAATCATGATTCCCTGAACCGATTCCATAAAGTTAGATAAGTCTGATTGATCCTCGTTTGGAATATTATGCTCTTATCAAAGGTTTGGATAAAACTGTGATCGGTGGTTTAAACCGCAGAATATATTGACCCTGTCTTCGGAAAGCATTTATATTGATATCACAGGCTGCAGATTAAAAGCTTGAATGGTGTCATAAGTATCTGAGCTTTCCCTGTGTAAAAGTCAATTGCTTCCCATACAGGCAGCCTGATAATAACCAATCCGAGAGGGCGACCTGTTTGGGAAGTAATTGACTTTTACATCAAAACAAATAAGCCAAAATGAAAAAGCAAATCTCAAGATAGTTTTGCTTTACCTTTACCGAATGAACTTTGTATTATAGCCGTTCGTTATTAGATGGTTTTAATGGTGAAGGGCGGAAGCCTAAAAGGCGTCCGGGCATGGCTGGCGGCGGTTTGTGGGCGTCTGGCCCACTGCTGTTTACCCATCAAAATTCGGCCAATAAGGACTCGCCTTTTTACAAAGCCTGCAACGGAACAGCTTCTACTTGACTTGCCAAAGGAGATCTTTGAATTCCCGGATAAATCACAAACACATGTTTGAGTTTCAAATCATCAAGAGCGATCCGTATGGAAGGTGTCAATCGCGGTGTGTCCGCCCGATTACACTCTACACCGTATAATATGTCACCTCTCCGCAAAATCAGATCGATTTCCGCCCCTTGGTGGGTCGCCCAAAAGAAAGCCTCATCATAAGATTCGGTTCTCAAGAGCTGCTCCACAACAAATCCTTCCCACGAGGCACCCACCTTAGGATGGTTAAACAGGTTCTTCAATGAATCGATAACTAGCAATTGATGCAGAAGTCCACTGTCGCGCACATAAATCTTCGGCGATTTCACTTGGCGTTTTTTAAGGTTTGCGTGGTGCGGTTGCTGTAACTCGCACCCCCCATTGAGGAAAGTCACGCTCAAGCAGAGTTTGGATAAAGTTTTTACGCCATGCAGTACTATTGACATCCCCTTCGGCCAGGAAGGAAAGGGGAACCCCGCCCCTTAACCACAACTGCTTTTCGGCTTCTGAACCCAACTCAGCCAACGAGAATCCGCCAATGACAATACGCTCTATTCTACCGGCAAGGCTTTCCGAATTTTGGCGCATAAGATTGCCGGAGGCGCTGCCAAGAATGAGAAACCGGCCTGGTGTACCCCTCCGATCAGCAAGCACTCGCAACACGGGAAAAAGACCCGGACGCCGCTGAATTTCATCGATTACGACCAATCCCTTCAACGGTCTCAGTGCAGTCATGGGCTCATCTAGTCGAGCCAGACTCGCCGGATCTTCCAAGTCAAAATAGCTGATAGGATCTTCTTCAAGAAGTTCACGGGCGAGTGTGGTCTTACCGCTTTGGCCCGTTCCAACAAATATCACAACGCGGCTGCGGGCAAGGGCGCCATTAAGCATAGCGAGTATGGAGGAACGCTGTATCATGCCCCTAAATATCCATGAAAATCCATTATGCCAAGGTGCATTTTCATAGTATATAGACAACCCTGTTTGTGGAACCCACCGGTCTGCCAGTAATAGGGATTTCCATTAATCCTGTATGTTTATGTACGTTGTTTCGGGTGGTTGCGTCGATTATCAGCATAATATGGATGAACTCAACAGCAAGGCCACCACATCATACGTGTTGAATTTCAGCTTAAGCGTATTGCCCTTAAAGAGCTTGGCATTGATTTGATATATGAAGGGACGGCAGCGCCTTTGAGGCTTTGTACACCGACCCCGCCGGTACACAAAACGTTTACACAATTGGGCACCATTTTGGTCAGCAGTTCCATTAGATAAATAATGGGAATCTAAAACATCGGAGAAATAGAAAAAAAGAAAGCCCTCAAAAAGAGGGCCTTCGATGTCGATACTGATAACAAATTGATAACGGTATTCACTTTGATGTTCCGATTTAACTATATGATATTATTACAACTAATGGTGGAGGCGGCGGGAGTCGAACCTACGTTAGCCCTAACAGCCACAAGAGTTTGCAGCGGTTTACCGA
>Ga0316201_10003837_pt1 | contig 11200 bp, 8 predicted proteins | sample CS6wburrow_MG_FD_204516 | JGI IMG/M metagenome (GOLD analysis project Ga0316201, IMG submission 204516) | Coastal sediment microbial communities from Delaware Bay, Delaware, United States - CS-6 worm burrow | ecosystem: Environmental > Aquatic > Marine > Coastal > Sediment | place: USA: Delaware... | reverse complement strand
ACAGTCCATCTACCTTGGGGGCGCGCTTGTTTTCGCCGTGCTCTTTACTGCCGCCTATGTGCTGCAAGCGGAACAACTGTTTATCGGCTATCCGGACTGGCAGCTGTATATCCAGCTTGCCTTCCTCACCCTGGCCGTCGGATTCGCGACTTACCACCTGGGCAAGACAATACTCACCAGGCGACAGGTCAAGTTCCTGCAGGATGCCAATATCGCAATCGGCCATCAGCTTCAACAGATTTCAAGTGGCGCTACACAGGTGTTTCACGACGTCGTGACGACCGCAGGCGTCGTCGACCACGTCGTTATCAGTCAGACTGGTCTGTACGCCGTCAATGTCGTGGCGAGACGCGCTCCTGGCGATGCCAGCGTTCGCCTGCACGGCAACGCGTTGCAATTCTCGAACGCCAAGACCGATGAATCTATTGTCGACATCGCGGCACGGGCAAAACGCCTCGAAAAGGAATTTAACGACCTGCTCGGACACAAAGTGAGGGTACGGTCAGTGATTGCAACGCCCGGATGGGAGGTCGTCGAGCAATCCAACGAGGATCACCTGTTGGTCAATGAGCGAAATATCGCGATGCTGAGGGGGTGGAAAGACAATACCGACCACCTGATGAACGAGGACGTCGACGCTTTGAAAAAAGAAATGACCGCGCGATGCCGGCGTTCGGCGGCCAAGGCATAAAACTGATTCAAAATCAGGCCGCGCCCTGCGCGGCATTTGTCAGCAGCTCCTCGGCTTCTACAAACTGTGCCGCCGCCTTCTTGAGGTACGCGGTCGCCTCTTCGTCATAACCGTCTGCCGACGCTGACCAGACACGGTTGATATAGCGTTCGCCGGCCGCAAAGCTGCTCATGATGTCGGCATACGTCTGGAGACCAAATAAGTGCACCATGCTCTGGCGCGCGTCTGCGAAGCGCCTGAGGTCTGTTCTCAGTTCGAGATCGATCTTTTCACGCAGATGATCTCCTTGCTTCACCGCAGTTGTGTTCAGTTCGTTCAGATCCCGGACTATATTGTGGATCGACTCACGCAACTCGCCGCGATTCACTTCGAGCACCGTGTCCGATCGCGCGATAGCAGATACCTCGCGCTTGACAAGCACTAGGCCGACCACCGCCGCAGCCGCTGATATGGCGAAAATGGTCCAATGAACTTCCTGAACGTCAAGCGACGTGGCATAGGCACCACCAAGAAAGCCCGCGGCGAGCAAAAAGTAACCAAATCCCTTCATTCCTCTTTCTCCTGCTTCGCTACGAGAACACGATTACTAACGCGTTGCCAACGCCGACGAGCGCTTCGCCGATAATGAGTCCCGCAGCAATCGGTATGCCGACTTCCTCGCTCCACGTATTCCCTTTCACCCGGTTGGAGACCTCGCGTGCCAGGGTTCCCAGCGAATACGTCAGAACGATATTAAAGGGCAGGTAAAAACCCAGGCCAACGGTGATGCCCAGGCCACCCATCACGGCAGACAACACGCCGCCCAGGACGGCACCCGCCATGTACTTTTCGGTCGGCACATCGCCGCCCAGGATCCCGTCGATCGTGCTGGCCAGTGCTTGAGCCTGCGGCGCCGGCAGCTGCTCACTGCCAAGTCCGTAGGACTTGTCGAGCACGAAGATAACGACGATGACAACAATCGGCCCTAGCCAGGCACCCGCGAACTGTCCGATCTGCTGCATGCGTGGTGTCGCGCCGACAAGATAGCCGGTCTTTAGATCCAGCATGAGATCCGTCGCCTGCGACATCGCAACGCAGGTCGCCGCTCCAACCATGAGTGCGGCAATGATCGAGTCGCTGCGCTCCATGCCGTGCGTAACGACGATTAACAGCGTGATGCCGACCAACGTCATACCCGACAGCGGCGACCAGTTTGTTCGACCAATGGCTTCAGAAAGAATGATGCCGGCCATCCATATCCAAAGCGTGCCGAGCAACGCCATCGCAATGCCGCGACCGAGACTAACCGTCTCCACGGACGTTACTGCCATAACGCAGAGCAGAATCACCGCACCGACAATTGCGAAGTACAGCATCTTGATCGGCAACTCGTCGTTCGATACGTCGGACGAAACACCGGCCGCTTTTTGCATGGACCGAATCGCGCTAACGATAAGTGGAAAGGCGAGTATCACGCCCATTATTGCGCCGCCGATCAGCATGCCGATGCCCAGCGGGCGATAAAGCAAGAGCCGCAGCGGTCCCGGGGCGCTGATGGTCTCTCCGGCCGCATCCAGCGGGAAGCTCCCCGTCGCCGCCAACATCGGGGACAGGAACCAGTAGGCAACGAATCCACCGATGATGAACGCGATGCCACCGCGGCCGGCAATAAAGCCGACGCCGATTGTCATCAGCGACAGGTACCAGATGCCATTCATGTAGTTCGGAAGGCCAACGATCGCGCCAATATTCCAGTTATCGACACCCGTCTGGATCGTGAGGAAATGCACGAAGGCGCTGACAAATGCAGCGATCAAGAGAACGATGGCTTTCTTGACCCCGGCACCCGGTGATTTCAGAATAGTCGCGACCGCAACGCCGCCTGGGTAGGTCAAGCGCTCAAAGTCGATCATGTGTTTGCGCAACGGAATAATAAACGCGATGCCGAGAAACGCACCGGCGATACAACCGAATGTCAAGATAACAGGGTCGAATCGATCGCCAAAACCCAGCAGGAATAGTGCCGGAACAGAAAACATCATGCCCGATGACGCGCCGTTTACGCCGCTCGCGATGGTCTGCACGATATTATTCTCGACGATACTCTTGCGCCGGAACATGCCGCGCAGGATGCCGAATCCGAGAATCGCCGCGAGTTCCGATCCCTCAATCGAGAACCCCAGTATCAGCGCCGCGTAGCCAATTGCAACCGCGATAATGACGCCGATAAACCAGCCGGTAACCAACGCAATCCAGGTGAGTTCCGGGTACGGCCGGGTTATTGTCGATGGTGATCCTGCCACCGCGTGCCCCCTTCTTATTATTTTGCGCGCCAGATTACCACAGTGGCTGCAGTCGTGCTGCCAGCCGGTCTGTGGCCATCACCTCGTTGAATTCATCGGCAAGTTCCGCGCATGCCGCGACACATGATTTCCACGCCTTGACGCGCTCCCCGGGCGTGTAGTTCAGGAAATCGCTTCGATCAGGGATCTTCGCGTTCGGTAATTTCGCGACGAACTCTGCAGACGGGCTTATGAGGATCGTGCGATCGACGTTGCCCGGATGCGGTTTGCGCCACTTGAGTTTCTTATCAAACCAACCCGGCACGATTCGATCGTAAAAATGTGGAAACAGCGTCAGGCTTTCCCGCGAGCTGTGCGGCAAATCAAGGTGATAATCGATGACACCGCCATCCCGATACATTCCTCGCTTGGCACCCTGGATGTCTCGAACCCCGGATAATACGAGGGGTATCGATCCGGTTGCCACAACCGCATCCTGTAAGTTCTCTGCCGACAGCTCGATGCGCTGAATCGGGAATCCAACGAGGTCAAAGAACGGCGGCACATCTCTCTTGTCAAAAAACAACGCGCGCTCGAAAAACAGACCGAGAGTCTTGCGACTTATCGCATTGAGGGTCGCGGCCGCAACAAGGCCGGCCGCGAGCACTCCCCGATTCTCAGACGCCGTGATATGCCGGCTCCGAACCGCCATGACGTGCGTCCTGAATAACGGATTTGCAAGAATCTCATCTACGCCTGTCACTCCCAGCACGAGCGCCAGTATTTCGCGACTCTTCGCCGTAATCTCGTGGATGTCCGGCTTCTCACTGTAGGTCTGCTCCAGGTATGCCCTCTCAAACCGCTCTATCGCAGCAATCGGGTTATTCTGCGCGTAACAGGCAAAGCGCCACGAACCAATCGAAGAGCCAATCAAATGCACCGGGCTGGTCATGTTTGGAACCAGGTTGCCCAGGATAGCTCGGTCGAGCTGGCTCAGGACCAGCCACTTGGCACCACCTGACGCGCCCGCGATGGTGCCAACCGACGAGATATCGAATCCCTCGCCTCGGACGGACCGAAGGGCGCCCGCCCCTGCTCTGAAAGTCAAAGAGTACGATTTCACAGAATATGAAATTCAACGAGGAGAATGTTGTATTGAAAGGCTATTATAGGGACATCCTAAAGATTCTGGTCCGAAAAATGACTCCACGCCGGTACGCGGCCGCTATCGCGATTGTCACGGTCACATTCAGCAGCGCCGTTTTGGCTGATGATGATCAGCCGCCGCTGTACGTTACGACGTACGGCGTGGATGCAGGCTCCTGCCAGGACCCTGCATCGCCCTGCAAAAGCATTGACTATGCGCTCAAGCGAGTTGGCAAGAACGGACAGATACGTGTTGCCGAGGGATCGTACGAATTAGCGGCCGTCGAAGATGTCGTTTACCTGCTTAGCGGCGCCATCGATGTTCGCGGTGGCTTTCGCAAAACGGACAACTTCTCGGTTCGAACCGGAACAGAGACGACGTTAATCGGCGTTCCATTTGAGTACGCCGACGAGCTTGCCCGCCGCGGTTTTCGCGTAATCGCCGACAGCAAGGGCGTTACGCGGGAAATCGAGCAAAAGGCGAAAGCACTGGTCGAAACGCAGGCGAGCCTCAAGACCAACGCTGCAGCGACACCGTGTGTTGGCGGATCCGCCGGCGCGTTCGCCTGCAACAATGTCGATCTTCTCGCTCACATTGCGGACAGAACCACCAGCGCGCGCGGAGCCGATATCTGGGGGTTCATGGACCTCAACAGCAATCGTGAGTATGCGATTGTCGGCTACTCGGTCGGTACGGCGGTCTACGATGTAAGCGACCCGGAAAATCCGCGCGAAGTCGGTTTCATCGATGGCCAGACAACGACGTGGCGGGACATCAAGATTCACCAGTTCTGGAATGCAGCGGACAGCCGCTGGAACGCGCTGGCCTACGTCACAGCAGATAACGCGTCCGATGGTTTGTTCATTATCGACCTTAGTGAGCTTCCCCACCGCGTTTCACGCATCAACTACGCCAGCGACTTTGGCGCCGCGCACAATGTGTATCTCACGGGCACGGAGTTCAGTACCGGGCTTTCGCTCAGCGGTGCCACTCCGACACTAGTACTCGCAGGTCCCAACAGAAGCGACGGTCGTTTTCGAGCCTACGACATCAGTAACCCTGCATCACCGACATTCGTTGCGGCCCCGGGCACACCGGCCGGCCAGCCCGGCAATGACCGTCTCTACATGCACGATGCGGCCTCGATGATGGTGAGCGACGCGCGCAAGAATTCGCAGTGCGTAAACGCGGCGGGCGCCGCCCACTGTGACGTCTTGTTTGACTTCAATGAATCGACTGTCGATATCTGGGACGTCACAATTCCTTCGAGCCCTGTGCGCCTCAGTCGCACCCCTTACGACAACGCGGATTATGTACATTCCGGATGGTGGTCCGAGGATAAACAGCACCTGTTCGTGCAGGACGAGACCGACGAGCGCGATCGCGGACTCCGCACGACGCTCCGCGTTTTCTCAATATCGGATCTGACCGCACCGACGCTTGCCGGAAGCTGGACAGGCCCCACGACAGCCATCGACCACAATGGATTCGTGCGCGGCAATCGCTACTACATGTCCAATTATGCGCGCGGCCTGACGATTCTCGACATTAGCAACCCGGCGAGCCCGACAACCGTTGGCCGCTTTGATACCTACCCTGCCTCGGATACGGTTGGTTTCCCCGGCGCGTGGGGAACCTATCCGTTTCTGCCCAGCGGCAACGTCATGATCAGCGATATCGACAGCGGTTTTTATGTCGTTGCTGACAACACCTTGAACGTGCCCGAGGGAACGCTCGCTTTTTCAGCCTCCTCTTTCGGTACGGACGAGACGCAGCCGGGCGACATTCGGGTCCGACGTAGCGGCGGCTCACAGGGAGCAGTAGCGGTTCAGTGGGAGCTCATTGGCGCGACGGCATCAATTGGCGACGTTTCGACCAGCGGCGGCACATTGAGCTGGGGCCCCGGCGATGATACTGATCGAATCATCAATATCGCGGCATTGAATGATGGCATATCGGAAGGACTCGAGCGCCTGTTGATCAAGCTCACGGCGCCATCCGGTGGCGCGACACTGTCGTCGCCGAGCGTTGCCAGCATATACATTAGCGACTTTGGCGCTTCAGCTGACGTTGAGTTTCTCGATACGTCGGTGTCGATAGCCGAGCGGGGATTTGCGACCGCTGTGGCCGTTGTCCAACGAGCCGGGAGCGCCAGCGGGGCGATTTCCGTCGACTTTACGGTCAGTAACGGCGACGCATCCGCGGGTCAGGACTACTCGGGCCCGGCAAACGGAACCTTGAATTGGGCCGATGGAGACGCAGATCCGAAGTGGATTGAGTTCGCGATCGTCGATGACGGGTCGGGTGAAACCGACGAATTCTTCGATGTGACGCTAAGCAACCCGACAGGCGCTTCGCTGGGTGCACGCACGCAGCTGCGGGTCGACATACTTGATGGTTCTGGCGCGAACCTGGCACCGAACGCGGTCGCAGGTTCCAGCCAGAATGCGACTCAGGGTAACAACGTCACGCTGAACGGCAGTCAGTCCAACGATCCGGACAGTGATAGCCTGAGCTATGCATGGACCCAGACCCTGGGGCCGACCGTTACACTCAATGACGCGAACTCGAGTACGGCTTCGTTTACCGCACCCAATGTCAGCTCGGATACATTGCTGCGCTTTGAGCTGCAGGTGACCGATCCTGGCGGCCTGTCGGATACCGCCACAGTGTCGGTCACTGTCAGCGTTGATTCGGTGGCTGCCGGAGGTGGTGGCAGCGGCGGTGGCCCTGCATCGCTGTTATTGCTCAGTATTCTCGGCCTGGCGGCCGCGCTAAAAGCGACTACTCGAATGGATGTGTCTTGATAATAGTCTGTTCGCGATCAGGACCGGTGGAGATGATATCGATCGGCACGCCGGCAAGATCTTCGATGCGCCCCAGATAGTCGCGCGCCTTTTTCGGCAATGTGTCGAACTCAGTGATTCCGACCGTCGACTCCTGCCAGCCGGGCCATTCCTCATAAATCGGCTTGCACTCGGCAAATCGATCCACAACAACCGGTACGCCGCTGATGGGACTCCCGTCGATCGCGTAGCCCGCGCAAATCTGAATGGTCTCCAGCTCGTCGAGAACGTCGAGCTTGGTGACGCACAATCCCGATACACTGCTATTGACGATGGAGCGCCGCAAGGCGACCGCGTCAAACCAGCCGCAACGTCGCGGTCTGCCCGTCGTTGCTCCAAATTCGGCACCGACTCTGGCCAGGTGTTTGCCCTGATCATCGAATAGCTCGGTCGGAAAAGGACCAGCACCAACGCGGGTCGTGTACGCCTTTACGATGCCGAGGATATAGTCGAGGTTGCGTGGGCCAATTCCGGTGCCCGTACTCGCTGCAGCGGCCACCGTATTCGATGAGGTTACGAACGGATACGTGCCGTGATCAATGTCGAGGAAACTGCCCTGCGCCCCTTCGAACAGAATGCTCTTGTCGAGATCGGCCAGTTCCTGAAGTATTTGCGTAATGTCCGTTGTAATTGGCGCGATGATCTCAGCGTACGCGAGTGACTCGTCGAGCGTCCTCGAAAAGTCGATCGTTGCAGCCTTGAAATAGTTCTTCAAAAGGAAATTGTGGTAATCGAGTATCTCGCCGAGCTTCGCCGCAAATTTTTCCCGGACAAAAAGATCCGATACACGCAATGCACGTCGCGCCACTTTGTCTTCATACGCAGGCCCGATACCGCGACCCGTCGTGCCGATAGCGCTGGCCCCCCTCGCTTTTTCTCTCGCCTCATCGAGCGCCACGTGCGACGGCAAAATGAGCGGACATCCGGGGCTTATCCTGAGGCGCTCGTAGACAGGAACGCCATTCCCGATAAGTGCGTTCGCTTCGGTTACCAGCGCGTCCAAAGCCAACACGACGCCGTTGCCAATAAGGCAACTCACACCATCGCGCAGAATACCCGACGGGATAAGGTGAAGAACGGTTTTCACTCCACCGATGACGAGCGTGTGACCGGCGTTATGACCGCCCTGGAAACGAACGACCGCCGCCGCACGGTCCGTGAGGAGGTCAACAATTTTCCCCTTGCCTTCATCGCCCCACTGGGTGCCGATGACAACCACGTTCTTGCCCATGATTCTCCCGCTAATCTGTCGTATCCCGATATCGCATTAACCGCGCACGAAGAACAGCAGCAACAGACCCGCGATCATGACCACCAGTCCGATATTGCGAATGTTGTTGTCACTGAGCTGAGTAATTTCCGCCACCATCTGCCGGTATTTTGCCGGGGAAATAAACGGCAGCATCCCCTCTAAAACGAAGACCAGGGCCAACGCCGTCAGTATTTCGGTCCAGTACATGCTGAGTTGCGGACCTTACCCCTGGTTACTGCTTGCCATCTGATTGATTCAGATAACGAAAGAATTCGTTATTTGGGTCCAGAATCAGAACGTCACCGGCTTTGCCCATCGATTTCCGATAGGCATCGATGCTGCGATAAAACGCGTAGAATTCGGGGTCTTTGTTGTACGCGGTCGCATATATCTCTGCAGCCTTTGCGTCACCCTCACCCTTGATTTTCTGACCATCCCGGTAGGCATTGGCTAGAATGACAGTGCGCTGCCTGTCGGCTGCGGCGCGTTTCTCTTCGGCGGCGGCACGACCTTCGGCGCGACGCTCCGCCGCAATTCTCTTACGCTCTGCGCCCATTTGTAGATACACCGAGTTTCGCACTTCGTCCATGAACTCGACCTGCTTGACGCGGAAGTCTATCAGCGAGACGCCCAGGTCTTGAGATGCGGCGGCGGCGGTATTTCGCATGTCACGCATGAGTTCTGCACGCTCCACCGAAATCGCCTCCGATACCGAGCGCTTGCCAAACTCTGTGACAATGGCGTTCTTGATGATCTCAGAGAGGCGGCCATTGGCAACGGTCAACGCTCCTCCCGTTGACGTGTAATAACGAACCGGATCGACAATGCGCCACTTGACGAAAAAGTCGACCTGCACCGCTTCGTTTTCGGCCGTGAAAATCCGATCGGGACGGTCACTGATTGTCAGAATTCGCCGCGGAAATTTGCGGACGTTTTGCACCAGCGGCCATTTGAAATGCAACCCGGGTTCATAATCAGCCTTGACGACCTGGCCAAGCTGCAACTTGATGGCCAGTTCGCGCTCACTTACTGTAAACGCCGACAGACCAATAATGACGAACGCGAGGCCGACCAGCACTACGCCGGCAAATTTTGCACCGTTCATTCGCGGACCCTCCGTTCGCGCGCATCATCCGCATTCGATCCACCTGCAGACTGCTGTGGTGGCGACTGAGAGTCGGCCGCCCGATTCGATTCACCGCTTGAGCCTGCTCTGCCAGTTTGATTCATTAACTTATCAAGCGGAAGGTACATGAGGTTGCCGCTACTTTCGGAATCCACCAGCACTTTGGAGGAGTTTCCATAGACTTCTTCAATGGCTTCGATGTAAAGGCGGTCACGCGTAACCCTTGGTGCTTTCGCGTATTCGGTCAACAACGCTTCGAAGCGCGCTGCCTCACCCTGGGCGTCTGCCACTACGCGATCCCGATAGCCTCGCGCATCCTCAAGTATACGAACCGCATCACCGCGCGCCCTCGGAACGACGTCATTGGCATAGGCATCCGCTTCGAGTCCATATCGCTCGCTGTCGTTACGCGCTTTCTGCGCGTCATCCACCTCAACCTGCACGGCTTGCGGGTAGTTGACGGTCTCAAGGGAAATTGACGTCACCGTAATGCCTGCGCCGTAGAGATCGATCGTCTCCTGCAGTACTTCGCGCGTTCGTGAAGCAATCTCATCACGACGCGCGGTCACTAACACGTCAAGCAAGGTGGTGCCAACGACCTCGCGCAGCGCGCTTTCTGTAACGTCCTGCAAGGTCAGATCCGGCTCGACGACTTCAAAACTGTATTTCACCGGATCAGCACGTCGATACTGTACGACCATATCGATAAAAACGTACTGCTCATCCGCCGTGAGCATCTCGGTGCGATAAGCATAATTGGATACCGCGATGGTATTGACAAGGTCAACCGTCTCTATCGGGAACGGCAAGTGCCAGTGCAGCCCCGGCAACGTGGTAACAGTGTAGGCACCGAAGCGTTGCACGATGCCGCGCTCGGCTTCGTCCACCCGATAAAAACCGGTCAGCCCCCATGCAACCAACAACACGACGAGCAAGACAAAGCCGCTTGCCCCGCCGGGCCTGCCACCGCTGCCTCCGCCGAACAGGCCGGCGAATCGCCTCTGCCAATCCTGCACAATCTTGTCGAGTTCGATGGGCTCATCGCCATCGCGCTTCCAGGGGTCCTTACCGTTTCCAGATTCATTCCATGCCATAGTAATAGTGCTTCTCACTCATTTGCGGCCGTTGCCGATGGCTTCATCGACAGTGGGCCCAGATTGTGTTCCGCGAGATTTTCACGCTTCAGGAATCGTCGCAAGTCCTTTTCGGTCATCTTAAGCTCGAGCGTCCAGCCGCCCTCCGGATCAAGCTCTTCAGAAGTGACCGCTCCCAGCTCAAATAGTTTAGCGCGTTGTCGCCCCTGCCCAGGCAAAAGATGAATGACCCGCTGCACCGTTTTCTGCCGCAACCGCCGGGCGATTGCGTCTTTGAGCATCGGAATACCTTCGCCTGTGATCGCCGAGAGCCAGACCGCGCGACCCTCTCCGTCGCGATTATTCGTGATGCGTGGCTGCCGATCCAGCTTATCGATCTTATTGTACACGCGAATCTGCGGGACCCGATCAGCATCCAGCTGTTTTAGCACCGAATTCACCTGCCGGACGCGCTGCCAACGATTCGGATCGCTGGCATCAATGAGGTGCAGAATCAGATCCGCTTCGCGCGCTTCCTGCAACGTGGACCTGAACGCCGCGATCAATTCGTGCGGCAGGTCACGCACGAATCCGACCGTGTCGGCCAGAACTACGTGCTCCCCCTCAGGCAGGTCCAATCGCCGGACCGTGGGATCCAAAGTCGCAAACAACTGGTCCTTAACATAGACATCCGCATCCGTTAGCGCGTTAAACAAAGTCGATTTTCCGGCGTTTGTGTAGCCCACGAGCGCAACGGTCGGTATCTCCGCCCTGACCCGGTTTCGCCGGTTCATCGTGCGTCGG
>Ga0316201_10003836_pt1 | contig 11206 bp, 11 predicted proteins | sample CS6wburrow_MG_FD_204516 | JGI IMG/M metagenome (GOLD analysis project Ga0316201, IMG submission 204516) | Coastal sediment microbial communities from Delaware Bay, Delaware, United States - CS-6 worm burrow | ecosystem: Environmental > Aquatic > Marine > Coastal > Sediment | place: USA... | reverse complement strand
AACCGTATTTGTCGGCCGTGACCTGCGCGAAATGTCCCATCATCTGGCCCTCAAAGGGGTCCTGCAAGCCGTCGAAGAACATGTGATCGAGTACTTCCTGGTGGCCCATCCGATAGCCACTACGCGCTTTCGGCAGCATGTAAGGAGCGTTGCTCATGGACTCGAGTCCGCCGGCGACGATGATCGACGCACTGCCCGCCACAATCGTGCTGTGCCCGAGGATGATGGTCTCCATGCCCGAGCCACACATCTTGTTGACCGTCGTGCACGGCACACCCTCGGGTACACCGGCACCGAGCGCCGCCTGGCGCGCGGGCGCCTGGCCCTGGCCCGCGGGCAATACGCAGCCCATCATTACCTGGTCGATATCCGCGGCATCCACGCCAGCATCGTTTACGACGGCACGAATTGCGGTGGCGCCGAGTTGCGGGGCGGTTGCGCCGCTGAGCGCTCCCTGGAACGCGCCTATTGGCGTGCGTTTGGCGGCGACGATTACGACTGAGTCCGAACTCATCTGCAGCTCCAGAATTTAATGTGGATTAAAATTATAGGAGTACTTTCCGATAAATTGTGCCGAAGCGCAATATCACAAGAGGCCCGGTTTGTTCAGTTCAGCAGGTCGGGTTCGCCGAGCGTGGCAATGACGCGCTGGCGGGCGGCTTCGGCGAGCTGCTTGCCGTCCGAAAACTCAGGATCCGCAGGCATTATCGGCGGCAGGATATCGATGACGATCGGCCCGGGCCGCGGCAAGTAACGGCCCGCGGGCAGGATGTGCCGGGTGCCCGAGATCGCTACCGGGACCACGGGCATATCGCCCTGACGCGCGGCGGCAAATGCGCCTGCCCTGAAGCGGCCGACACCCGGCTCGAGGCGAAACGTCCCCTCGGGAAACACCGCCAGACCCTGGCCACTCTTGGCCGCCTTGACGATCGCGCGGGCGTCGCGGGCGCTGCCTTCATGCGAATGTCGCTCCACGAAGCGGGAACCGCTGCGTCGCAGCAGGAAGTGTACGACCGGGATATCCCGCATCTCGCCCTTGATCACGAAGCTGAACCTCGGAGGCAGATAGGCTTTCAGCAAGGGGCCGTCCACGTAGCTTGCGTGATTTGCGACGACGACACTGTTGCCATCCGGCAGGTTTTCGCTACCGTTGACTGTCGTCTTCACGCCGGCGAGGATGAAAACGGCCCTGGCGGCCGCCGTGGTGATGCGATCACGGCGCGGCTGACCCGGAACGATGGCGACGAGAACGAGGGCTGACAGCGCACAGAGGCCGAACACCAGCCATGCGTAAATACCCCAAATGGCATGCAATGTGACGCGGATCACTTTATGTAAACGCCTCTATTAATCTGTGACAGCGGTCACGCACGCTGCACCGGACGATGAGCATACTCAAACTCTTGAAAAATATGCTACTTCGCAACGGACTGCGCCTCAAACCAGATGGATAGTATGGGAAGCAAGAAACACCACAAGCCTGAATCAGCCATTGTTGCCCGCTCGGAAGAGCTGGTCGACCGGTTTCTCGATGCCATCTGGATGGAGCGCGGCTTATCGAAGAACACGCTCGGCGCCTACCGTGCGGATCTGATGACGCTTGGCCGCGGTCTGTCGGATAGCAACAAGACGATCGAACAGGCCGACAAAGCGGATCTCCTCGATTTTATCGCCAAGCGCGTCGAAAGTGGTGCCAAACCGCGTTCGACGGCGCGGCAATTGTCGAGCTTCCGTCGCTTCTTCCGCTACATCATGCGCGAGGGCATGCGTGACACTGACCCAACGGCCGATATCGAGATGCCCCGGATCGGACGTTCGCTGCCGAAGTCACTGTCGGAAGACGAGGTCGATTCGCTGCTCAATGCACCGAACACCGATGAGCCGCTGGGTCATCGCGACCGGGCGATGCTCGAGCTGCTCTACGCAACGGGTTTGCGAGTTTCCGAGCTCATCAATCTCAAGCAATCGCAGATCAACTTCAACCAGGGCGTGCTGCGCATCGTCGGCAAGGGCGATCGCGAGCGCCTGATTCCGTTGGGCGAGGAATCGCAGCGTTGGCTCAAGGAGTTCATCAACGGGCCACGCATGGAGATCCTGCTCGAGCGGCAGACCGACTACCTGTTCCCGACGCGTCGCGGCGATCGCATGACGCGGCAGGCGTTCTGGCACATCATCAAGCGTTACGCCGAGAAAGCCGGCATTCGCAAGAAGATGTCGCCGCACAGCCTGCGACACGCGTTTGCGACACATCTTCTGAATCGCGGTGCGGACCTCCGCGTCGTGCAAATGCTGCTCGGCCACAGCGACCTGTCGACGACCCAGATCTATACGCACGTCGCTCGAGAGCGGTTAAAAGACCTGCACGGCGAGCATCATCCGCGCGGCTAGGTTAAACTTTCGGCCGGTCTGGCCCTCTAAGTACCCCTAGTATGATTCGCGATATCCCAAAATTGCTGGTTTCACTCGCCTTCCTCCTGCCGTTCGCAGTCGCTGCGGCTGATGACGCAGAGCTTGAAAGCGTTCGCGCCATTGTCATGGAGAAGTTCGAAGGCCTCGAGGCAAAGAACGTACACCCGAGCGACGTAGAAGGCTGGTACACGATCCAAAAGGGCCCGATCGTCGCTTATGTCTCGGCGGACGGACGCTACCTGATGCAGGGCGACATGATCGATCTCGAGGCCCAGGTCAATCTCTCGGATCGAGTGCGCTCGAGCATGCGCCGCGACGTGATGGCACGGGTTTCGAACGACGAGGTCATCGCTTTCTCGCCGGCGGAGGTCAAGTACTCGGTATCGGTGTTCACGGATATCGACTGCACCTATTGCCGCAAGCTGCATGCAGAAATCGATCAATACATGGCGAACGGCATCGAAGTCCGGTATCTGCTGTACCCTCGGAACGGTCCGGCGTCGCGGTCCTGGAACACGGCCGAGCAGGTCTGGTGCGCCAAGGACAGGAACTACGCGTTGACCCAGGCCAAGCTGGACAAGGACTTTTCGACGTCGAACTGCGATTCGTCGATGGTCGCCGATCATTACCTGATCGGCCAGGATGTCGGGCTGAGCGGTACGCCGGCGATCGTGTTTGACGATGGCACCCTGCTGGCCGGCTACCTGCCTCCTGCGGCGCTGTTGCAACGCCTGCAGGCAAGCGCTGCCAAGAGCCAGTAGCCGCTTTACGCCTCGGCGGTTTCTTTCGCCCGCCTCAGTTCGTGAAAGTGCACCCCGGTGTAGGTGCCCTTGTCTTCCAGGTATTTCTCCATCGCGAACCTGACACTGGGGAACGCGATCTCGTCCCACGGAATATCTTTCGGCGCGACCAGTTCGGTCTCGAGGCTTTCCGCGCCGGCCCCATAACCACTCTTCAGCTTTCCGGTGAAAAAGAAGTGCACCTGGCCTGCGTCGATGACATCGACAGAGGCGAACAGGGGGCCAATCTCGATTTCGGCGCAGGCCTCCTCCAGGGTCTCGCGCGCGGCTCCCTGCGCGAGTGATTCACCAAGCTCCATGAAGCCCGCGGGCACGGTCCAGTAGCCGTAACGTGGCTCGATGGCGCGCTTGCAGAGCAGGATCTTGCCCTGGTGTTCGACGACAGCGCCGACGACGATCAGGGGATTCTGGTAGTGAATCCTGTGGCAGGCGTCACAGACCCAGCGCTCGTGATCGTCGCCGTCGGGAATTTTCTTCGACACGGTGGCTCCGCAAGCGGAGCAGTAGTTCATGTGATATTTCATGCGTTTGGTACCGGGAGGGGGACTCGAACCCCCAAGGTGTTACCACCGGTGGATTTTGAATCCACTGCGTCTACCAGTTCCGCCATCCCGGCATACCTTGAGAAGGGCGCACAGTATAAAAAATGCACGCGGAATTGCGACTCTTTTTTGGCTGTGAGCATCTAAGATGCGAGACATGAGCAAGTTTGCCGACATCCAGATCGACCGGGCGATTGTCAAGCGGGCAGCGCGCGGTGACGCAAAAGCGCACGAGATTATCTACAGGGCGTTTGCGACACCGGTCTACTCGCTGTGCCTGCGCTTCACGCGGATCCCGGCGCAGGCCGAGGACCTCGCCCAGGAGACGTTCATCGAGATCATGCGCTCGATAACGAAGTTCCGGGGCGAAGCGCCGCTGGGCAGCTGGATACGCCGAATCGCCGTGACGAAGTCGCTGATGTACCTGCGCTCGGCCTGGACGGCCCGCGGCCAGTCACTGGCGGAGGACTGGGACGAGTTCACGGCGGCCAAAGACGGGTCGCACGGGGTTTCCGCGAGACCGGACGATGCGATGGACCTCGATGCAGCGCTGGCGAACCTGCCCACGGTCAGCCGGGCGGTTGTCTGGCTGCACGATGTCGAGGGATTTACACACAAGGAGATCGCGCAATTGATGGGCAAGTCGGAGAGTTTCTCGAAGTCCCAGTTATCGCGCGCCTACCAGCGCCTGCGACCGATGTTGCAGGTCGAAGAAAACGCGGCGGCCGATGCGGCCGCGCTGAGGAGTTGCTGAGATGAGCAACGACAGGAAGGACGAAGAGATGATCTGTGCATTGACTGCCGATGAGCGCGAACTGCTGCAACGAGGCCTTGAAGGGCTTCCCGAGACGCCGCCGCCACGCGCCGTCTGGGAGCGCATTCGCGAGCAGGCTGAAGCAGAAGGGCTGATCAGGCGTCCGTTCACGCGGCGGCCGACGACGTGGTATGCCAGCGGGCTTGCCGCAGCCGTTGTGCTGGCCGTCATTATTGTGCCCGGCCTTGTGGACACGCCTGAACCCGAATTTTCGACGGTGCCACCGGCTGCAAGTGCACTCCACTCGCTCATGGCCGAATCAAGGCAAATCGAGAATAACCTCCGGGCTCTGCCGGCGTCTCCGGGCGTCATCAGGGTGAGCACGGCGGCGACGATTGCCGAACTGGAAGACCGGATCGCGACGATCGATTTCCAGCTTAATGACACCGAGATTCAACTCTCTCCGGAGGACGAAGAGATTTTCTGGCGCGAACGCGTCAGGTTGATGAAATCGCTGCTCCAGTTGCGTTATGCGCAGGCGCAACGGTCAGCATTTTGAAAACCAGGAGACTGAACAAATGAAGACATGGAAATACCTGATCCCCGTCACCGCAGTGCTGTTGCTTGCCGGGCAGGCGGCTGCGCAGACCGAGGAAGAGGAACGCCTGCGCGCGGCCGAGGCTCGCGAAGTGGAAGTCGAGCAGAGACTCCGCGAAGCGGAAGAGAAGATGGCCGAGGCCGCAAGAGTCATTGCCGAACTGACCAAAGAGCGGCTGCCGCGAATCGTCGAGATCGACCGACGATACATGGATGCGAGCGGCAAGCCCCGTCTCGGCGTGACCATTGACGACGCGGCCGGCAAGGGACCGGTCGAAGGCGTTGCGGTGCTCGGTGTCACGCCGGGAAGCGCGGCGGACGAGGCAGGCTTGCGGGCCGGTGACGTACTGACTTCGGTCAACGACGAGTCCTTGAGCGCGGACAATGGCGAAATCGCCGCACGCCGCTTGCTCGATTTCATGCAGGGCGTGGAAGAAGGCGACAAGATCGACGTCGAGTATCTCCGGAACGGCAACGTCGGCAAAGTCACGGTGGAGCCGCGCAAGACCGAGAACGAGTTCACGTTCTTTGCCGGCCGCGATTTCGAGATGCCTGCCATGCCCTTCGCTCCCGAGGACCTGGAGCACTTCAAGCACCAGTTCAGGTTTGCCTGGACCGGTAACAGCTGGGGCGACATGGAGCTCGTCGAGATCAATGAAGGGCTCGGTAAATACTTCGGCACTGACGAAGGGCTGCTCGTGGTCCGCGCACCGCAGGCGAATGCCCTGCAGCTCGAGGAAGGCGACGTGATCCAGAGTATCGACGGCCGCAAGCCGACGTCGGTCGGCCATGCCATGCGAATTCTCGGCTCTTACCAGCCGGGCGAGTCGCTCGAATTGTCGATCATGCGCGATAAGAAGCGCCGCAAGCTTGATATCCAGATACCGGATGATCGCACCGGCATGCTGTACGAATAAAAGGGTCTGTTATATTGCGCGCCCATGCGCATATCGGATTTCGACTACGAGCTTCCTGACGACCTGATTGCCCGCTTCCCGGCGGGCAATCGTCGTGGCAGCCGGTTGCTCGAAGTCGGCGACGAGCTACGCGATCGTGAGTTCGCGGAACTTCCCGAGTTGCTGCGCGAGGGCGATCTGCTGGTCTTCAACGATACCCGCGTCATTCCCGCGCGCCTCGCTGCGACGAAACAAACCGGGGGCAAGGCCGAGATCCTGATCGAGCGGATCGAGGGCCAGCGCTCGGCCCTGGCGCAGGTTCGCGCCAGCAAATCGCCGAAGCCGGGCAGCTACCTGTTTCTCGAAGACGAAAGCCGCGTGCGCGTCGATGGACGCGAGGGCGAGTTCTTCCTGCTGACGTTCTTCGCCGACGTCATGGAGGTCCTCGAAGGAGTCGGCGAAGTGCCATTGCCGCCGTATCTCGAGCGCGACGCGACCGAGGAAGACGTCGAGCGCTACCAGACCGTGTACGCGAGGGATCCTGGCGCAGTCGCCGCGCCAACGGCTGGCCTGCACTTCGACAATGCGATGCTCGAAGAAACGCTCGCGATGGGGGCAGGGCATGCCTGGGTCACGTTGCACGTAGGCGCCGGCACGTTCCAGAACCTGCGCGAGGAACACATCGAGCAGAACAAGCTGCACAGCGAACGCGTCGAGGTCAGCGCTGAATGCTGCGACGCCGTCCGCAAGACGAGGGACAAGGGCGGTCGTGTCATTGCCGTTGGCACGACCTCCGTACGCGCGCTCGAGACGGCATCGAGACGCGGCGAGCTGCTGCCGTTCAACGGGGAAACCGAGCTGTTTATCCTGCCCGGCTACGAGTTTCGCTCGGTCGACGCGATGATCACCAATTTCCACCTGCCGCAATCGAGCCTGTTGATGCTGGTGTCCGCGTTCGCCGGGCGGGAGAGGATGCTCGCGGCTTACGAGCACGCCGTGCAGGAGAAGTATCGCTTCTTCAGCTATGGTGACTCGATGTTCGTGACGCCGGAGATCGATCGTGCAGTTTAGCGTGCAGAGCCAGGATGGCGCCGCTCGCCGGGGCACCCTGACATTCAGGCGCGGCGAGGTTCGCACGCCCGCGTTCATGCCGGTCGGCACCTACGGCACGGTCAAGAGCGTCACGCCGGAAGAAGTCTCCGCAACGGGCGCCGGCATCATTCTCGGCAACACGTTCCACCTGATGCTGCGGCCGGGCACCGAGGTCGTGCGCAAACATGGCGGCCTGCACGAATTCATGAACTGGCATGGGCCGATCCTGACCGACTCGGGCGGCTTCCAGGTGTTCTCGCTCGCCGACATGCGCAAGGTGACCGAGGAGGGCGTGCACTTCCAGTCGCCCGTCAACGGCGACCCGGTCTTCCTGACGCCGGAACGCTCGATGGAGGTGCAGCACGAACTCAACTCGGACGTCACGATGATCTTCGACGAATGCACGCCGTATCCGGCCAGCGAGGGCGAGGCGCGCGAATCCATGGAACTGTCATTGCGCTGGGCCGCGAGAAGTCGCGCCCGTTTCGATGAACTGAAGAACAAGGAGCCGGATCGCGGCGAAGCCCTGTTCGGCATCGTGCAAGGTGGCATGTTCGAGGGCTTGCGCGAAGAGTCGCTTGCGGGACTCGTTGACATCGGCTTCGATGGTTACGCGATTGGCGGTCTCGCGGTCGGCGAGCCCGAAGTCGAGAGGCTCGCGGTCCTCGACGCGCTGACACCCGGGATGCCCGCAGCGGCGCCACGCTACCTGATGGGCGTCGGCACGCCGGTTGATATTGCGGAAGCGGTGCTTCGCGGCGTCGACATGTTCGACTGCGTGATTCCGACCCGCCACGCACGCAATGGCCAGCTTTTTACCTCGCGCGGCGTGATCAAGTTCCGGCACGCGGCCTGCCGGGACGCCACCTCGTCACCCGATCCCGAATGCGACTGCTATACCTGCCGCAACTACAGCCTGAGTTATCTCAGGCACCTCGAGAAGTGCAGCGAGATTCTCGGGCCGCGCCTCGCGACGATCCATAATCTTCATTATTATCAGAAGCTTATGCAGCGCCTGGCGGCCGCCATCGAGAGCGGCACGCTGACGGACTGCGTCGCAGAATTACGCCACGTGTTTGCAAAGTAGATTTTCGTCCCCACGTACCGGGGTCTGTGCCATAATACCGCGCGTTTTTTTCCGAGCCGATAACACATGGATTTCCTAATTCAAACCGCTTATGCGCAAGGCGCGCAGGAGCCGAGTCCGTTCGGTTTCCTGGTGCCCATGATCATCATCTTCGTTGCCTTCTATTTCCTGCTTATTCGTCCGCAGCAGAAGAAGCAGAAGCAACACACTGAACTCGTCGCCGCACTGCAGGTCGGCGACGAGGTACTCACCGCTGGCGGCATACTCGCCAAGGTGACGGGCGTCAGTGAACACTACGCGGTCGTCCAGATCAGCGACAACACGAAAATCAAGATTCAGAAAGCCAGCGTCTCCGCTGTCGTACCGAAGGGCACTTACGACGAGGCCTGAACGGTCCGTAAAGCGACGATATGAACAAGTACCCAGCCTGGCTGAATGTCCTCGTCCTTGCCGTGTTGCTCGCCGGGGTCTTACTCGCTTTGCCGAATATTTACGGCAGCGTGCCCGCGGTACAGCTCGCTGCCAGTGACGGCGAGGACCTGACCGACGCGCAGCTTCAAGCCTATGTCAGTACGGTCGAGGAGTCCGGCATCGAGCCGGAAGCCGCTTACATCGTCGATGGTCGGGCGGTGCTGCGATTCGACGACGCCGGGTCGCAGAAATCAGCTTTTGACCGCCTCCGGGAAAAACACGCTTCGAAAGCCGGCGTTGCGATGACGCTGGCGCCCAAGCTGCCCGCCTGGGTGCGTGGCCTGGGGCTAAGCCCGATGAGCCTCGGACTCGATCTCCGTGGCGGTGTCTACGTGTTGCTCGAGGTGGACATGGTGTCGGCAATCGCCAGCCGCCTGGTCTCCTATGAGCAGGACTTCGCGGACCGGCTGCGCGAAGCGCGGCTGCGTAACCGGGTCGAGCTGCAGGGCAACTCGATTTCCGTGCGCCTGACGAGCAACGAGGACATGCAGGCGGCGCAGCAGGTCATCAGCCAGGCGGATCCGGATCTGCTTGTCAGCGAAGGCGCCGACGGCAAATCGCTGAATGTCCGGATGTCCGAGGCACAGATCAAGGCACGCCAGGATTTCGCCATCGAGCAGAACATCACGACGCTCAGGAATCGCGTCAACCAGCTGGGCGTCGCCGAGCCGCTCGTGCAGCGCCAGGGCGTGGACCGCATCGTCGTGCAGTTGCCGGGCGTGCAGGACCCCAATCGTCTCGATGAGATCCTGACCGCGACGGCAACCCTGGAATTCAGGCTCGTTGATCAGTCGCGCGACGAGCCGGGCACGCGTTATTACGCGGGTCGCGGCGATGAATCCGGCCAGTACCTCAAGCGGAAGATCGTCGCATCGGGTGACCAGATCACCGACGCCGAAGCCGGTTTCAGCGAGGGCCAGCCAGCCGTGTTCATCAAGCTCGACGCCGCAGGCGGCGAGAGCATGCTGAGGACCACCCAGGACAACCTGAACAAGCCCATGTCGACGGTCTTCATCGAGACCCGCCGCGAGACCGTTGTCCGTGGCGGCGTGACCGAGACACGCGACACCAAGACCGAAGAGATTATTAACACAGCGACGATTCGCGGCGTGTTCAAGAACAGCTTCCAGATCACGGGTCTGAACCCGGTCGAAGCGCGCGATCTTGCCTTGTTGCTGCGCGCCGGCGCGCTTGCGGCACCGGTCTACAAGATCGATGAGCGCACTATCGGTCCGAGCCTCGGCCAGGACAACATCGACCGCGGCTTCAACGCAATCAAGATCGGGTTCATCGCCGTGATCATCTTCATGGCCGTCTACTATCGCTGGTTCGGGATGGTCGCCAACGTGGCCCTGTTCTCGAACCTGGTCTTTATCGTCGCGATTCTCTCCTTTCTCGGTGCGTCACTGACTCTGCCGGGTATCGCGGGAATCGTGCTGACGGTCGGCATGGCCGTGGACGCCAACGTGCTCATCTTCGAACGAATACGAGAGGAGCTGCTGGCGAGTTCGAGTCCACAGACGGCCATCAATTCGGGCTACGAAAAAGCGCTCTCGTCGATCGCTGACGCCAACATCACGACGTTGATAGCAGCGATCGTCCTGTTCGGCTTCGGGACCGGTCCGATCAAGGGCTTCGCGATCACGCTGTCCATCGGCATCATCACCTCGATGTTCACTGCGATCGTCGGTACCCGGGCGATCGTCAACCTTGTCTGGGGCGGTCGTCGCCTCGAAGACCTGCCGGTTTAGGGGGCACAGCGATGCGACTGATCAGCAAGACGACGAACATCAACTTCCTCGGCGCCTCGCGCCGCAAGATTGCATTGGCCATCTCGATCATCGTTGTCGTGGCGTCGATCGCTTCGCTCGCGACGCGCGGCCTGAATTTCGGCATCGACTTCACGGGCGGTGTCCTGCTGGAGATAGGCTACGAGCAGGCTGCGGACCTTGACGGTATTCGCCAGAGCCTTGCAGGCGCGGGATTCGAAGACGCGCAGGTTCAGCAATTCGGCGAGGAGACCGATGTCCTCGTGCGGCTCCCTCCGCAGCCCGACATCGACACCAACGTCATGCGTGAGCAGCTACAGCAGACGCTCGCGGCGAGCGGCGACGTGTTCGAATTGCGCCGTGTCGAGACGGTCAGCCCGCAGGTTGGCGAGGAGCTGACCGAGCAGGGCGGTCTCGCGCTCATCATCGCGCTGCTCCTGATCTTCGCCTACATCATGTTCCGCTTTCAGTGGAAATTCGCGGCAGGCGCCGTTGCCGCGCTGGCGCACGATGCGATCGTGACGGTCGGTTTCTTTTCGTTCTTTCACTTTCCGTTCGACCTGACGGTCGTCGCCGCATTGCTGGCCGTTATCGGTTACTCATTGAACGACACGGTCGTCGCTTTCGACCGGATTCGCGAGAACTTCTTCAAGCTCCGAGGTATGAGTGCCGAAGAGTCGATGAACACGTCGATCAACGAGATGCTGGCACGCACGCTGATCACGGGTATTACTACCCTGATCGTGCTCGTCGCGCTGCTGACCCTCGGCGGCGAATCGATTGCGCCAT
>Ga0316201_10003835_pt1 | contig 11206 bp, 9 predicted proteins | sample CS6wburrow_MG_FD_204516 | JGI IMG/M metagenome (GOLD analysis project Ga0316201, IMG submission 204516) | Coastal sediment microbial communities from Delaware Bay, Delaware, United States - CS-6 worm burrow | ecosystem: Environmental > Aquatic > Marine > Coastal > Sediment | place: USA: Delaware... | reverse complement strand
GCGACTTGCGCGCATCACCAAGCCGCGCCCCAAACCCTACGATCCCAGCCAGATCCCCCTCGAAATCAATGTCGTCAAAGATGTAAGCCTCTCCCACCGAGAGGTCATTTGGAGGGAGCAGCATCGTGCGGAACGATCCGGCATGGTTGAGCACGATGGTGCCGGACGCGTCGCCAGGTCCCCAAGTCTCTCCGGTCCACGACCGCACACTTGGAGCTGGTTGACCTGCCGCCCGAACCAACAAATCGTAGATTCGGCGGGACACCGTAAGCGCTTCCACCTCACCAACAACATACCCGACCGAGCCATTCAGTGGGACTGTCGGGCTTCAAGCGGTGTTTATCGTCGTTCCATCGGTCAGCCACAGCGTCAACTCACGCCGATCGGGGGCGTGCAGGGTCCCGTCACGGACAAACAGTGCCCGGTCGACGAAGTTGATCGCCGCAGGATCGTGGGTTGCCATCACCACCGTGGTTCCGGCTCTGGCAACCCTCTGCAACAAGCCGAGGATCGACGCCCCGGTAGCGGTATCGAGCTCCCCGGTAGGTTCATCGGCGAGGAGATACCCCGGTTCGTGGACCAACGCCCTGGCGATGGATACCCGCTGCTGCTCGCCACCCGACAGCTCATCGGGACGATGCCCGGCCCGATCGACCATATCCACGGACTCCAGGGCTTCTCCGACCCGGTCCCGGGCCTTACGACCGCCGACGCCGAGCAATCGCAGCGAAACATCCACGTTCTCTGCAGCCGACAGCAGCGGCAAGAGACTGGCGTTCTGGAAGATGAACCCGAGCCGGGAACGACGCAGCTGCGAGGTTGCCCCTTCAGAACGATCGTCAACCCGTTCGCCGTCGATGAGCACCTCCCCCTCATCCGGAGTCAGCAGCAAGCCGATCATCTGCAGCAGCGAGGTCTTGCCCGAACCGGACGGGCCGAACAGGGCGACAAACTCGCCCGGCTTTGTCACCAAATCGACGTCCCGCGCTCCGATCGCACCGTTTGGGTAAAGCTTGGTGACACCGCGAAGTTCAATTGCCATCTTCGCCTCCAGATGGCTCCAAGAGGATGCCCTCGTCGACCAGCCGGGCGGTCAGCTCGTCCTCGATACCGGCCTCGATCAACAACTCCCGGGGAATCTGCACCATGCCGCGACGGTCCACCGCCAGCCGCTCGTGAGTCTCGAATCGGCCCTGGGTCGCCATCCGACCATCGGCAAGACGCACCACTCGATCGGTTCTCTGCGCAAGAGCCACGTCGTGAGTTACGACCAAGACGCTCAGCCCGCCCTCATGCGACATCCGCCGCAGCAGATCGTAGATACCCAGCGAGGTTTCGGTGTCGAGCTCACCGGTCGGCTCATCGGCCAACAACAGCTGCGGCCCCAAAGCCAGTGCGACGCACAGAGCGAGTCGTTGCTGCTCACCACCGGAAAGAGTGTGCACCTTGGAGTAAGCGTTGCTGCGAAGCCCGGTGGCTTCGAGGAGCGCCTTGGCTCGTTTCTTGCGGCGCCGACCTGGTACCCCGGCCAGAAGCATTGGGAGTTCGATGTTCTGTATAGCCTTGAGATAGGGCAGCAGATTCCTGGTGAAGTCCTGCCACAGGAACCCCACCCCGCGTCGGTAGTAGGTGATCCGTTGCTTCGAACTCAGATCGGTCAGATCAGTGCCGGCCACCTCGACCCGGCCCGCAGATGGCGTCTCCAACCCGGCCAAGATCTGCAACAGGGTCGACTTGCCCGCACCCGACTTGCCGACGATGGAGATGAACTCGCCTTGGTCCATCTTGAAGTCGAGACCTTGCAGGGCGACCACCTCGAGGTTGCCCTGTTTGTGAATCTTGATGAGGTTGTCGCATTCGATGATCCGAGCCATCAGCGTTCCACCTCCCGCAGCACTTCACTCATTCGTCGCGCCGACACCTTGCGCGTAGCCCAGATGACAGAGAAGACCAGAAGAATGCTGACAATGCCGATGTAGGCCAGCAACACCGCCCAATTGACCGAGATCAGGATCGGGGGCTCTATGTCGGTAGCGGTCTCGCCCAGTTGTAGGAAGGGCAACATCGCCCACATGAGCGCGATTCCTCCATAGGTGCCGATGACGGCTCCCAGACCCAGGACCGCCACCTGTTCAACCGTAAATGTGAGCGCCACTCCCCTACGAGGGAATCCCAGGGCCCGCAACACGCCCATCTCACGCGCCCTACGGGCGACCGCCAGCAAGACATATCCGGTCACACCGGCGAGCGCCAGCAATACGGAGACCGCCGCACCAACAAACAGGACGGCAACCAGACCCACTTGAACCGGCCGGCTGGAGAACTCGCCTGCCCCCTCTTTGAGCGTCACGATGTCGTCGGCCTCGTCTCCGGGGAGGAACTGGGCGTTGATCAGCCGAACAGTGGCGTCCGGGTTGTCTGACTTGATCCACAATTCCTGCGGGGCTTCGACGCGAGCAAGCGCGGTCTGGAAGCTCCAGGCGGGGGTTCCGTTCAGCCAGGCACTCAACCCATCGAGATCCAGGATCATCCGGCCCTCGCGCCGGCGGTCGTTCATCGCCGGAACCCGGTCTATGAAGCCGGTGACTTCCCCGTCGAATATCTGCGAACCCACCGAGAAGGAGGACCTCTCCCCCACCTCGAGACCAGCGATTGCAGCCAGTTCCCGGTCGAGCAGCACGTAGAGGTCTTCAGGAATACTGCGCAGGGCAGGAACAGCAGAATTGAGGCTGGTCCGAACCCCCGGACCGATCCAGAGGTCGGCGAGACCCTCGGCGTACAACGGTGACCTTTCGATCTCAGCTGCTGATGGTTCCTCCTGGTCGACCGGAATCTCCCTGAAGTACTCGTCGGCAGCCCGGCCGGCCGGAACCCCAGGCTGGAGCGCCAAACCGTTGACCGTCGACAGTTCACTCAGGTCGACCGGCTTCTCCTCCTCCCCGACTGCGCGGTAGTTGCGAATCAGCATCGACTCACCGTTCAATACTGTGTTGCCGCCGGGATTGGATCGCTCCACCCACACCGCATGGATCGACAGAGGTGGTACGGGGTCGGAGAGGTAGTCATTGCGACCGTCGGTCAAGTCCACCGCAACGGTCGTCCACTCAGAATCGACGAAGTCGTTTTCTGCCTGCATCGTCCAGGCGCGGCCGTCGGCATCAAAGATGCGAACCATCATTCGCAAACTGGCATCGGGCTTCTCGTTGCCCAGTTGCTCCTGATCCCGCCAAGTCCGCGGAATGACCACTCCGTCGATGAGCAGCCGGGTGGCGTCTTCGGGGAGTGCAACACCGAGATCGGGGGCGATCCCGTCGGGACGCAACGGGTCGAAGATCTCGGTGGGGTCGGCCGCACCAAAGTCGGATCGCCAGGTAATGACCGAGGCAAAGTCATCGGGTCGGACGGCGAGTACCTCGGCCCGCCGGGTGCTCTGGCGGGGCGCACCGTCGGTTCGGAAAACGGCAGCGCCGATGTCTCCGGCAGGCACGGTCAGATAACCGGCCTCCTCGGCAACGATGCGGACGTCGGCACCGGCCACAAAGGCTGCCCGGTCCTGGAAAGACTGTTCCAACGTGCCGGCGTAGGTGAGGGCAAACGCCCCCAGGCCGGTCGTCAGCCACACCAATAGCGCCAACCTGCCGTATGGGATCGGATTTCGACCTAGATGCCATCCCGGCAGGGCCAGCGAGAGACCGCGGGCCTTGGTCATGATCCATCCGATGAGGCGCAGCAGCCACGGCAAGAGGCGCAGCAGCACCAGCGCTCCGGTGAACAGCAACAGGACCGGGAACACAACAGCCAACGCGTCCAATCTCACTTCGCCACCGGTTGTGTTGATGAACCCGCGCTGCACCAGCTGGAAGAGAATCACGATCGACAGGGCAATGGCGAAAATGTCGAGGTTGTATCGCTGCCACACCGAGCTGCCCGCCGGACGCGCCGACAGCGATCTGAGTTCCATCACGGGTCGGCGAGCAAACGGCAGGATCGCCAATCCCATCGCCAGGAAAGTGGCGATGGCACCACCGACGACATACGGCGTGATCGATGCAACTTGGGAAACCTGTAGCGGCTCTCCGCCGGTCAGGTCCGAGAGCGGCGGGATCCGGCCGGTCACTCCAACGAGGAGCCGGGCAACGTACGGCGCCGCCCCTGCGGCAATGGCTGCAACCACCGCCGACTGAGCAAGGTGGATCCCGGTGGTCTGCCAGGTGCTGGCTCCGCGAGTCTTGAGGAGTGCGATCTCGGGGCCCTCCCGCTCCAAGGTCAGAGCAGCCGTGTAAATCAGGAAGTAGAGCGCACCGCCGACGACCAGGGCCAGGATGGCCAGGATCGGACCGCCGACTGTGACCGAGCGGACGTCAAACTCGTCCAGTAACAACGGAAGAAAGGTGTTAGCTGCAATCAGACCGCCACTGTCCTGGCTGACCGCTGCGCGAAAGTTGGCTACCGCTCCTCTGATCAGCTCCACGTCCTCGAACTGCAACGAGTCCGGATCAAAGTCGACTATCCAGCGCTGCGTGACGGTAAGGCTGGTCAGACCACGATTGGGTCGCAGCCAAGGATCGTTGGCCGCGGCGACCCCGACCGGAGCGGTCCAGGCGTCGAACGTCTCCAGAGGGAGATATGCCATCCGCAACGGATCGTCGACCCCCCAGATCTTTGCCCCACCATCTGCGGGCGCAACTATTGCAGCGACTTCGACCAGTTCGAAGACGCTGGGCAACCCGGAGAATGGTTTCACCACAAACATATCCCCAACTTCGAGCTGCGCCAGAGCCGCCGCGTCCGAGCCAAGGGCGATCGGCAGCGGATCGGAATCCGTCGCGGGCGCCTCGAGCAGCGGCTGCGGCCAGGCACCAGCCAGAACCTCGAGATGCTCTGTGATCGTGGGGCTACTGAACAGGCGGACCTGGAGTGCCTCCGGGGGCGGGGTCGGGTATGGGGGACTCGGCAGTTCTTGGGGTTCCTCGGTCTGATCGAGTTGCGAGTTGGCCAGATTGATCGCAGCCACTTCCTCACGCCAGGCCTCAGCTCGAGCGATCCAGTCGACCGAGCCGCCGATGGGGATCACCACCAGCTCGCGCGACTGAAGCCGCTCCACCTTCGTGGGAAACCACCGTGCTACCTCACGGGCGTGTAGTTCCGAGATCAGCTCGCGATTGGAAGTCGCTTCCCCGGCCGAATAGCTGGTTGTCTGCACAAAGGCCGTGATGTCGACTTCTTCAGCAAGGGCGCTCTGCAGCGAGAATCGCAGGTCAACCGCTTTGACTGAGTCCTGGTACAGCGGGACGACAACGAGGAGAGCGATGACCAGAGTCGCACCAAGAAGCGATCCAACAAGAATCCCTCGCTTCGCCCACAGACGGCGCGCTACGAGTCCCAGATAGGTGACGAGCTTCACGTCTCTTTGTCCCTTGCCTCCGGACAGAAGGCCACTCTAATCACCGCAATGCAACGCCCAACAGTCGAGCTCTCGGACGGTTGCCCGACGCCGGGGGCAGGCGGGGGTCAGTCCCCCAACGTGATCACGATCTTGCCCTGCGCATGCCCTTCGCCAATGTGGCGGAGCGCAGCTTCGGTTTCGCTCAGCTCGTAGCACCGGTCCAGGACCGGAACGATGTCTCCCGATTAGAGCCAGCCTCGGAGTACCTCCAGGTCTTGTTTGCTTTGTTTCGCCAGCATCGAAACCAGCTTCTGCTTGCCCCGGAGCGAGAGCAGAGCCATCCAGAGCATGCGGGTCAGAACCAGAAAGGATGTCTTTGGACCCCCCACTCCGACATAGATACCGTCGGAGACAAGCAAGCGCTTGCAAGCCACCAGTGGCCGACTGCCAACCGTGTCCAGGATCACGTCATACCGGTCGCCGCTCTTGGTGAAGTCCTCTTGCGTGTAATCCACGACATGATCGGCACCTATGGAGCGGACCATCGCGACGTTCCTGGTGCTGCACACACCGGTAACGTCTGCGCCTAGGGCCTTGGCGATCTGCACAGCAAACGTGCCGACGCCGCCGGAGGCTCCGTTGACCAGCACTTTGTCTCCGGACTCGAGCTTCCCCTTGTCGCGGAGGCCCTGCAATGCGGTAAGCGCGGCGATTGGTACCGCAGCCGCCTGGGCGTGCGTGATGGTGGCCGGCTTGAGCACGACATCGTCCTGGCGAGCAACCGCATATTCAGCGTAGGCACCACCGACTTCACCAAACACATCGTCTCCCGGTTTGAGCACTGTGACGTTCTTCCCGACCGCCTCGATCCGTCCCGCCAGGTCGAGACCAGGAATGCTGCGTTTCGGTCGCAGGAACCCGCCACCGCCAATTCGAACCAGGTAGGGCTTCCCGGTCATGTAGTGCCAGTCAGCCGGGTTGACACCGCCGGCATGCACCGATACCAGGACCTGATCATCTCCCGGCACCGGCCTATCTGCCTTCGCCAAGCGAAGGACTTCGGGTGAACCATATCGACGCTGAGTGATTGCCTGCATCGTTGTTGCCTGGACGGTACTCATCAGATCTCCTCTTTGCGGGTCCGCGGATCGGCGGAGAGATCCACGGCCCGGGCGGCCAGCCGTCCGGCGACACCCGTCGTCAACCCGACCACCCCGGCTGCAGTGATGACGACCGCCACCGGATTGATCAAGGCTCTTCCGGCGCTGACCAGTTCGTAGATATAGGTTTCCATGGTTTCTCTCCACTCGCCGTACGTTGTAAGGTTGTCATACATTGTAAGGTTTGTCAAGAGCTAGAGCTTACGGATGAGAATTGGGGTTTCCGAGTGAGGCCACCGGAGCCGACTAGACAGGTGGGTCAGCTCGACGAGCGACCTCCATCAGCACAGTCCGCGCCGGTACCCTGCTCAGCGGGACAGTCGCACACCTTCGAGTTCGAGCAACTCCTGGCGAACGCAAGCGGCCGCTCCAGAGTCACCCGCTACCAAAGGTGGCAAACCGGTTGAGCACTCCGGAGCTACGTAGGGACACCGCGGGATCAATGCGCAGGCGGACTCAGGGACATCGGTGATCTTGGGGACGTCGCCCTCGATCGGCCGCAGCCTGCGTGCCCCGGGCCGGGGCAGTGCGCCCAGCAGCCCTTCGGTGTATGGATGCTGCGGGCGATAGAACACGTCGTCGACTGCTCCGATCTCGACGACACGGCCCCCGTACATCACCATGACCCGATCGGCCAGGGAAGCAACCTGAGCCAAATCATGCGTCACGAACACCATCGCCATCCTGCGTTTCTCTTGCATGTCCCTAATCAGACTCAACACCGCCGCGGCCACTCCGGCATCAAGCCCGGTGAGGGGCTCGTCGGCGACCAGTAACCGTGGCCCCTTGACCAACGCCGCCGCGAGCATGGCTCGCTGGGCTTGACCCCTGCTGAGCTCGTTGCGATAGGAAACGTACTTGGCCGCCTTGGGTAGGCGAACCTCGCCGAGCGCATCGAGCACCCGCTGTTCGATCTCGCCCAACGACAGCGCGGTGTGCTCCTCGAGCACCTCTCCTGCCTGTTCGCCGATCATCTCAACCGGGTTCCAGCCGCCGATAGCGTTCTGGAACATCACTCCTATTTCGGTTCCCATGACTTGTCGCCAGTCGTCGTCCAGCGACTCCTCCATGAACTGTTCCCGTTTGCGGGGGCGACGGCGACGCTTCTTTGCCTGCTTTGCCTCGATGGCCCGGATTGGCCGGATCTGTACACCGTCAAACCGCACGGTGCCTCGAATCGTTTTCGCACCGGCCCCGAGCAGGCCGAGGCTGCCCATGACGCTTAGCGTCTTACCGCTGCCAGACTCGCCGACGACAGCAAGAACCTCGCCAGCAACAACCGAGAAGCTCACGTCGCTGACTGCTTCCACCCAGCCGTAAGGGAGAACCGGACCGTAGGGTTCGATCATCACCCCTTCTTGTGATCGTCCTCGGGCAGCATCGGCGTCGTTGATAGCCACAGCTAGGTTTTCGATCTCAAAGATTGGCTGGGGCAATGAGCACCTCCTCGGCGGCAACGTCGCGTGCTGCCAGCAGACCCCCTGCTATCACCATACCGATCCCTACCCATTGCAGGGGCTCGGGCGCCTCGTCCAGGAATATGAGGGCCAGCACCACTGCGGACGCGGGTTCGATGTGCAGCAACACGCTCACCACCGCAACGGACAGCTCCTTGATGGCAGTCCAAATGATCAGGAAGCTGAATCCGGTGAGCAGAATCCCGAGGGTGAGCAGCGGTAGCGGATTGGCCACCGTCTCGCGCACGGCACCGGGCAGCCAGGGCGACAGCAGGATCGCCGCCGTCACCAGTTCCCCGGTAGTCACGAGGAGTGGCCCAACCTCATCAACGGCGGCCTTGGATATCAGCAGAAGGAGCGCAATGGCCACCGCCGAAACCAATGCTGCGATGACGCCACCCCAGGTTGATCCCGACTCGATAGCCTCCTGGCCGCTCTGCCGAGCAACCACCAGCACAACTCCAACAAAGGCCAATGCGAGCGCGCCATAGACCCGGCGGGGCACGTCCTCATTGAGGAATCGCGGCGCCAATACGGCTGCCGACACGGTGCCGAGGAAGACCACCGCCAGCGCTACGGCCACCGTCGTCAGCTTGATCGCCCAGAAGAACGTCGCCCAGTGGATAGCCAACAACGCACCGGCGATCATGATCTCGCGACGGTGGGTGGCGGGGAGACGAAGCCCTCCCCGCACTGCGGTGAGGATGAGAAGCGTGATCGCACCCAGCCAAACTCGGGACGCAACCAGGCTCTGCCACGGAATGTCCTCGCGCACAATCAGCGGAATTGCCCCCAGGCTGGTCGCCAGCACGACCAGGGCAACCAGGGCGAGGGAGCGGCGGGTAGACATGACGACAGGTTAGGTGGAGGCGTAGACCGCTCCGGCGACTCCGCTGGGTCGCGGCTGCGTCCCCGTTGATCGCAGACCGAAACCTGGCGATGCAACATGGGACGAGCTCACCAGCCGGGCTAGCTCCTGCTCACCGGTCAGACGACGTCACGGCGGGTGACGGCGGCGAGGCCGACGGCAGCAGGGACGACGGCCCACATTGCGATGGCCGCAATCGCCGCTCCTATACCTACCTCGTTGCTGACCCCGGATACCACAGTGGCGAGCGTGCCCGGCATCCAGGAGAAGGCTTCACTGACCATCTGCACGGCGAGCGGCGGCAGAATGACCAACAACAGGAAGGTGCCGGTGACCGCACCGCCCGTATTGCGAATCAGGGCGCCAATCCCGGCACCGAGCACCGCGCCTGCAGCCCCTGCAAGCGTTGATGCCGCTAGTACCTGGGACAGATCGGCGGCAGACACCATGAATCCGTAGTCAGTTGCGGTGAGTCCCGTTGCGACTGAACCGGCGCTGATGGCGGCACCGACCAATCCGAGCACGCTGCCTGCGACAAAGGCTGCCGCCAGTTGGGCGAGGATGGCTTTGAGACGGCGCGGCGTAGCCAGGAAGGTGAGAACGACGGTGCCGTGGCCGTATTCGCGGGCAACGGCGATGGCGCCGAATAGCCCCGCAATCACCAGGGCGTTGGAGGCAAAAGCGATCAGTGACTGCTGATCTGCGGCGGTCGAGATGAAAGCTTTGCTGCCATCCATGTCGGTGCCGGCCGCCACTGCGATCGCGGTAGCGACACCGATCACCACAAGAACGATGAGGAATGCCAATGGCATCTTGGTGCTGGTCAGCTTGCGAAGTTCGGCCCGTACGGTTCGAGTCCAGTTCATGATTCATCCTTTGCGTTGGCCTGAGTGCCGCCATCCGTATCTCCGGTCCAAGCGAAGAAACGATCCTCTAGAGAATCGTTGTGGCGTGATAGCTCATGCAAGGAGATGCCGGCGCTAAAGGCACGCTCCCCGATCTCGTCGAGGGAGAGACCACGGACGATGAGCGTGTCCGGTCGTCTGTTTTCGACAACTCCTCCGGCTGCTTCGAGAGTGACTAGTAGAGCCTGCGCCGAGGTGGTCCGGACGAGCGATGCGGATTGCCGTAGCTCGTCCAGCGACCCCTGGGTCACCAGGCGGCCCTGGTTGACGACCACGACATCGTCGGCCAGTTGCTCCACCTCACCGAGCAAATGGCTGGAGACGAACACCGTGTTACCGTCAGCGGCCCGCGACCGCAGCAGATTTCGCAAGGTCCGAATTCCCTGTGGATCCAAGCCGTTGCCGGGCTCATCGAGAACGAGCACCGGGGGATCGCACAGCAGCGCGGCAGCGAGTCCCAGACGTTGTTTCATGCCCAGCGAATATTTGCCAGCGTGCCGGTTTGCAGCGTGACTGAGCTCCACGAGTTCGAGGACCTCGTCCACCCGTTCCAGCGGCGTACCGGTGGCGTCCGCCAGAATCCGGAGGTGATTTCGTCCGCTTCGTCCCGGATGGAACGCATCGGACTCGACGCTGGCGCCCACTGTTGCGGTGGGATCCGCCAGCTGGTGGTAGGTGAGACCGCCGATGGTGGCCCTACCGGCGGTTGGCGACGCCAGGCCGAGCAGGATCTTCATCGTTGTCGACTTGCCCGCACCGTTTGGGCCAAGAAAACCCGTAACCCGTCCGGGCTTGACGACAAATGAGAGGTCGGCGACGGCGGCGGTGCCACCGTAGTCCTTGGTGACGTGTTCGATCGAAATCGGGTACGACCGGGCTAGGGATCTGGCCTCTTGGTCGAGTAGCTGCTTCATGGCCCTCCTTTGGTACTTGTTTCACCGTAAGTACCTGAGGTGTGGCCGTCTCCGGGCAATGGAGGGATTACCGGCTCCGCCGTTTGGGGGAAGATTCTCAACGCCGGCCGGGCCGGTATCCGCCAATTGGCGGAGTCGGATCAGAGGCCGATGTCGCTGTCGCCGGGCTTGACCAGCCCGCTCTCATAGGCGAACGCCACCGCTTGGGCGCGGTTGTTGAGCCCGAGTTTGGTGAGGATGCTGGAGACGTGTGACTTGACAGTTGCGGCACCAACGAACAGATCCTCGGCAATCTCGATGTTGCTCGCTCCTGTGGCGACGGCGGCGAGGACCTCGCGCTCTCGGTCAGTGAGCCGGTCGAGGCGAGAGACCACGGACGAGTTGAGGGATGGCGGTGCCGCGAACCTGCTGATCAGCCGTCTCGTCACCGACGGCGCCAACAGAGCCCCTCCATCGGCCACGGTGCGAACCGCTGCGACCAGATCCTCCGGCGAGATGTCCTTGAGCACGAATCCG